>Ga0182004_10005491_pt1 | contig 10324 bp, 8 predicted proteins | sample Sormic07211540_1_FD_120479 | JGI IMG/M metagenome (GOLD analysis project Ga0182004, IMG submission 120479) | Endophyte microbial communities from Sorghum bicolor roots, Mead, Nebraska, USA - 072115-40_1 MetaG | ecosystem: Host-associated > Plants > Roots > Unclassified | place: USA: Nebraska...
GGGCCTAATAGAATGTCCGCAACCCAAGAAGGTTCGTTAAAACTCGATCAATGGGCCTGTTGGCTTCGAGTGAAAGGCAGCTGCTCCTGTATGGGCTTTAGTAGGGATTTTTCTCTAGCTTCACAAGGAAACCGTGCGCTTCCCAGCCACAGCCCACTAAAGTCACCTGGTCAGCCCAGGCTGCCAGACGCGCACCACTTCGGCACGGCCCAAAAGGACCAGCCGCCGCCGGCCGAACCCCACACGGCCACACCGCTCAATCCAGCCTCCGCCTCGCCGCCGCCGCCGCCTGTGCCGCTCCGGGCGCGCCGCGTCCATCAGCCATGGCCCCCCTCGCCCGCACTCTCCGGAGCCTCAGCCAGGCGGCGGCCGCGCGGGAGGGCCCTCTCCTCGCGTGGCTCTTCTCCTCGAGGTCGGCCGCCTTCTCCTCCTCCGCGCCGCCGGAGTACGACATGCCGTCGGTGACGTGGGGCGTGATCCAGGGGCGCAAGGAGCGCCTCGTCTCTCGCGTACTGGCGCTCGACTTCCTCCGCTCCGCAGGCGTCTCCGACCCTGCCGGCGAGCTCGAGGCGGTCGAGCTCCCCTCCTCCCTCGAGGTGCTCCAGGAGCGCCTTGACTTCCTCCTCCGCCTCGGCCTCTCCACTGACGACCTCTCCAACTACCCGCTCCTCCTCGCCTGCTCCCTCCGGAAGAACGTCATCCCCGTCCTCTCCTACCTCGAGAAGCTCGGCGTCACGCGCGCCCGCCTCGCCGCTTTCGTCCGCGCCTACCCGGCCTGCCTCCACGCCTCTGTCGCCGTCGACCTCGCTCCCATGGTCAAGGCGCTCCGTGGCCTGGACGTCGATCGCCAGGACCTCCCCCGCGTGCTCGAGCGGTACCCCGACGTCCTGGGGCTCAAGCCCGACGGCACAATCAGCACCTCCGTCGCTTACCTCGTCGGCATCGTCGGCGTGGCGCCACGAGACATCGGTCCCATGGTAACGCATTTCCCTTTCTTCCTTGGCATGAGGGTTGGCACTACCATCAAGCCGTTCTGCGACTACATCACCTCCCTCGGGCTGCCCATGCGGATCCTAGCGAGGATCCTAGAGAAGCGACCGTACATTCTCGGCTATGATCTTGAGGAAACGGTCAAACCAAACGTGGAGGCATTGCTCAGCTTTGGCATTCAGAAGGAGGCCCTGCCATTGGTGATTGCACAGTACCCATCCATACTCGGGCTGCCACTGAAAGCGAAGCTAGCAGCACAACAGTACTTCTTCAGCTTGAAGCTCCAGATTGACCCAGATGGGTTTGCCCGTGCGGTTGAGAAGTTGCCACAGCTTGTAAGCTTAAATCAAAATGTGATATTGAAGCCTGTGGAGTTCCTCCGTGGACGAGGGATCTCCAATGAGGATGTTGCTCGGATGGTGGTCCGCTGTCCTCAGATTCTACTGCTGCGGATCGAGCTCATGAAGAACAGTTTGTACTTCTTCAAGAGTGAGATGAAGCGACCAATGAGTGAATTGTTGGAATACCCAGAATATTTTACTTACAGCTTGGAGTCAAGAATCAAGTCTAGGTATATGAGAGTTACAAGTAAGGGTATTAAGTGTAGCTTGGATTGGTTCCTGAATTGCAGTGATATGAGGTTTGAAGAAAGGATGCAAGGGGATTTTATTGAAGGGGATGCACCAGGACCTTTGTTTACAATGGGTGGGAAGCTTCAGATGCCAGGCAGCCAGCTAGTATCGGATGATGATAACGAGGATACTGATGATGAGGTGCTATATAGGCGGACGGTCATGATCTAGTGAGTGTAGTTTTTTCTTGATGGTTTTCTTTGAACATAGCTGTAGTGACAGTAGCTTTTGTGTTATTCATGAAATTACAAAAATCACCCCATTTTTTTTTACAGATTTGGTGGAGGATAATCCCAAAAGTCTTTCATGACATGTTTCCAGCAGTATCATGTAAGCAAGTAAGTACTGGTTTAGTATTTTTTTTGAACATGTCAAACAATATCTATTATAGTTCTGATAGTTGGCTCTGGATTCTTGAATGCTAGGTTGTAGGGTATAAATAGCCAGATCCTTAAAAGCTGTAAGCTGAAGGACGTAGCTTGTGGATTGTGGTGTAAAAATTTCTTTTAGCTTTAGTATTTGAAACCAGAATCCATAATCCGAAGCTAAAACAATCAGGCCCTTAGAGAAATGTACAGGCTAACAATAAGCTAGAGGCTCCATGGCAGGGAATTAGATAATAAAAGGGCAATAATCTCTCATTAGGAATGTATAGAATACCAATATTTGCTACCCTGTTATTATGAATTGGTGTGTGAACACAATTTAATTATAAATTAAATAATTGTAAAATTTGAAGTTATTTCTAGTTGGTTGTCTAATTTTTCATGGCTTGAAGTTTATATTATCACTGTCAGTCAATTGTATAGTAGCTTGTTTTTATTTAAAATATAAATATGTTTACTATGTAGGCATCCTCACATGCTAGGTGAAAAGGCACCAGAACACGATTGATGAGCATTCTTTTTGGCACCAGCTACAATAGTCTGAGTGCTGCCCTAGCAACAACTCAAGGCATTGGCAACGACACTGATGGTACTTGAGCACACAACCTTTGATCATATGCCCCAGAGATGAGAGTGGGTGGTCCATTGACAATGTAAACAGGAGATTGAAGAGTTGTAGTAAAATGGATATGACGCGCTGGTAACAAAAATCTCCTTCCAGCTGAACAGGTGATTGTTTCATTGATTAATCAATCCTACTCTAAGACAGGTCAGGGGGTGGTCATGCAATAGGATCAGATATTTGTAGCATGTGCATTATCTACTATCTGTAACTGAAATGTTCCACATAACTTTTACACTATGAAATAGAATCTCGTGTACAGCTCGATAGTCTTAGACAAGAAACTTTGTTTACAGGGAACCAAGATACGCAGAGAAATAATACGATAGAAAAAGAATACATATGTGATGTCTATATAATTTGATAAGTATAGAAACTATTTCATAGTTTGCGGGTTAGAACTGCCCATTAACTCTGATTATCATGCGCCCAGAGGTGAGGGAATAGAAAATACTTTTGCTATGTTTTATAATTATACTAGTAAAGTCGTGTTTGGAAGACATGTCCAAACCATCACGTGAATGAACTAGTCCTACAAAAGGCACTGCGCCAGCTCTATAAATAAAACTGTACCATGCAGCTAACGACTCGAGACGTACACAACAGCTAAGAATCTGCAATAGTTTGGTAAAACTCACTTGTTAAATCTTGTGATTTGGTAAGTTACTAATACATATGGCAAAGTGAGATTTTTTTCTGTCTCTAATAGTTTGTCAATTAAGTTTGATAAACTTAAAAAGAAGATCCACAACTAACAACCAAATCAACTAATCTGTTGGATAGCAAGTTAACAAATATGGGGACGCGGTGCTGCTGGATGGCAAGTTGCTAAAAGATGGTAACCTATTTACTAAATTGTTGGAGTGACTGTTTTCAAGTTTTGCCAAATAAATAAGAAATAGCAAAGTTTCCTGTAGACAACGAGCAAGCGCGCAGCTCAACTAAAGAAGCCTACTAGAACAATGGCAACGTTTGGAAGGGCAAGACCTGCTCTGCCAGTAATCGCATGGTCTTGCGCCATGGCCACGGCGCTAGCTCTCGCGACGGTGATGCCTGTTACTTCGGGAAAGGAAGACGAGGCGGCCGCCGTCTCAACGATCGCGGCCGCCTCGCCGGCGTCCACCACGAACGTGACGTTGCTCTGCCGGTCGACGCCGTACCCGCGCGCATGCGAGACCGCGCTCACGTCGGCGGAGGCGCGGTCGGCGCGGGGCCCGTTCGCGGCGTCAGTCCAGTTCGCGATGGCTCGGGCAACGACGACGCGCGCGCTGGCGCGGAACCTCTCCTCGTCCGCGGCGGCGCCCGCGCCGCCGGCGCCGTCGTCGGGCATGCACGACTGCGCCGAGCTGCTCGGCATCAGCCTCGCGCAGCTCCGCGACGCGCTCGCGGGGTCCGCGGCCGACGCGGACGGGGCCACGACGTGGCTCAGCGCCGCTCTGACGAACCAGGGCACCTGCCGCGACAGCCTGGCCGCCGTGCCGCTGCCGGACGATCCCGCGGGGAGCGACGCCGTTCGCAGGCAGGTCGCCGCGCTCGCGCGGTTCATCAGTACAGCGCTGGCGCTGCACGTCGGGAAGGTCAAGAAGGGCGAGACCGCCGCCGCCGCCGCCGGCGTCCCGCCGTCACGTGAAGGCACCGCGTTCCCGTCCTGGCTGTCCGAGAACGACAGGAAGCTCCTGGAGTCGTTGTCCCCGGCGACCACTAACGACATCGTCGTCACGCCGGACGCCGTGGTGGCGCTGGACGGCAGCGGGACGCACACAAGCATCAACGAGGCGATCGCCGAAGTCACGGCGGAGGTGGACACCGAGGCGAGCGGCGGCCGCGGAGTAGGAATCTCCAGGAGGAGGAAGGTGATCCACGTGAAGGCCGGGCGGTACGAGGAGAGCGTGAGCATCTCGTACCAGCAGGCAGACGTGATGCTGGTGGGCGACGGGAAGGGGAAGACGATCATCGACGGCGACAGGAGCGTCGCCGGCGGATACACCACCTGGTCCTCCGCCACCGTCGGTACGTACTACATGGCACATGCACGCAGGCGGCAGGCATGCCTGCATCACAGCATCAGCCCTTTGCACGAGCACGTACCTAGACTTTTGATTGAAGTGCAATGAATAGCTTAAAGTGGATCTTCCAACGGGCACGACGACTAGCAATTGAAAGGCATTCGAAGCTTTATTAATACTCCTATTTAATAGCCACTCGTATAAAGTATACTAGTACCTCCAAAAAGGCGTTGTTCTAGTTTTTGTACTAAGATAAATTTCTTGTAACTCTGACCAAGCCTAAAGTTAGATTCTTTAATTTAAACCCATCTCTAAATCTTCATGGTGGATTTTTACTTGTTAGTGTAGATAACGTATGTCTTCGATGTTTCTAAACTATACTCTAATTCCCTGTAGTTTTTCATAAGTCAAACTTATCTAACCTTGACCAAACTTTTGAAAATAAATTAGCACCTACAAACTCAAGTAAATGCATTAAAAATATTTCATGGAGAATCAACAAAACTAATTTTGGTGTTGTAGATGTTTGTATATTTTTCTAATGGTTAAAATTAAATTAGTTTAGCTTAGTATAAAGCTAAAGTGAAGTATAATTTGAAATGGAGGCTATATTTTTCTTTTTTTAAAAAATAGTTTAAGATTACAGGCCTTTGACTTTGGACAAAACTAGAAAGATCTAAAATTTAGAATGGATGAAGTAGCATACACCCATGTCCCAAATAAATTAAGTGCATATCTCGTATTCCATGAAATCAACCAAACTTAAATTTGACTAAAGTTTATAGAAATAGTAGCAGCAATTATGTCTTAAATAGATTAACTATAAAAAAATATATTACTCTGCATATATTTGGTATCATAAATGGTATGGTATTAGTATTTCTGATAGATTTGGTTAGAGTTGAAATTAACACAAAATTAGTTGACTTTTTAAAAATGAGATCGTGCACTCTTTCTTTTTTTGGGGGACGGATAGAGTATACAACTACTAATGGTTGCATTACGAGCACCAGCAAATGCAAGGAGTGTGATGCTTCTTTCTTCACCACCCTGCCGAAGAAAGAAGCATTCCTTGACTTACCGGTAGGCGGTACTTAAGGAGCATTCTGGGCAGAATAATTGCGACAGCTAGCCTTCCAACAAAACTCCTAGCTAGGACGCAGACCGACTTGTAGGCTAGCGATCGCAATTGAGATCGAGATGCATCATGCATGATCCGGCTACAGGTGCTTCACTTGCGATGTAGTCGTTCACAATCACATCTGAATGCCGTTCTCATTCTTTCTTCAGCTTCTCGACACACGGCAGCAACGTATAGTACACTCATTGGCTTTTGTTAATTAGTAGATACTATAATTTGAGCCGGTCCATGCATGCATGTATGCAGCTGCCATGGGCGCGGGCTTCATCGCCAAGGGCGTGAGCATCCTCAACAGCGCCGGGCCGGGGCAGGGCCAGGCGGTGGCTCTGCTGGTTAGCGGCGACCGCTCCGTGGTGTACCAGTGCGAGGTGAAGGGTCACCAGGACACGCTGTTCGCGCACTCCAACCGCCAGTTCTACGGCGACACGGACGTCTCCGGCACGGTGGACTTCATCTTCGGCAACGCCGCCGCGGTGCTGCAGCGCTGCGGCATCCAGGCCAGGAGGCCCCGGCCGGGGCAGCAGGACGTCGTCACGGCGCAGGGCCGCGCCGACCCGAACCAGAACACGGGGTTCTCCATCCACCGGTGCCGCGTCACCGGCGCGCCGGACCTTGGGGAGACGCCGGTGTACCTCGGCCGCCCGTGGCGGCGGTACGCGCGGGTGGCCGTCATGGCGACCTCCCTCGACGGCTCCGTCGCGCCGGCCGGGTGGCTGCAGTGGTCGGGCCAGCCCGCGCCTGGCACCCTGTACTACGGGGAGTACCGGAACACCGGCGCCGGCGCGGCGACGGCCGGACGGGTGACTTGGACTGGCGTCCACACGTCCATGTCCACGGAGGATGCCGCGGGGTTCACCGTGGCGAATTTTATCATGGGGGACTCGTGGTTGGATGCTACTGGAGTGAAGTATACTTCGGGACTGTAATTAATTAAGGAACGTTGTCATATAAGAACATGAACAGTTTGGTCTGATGCTTCAGAAAACAACACGAATTTCGTCTCGTTCGTATATTGACTAAGTCGATGTATGCTCATACTCATCATCATGTAAATATTGCTGAACTCCAGATAGCTGATCCGATCGGCTCCGTCTTCTTATTCTTATTCATGTGGTTGCTGTCACACACGACAGAGCTCCTCCAGATAGCTGATGGTGGCTCCATCTTCGTATCATTTCAGAGCATCCTCGTCTTCCAAGACCCCAAGCGTCGACAGCTCGATGAAATCAGTGACCCGGATTCCCATGGGCCTGCACCACAGTTTGATGACAACAGACAAAAGGCAGATCTGGGTTCAGACATTCTGATTTTTTTTCTGATCCTGTTCTGTAACTTGTGTTGTGTTGTAGTACAAAGGAACAAAGTGATCGATGGATGCAGTGAAGTGTGAGATGCTAGCTAGCTTAGCATGGGTTACCACCAGTCACTACCATGGGAAGCAGGCCTTCTCCGGCAGCCGCATCCCGAGGCGAGGCCCTTCGTCGAACCCTTCGCAGATCACCTCCCCGCTGTCGTCTCTGTAGCACACCACCCCTCTCACCTGGTCCTCAAACACCTGCGTGCACAGATAAATAAATAAATAAATTCTCACGAAAGCCAGATTCATGTGCAGCTTCACTAGAAGCTATGGGAGCAGTAGCTAGCTAGATGGAATGCCGCTCACCGTCTTGATGGATCTTGCGGAGCTGGAGGACGGGAAGTGCTCGTGGCTGCTGTGCGCTGTGGCGCTGAGCCTCAGTGTTGTTACCTTGCTTTTGCTTGTGCTGAATCTTGGGACGGCGGCGGTGGAAGGAAGGCCATGGAAGGAGCTCCTGATCGCCATTGGACTCTTGGAGCGAGCGAGCCCTTGCCGGTTTTGGAAAAGAAAAGGGTGATGAAACAGTTGATAAATAGGAGCCAGCGCTTCCCAAGAACGAACTTATTGCATTCTCGATTTGGCACACTGGTGCCTGCCTGACAGTGGTTGGTTGGTGCTGAACAAGACGGCATTTCTAATTTCTTATATGCAATGCTGCCAAAAGAAGAATACGCACAGAGTCAGGGCATATGAGGATCCTGTCAAGCTCACAATTGCTAGTGGAAATTACTTCATTTTTTTTAAAAAAAATTATTACAAATGTAGAGCTTGAGTTTCTTTTACAAACAGATGTGATAACTAGTAAACACTAGGAATATAGTTCAAAATTTTCGTTTTAAAAAATAAATATAGTTCAAAATATTTGAATAGAGTTTGCACGCAGAGCTGCTTCATTTTCTTTTGGAGGTGTTTTAAGGGTCATTTAGCACTGTTATTTCATTTGGGTGCTTATCATGCTCTTTAGTTAGGGTTTGCTTTCCTAACCAGTCCCACCATAGGCATTATCCGCAAGATTGTTGATAATATATTCTCTAACTGCTAGAACCGACAAATCCTTATCTGGCGATGTGGTACACTAGACAAAAAAAAAACAATTAGATATCTGTTGTCGATGGTGGGCCAAAAGAAACCAATGTGATCTTTACGACTATTCTGTTCCATGATTTACGAATTGAAATGTTTATATCACTGTTTGTATTCGAGATAGAAATTGCACCTCACCGCTTCAAACATGCTAAGGAATTTATCACCCCTCACTGCCCCTCCCCATCCAAAACAATATATATGTATACATTCCCGCAAGACCTCTGAGGAATTTGACTTTACCCAACTAGATTTAACCAAGACCTCTGAAGGAATTTGACTGTACCCAACCAGATTCGTCGCATCCTAGTAAGTAGTAACTGCACCTCAGAAACAACTGCAAGCCAAAATCTCAAGCATGTAGTGTATACATTCCCGCAAATCAGCATGATTATAACCTTGAAAGCCAGATTTCTCTCGAGTCACCCAGCTATTGTGACTAGTGTGAAGTTACATTGACAATGCGTCAACGCCTAGTTGATTCGCTGATGATTTATTTACAGAGTGCAACCATAATTCAGCATCGGAAGGCCGTCCAGGGGTTCACATTTGCAGGTCTCTTCTGCAGCAGGGTTTTAGGCCGCAGCACCTCATACCATCCACTGAAAAGTGGACCACTTCCTTATTCACATGTTTTCGTGCCATTCCATCGCCTCTTGGAACAGAAGCCCAAGCAGAATACAGTGACTGTATGGCCTCTTCCGACAAACCGTTACAACTAAGATCAAGCACCTTCAACTGCTTTGCTGAAATTAGGGCCTCCGCCAGTTCTTCAATAATCTGACAAGAAGAGTAAGAGTTTTTCTGCGATGAACTTGCACAGCTCCTATGTGGACCAGATATGGCATGGTGGGCATCATTATCTGCTTCATCTTCACTATCTGGAACCTGCATGTTCGCAAAATCTATGTCCCCTGGAGCTATATCATTCTTTGTTTCAGGGTTATTGCATTGTTTTTGCTCAGCAGTTGTTGATACTTCCTGCATGTCTTCATCATACTTTATTGTTCTCTCTGACTCCAAATTCGTGTTCTTAGACATGCGCAGCTCCTCTAATTGGCTATTTTCTGAAAGTAGAAGATTATTAGATAAATGTAGAGATTGATGTTTCAACAAAATTGTTCCTCACCTGATAATGATTGAATAACACGAACAATTCCAGCAAGTCCAAGATTGCATTTGTCAAGGGTGAGAGATCTAATGCTGCATTGGGGATTTACAAGCATTCCCTGTATAGCATCACAGCCCTGCATAATATAATGTAACGCAACAGATCAATGCTACTGAAATATGGGGATACATGTTACCAAAGCATATGAGAGTAGGAATTAAACCTCCAGATTAATTGGATTTCCTCCAAGGTTTAACTCAAGAATATTGATCCGAGAGAGATTTGTACAGATTTGTGTCAAATCAGGTGTTGTAAGCCCACAATTAGACAACTCCAACCTTAGTAATTCTTGAGATGTACAAGACAATGCCTCAGTAAGCTTAATTGTCTCCACCTACATAAACAGCAGCACCAGATGAGATGACATATTGCTTGTGTACAGGCTGCAAACACTAACCACAAATGGAAAGCAAAGCTTTTCTTTTTTCTCGAACGCAAAGCCTTTCTTTCGAACAAAAGAAAATGGAAAGCAAATTACCGGTCCAATGGAAGTTCCACCCAGCAGAAGTCCTGATAGGCACGAGGATTGTGCAAGGAGGCACAGCTTATCAACCATTAACTTGTTCAGTTTTATACCAGTCAGGCTTAGTTCTGAAAACCTGCAGGGACAACATGCACGTGTGGTCTATACTTGCGAACACCTTAGTATTTATCAACACATATGGACAGTTTCTGCTAACCTTGTGAGAGACGCAAGTTTGGATAGAAGGTTAAGCATTGTATTGCTAGAAATTGGGTGGTTCTTTCCTGTCGAGGGTACAGAATTTTTGAGCATTTGTAAATGGACATTGCTAATATACAAATCAAACTCGCCGGTGGGGGAAAGACCGCCCCCACGGTATTGTACTTAAGAGAGAAGATCTCAGTACCCCGACCGACGGTGGGGGAAAGACCGCCCCCACGGTATTGTACTTAAGAGAGAAGATCTCAGTACCC
>Ga0182004_10005492_pt1 | contig 10323 bp, 5 predicted proteins | sample Sormic07211540_1_FD_120479 | JGI IMG/M metagenome (GOLD analysis project Ga0182004, IMG submission 120479) | Endophyte microbial communities from Sorghum bicolor roots, Mead, Nebraska, USA - 072115-40_1 MetaG | ecosystem: Host-associated > Plants > Roots > Unclassified | place: USA: Nebraska...
GTGTTTGTGTGTTGGGGTGTTGGGTGGGTTGTTGGGTGTTGGTGGTGGGGGGTGGAGTGAGGGGGAGCAAAGATATTGGTAATGTAAGGAGTACCGAGACACATGTTGCTGTAAACAAACATCTTCTTCTACTTAATGAAATACGAGGTTGTGAAAAAAAAACAATTTTATTCTACTTGCCTTCTTTGTTCTCTCACTATTTCGTTGGCGGAACTAGGGGTGGCCAGCAGACGCCATGGCCACCCCCAACATAGTTAAAGTTTCAATACCCTATAAATATTTCAATTGCAAAGCACAAAAAATATTATTTCACGATTTTTTATTATAATATTATGATTTTTTATATGAACACTAAGGCCTTGTTTAGTTTCCAAAAATTTTCAAGATTTCCCGTCACATCGAATCTTTATACACATGCATGAAGCATTAAATGTAGATGAAAATAAAAACTAATTGCATAGTTTGTCTGTAATTTGCGAGACGAATCTTTTGAGCCTAGTTACTCCATAATTAGATAATAATTGTCACAAACAAACGAAAGTGCTACAGTAGCTAAAACCAAAAATTTTCGCGAACTGAACAAGGCCTAAATACATATGTAAAGTCATTGAAACAACCATTGAAATATACACATAATATATATATCTATCATATATATATATGGTGTCATTATATCATCGGGCCTCCCTTAATTAAAAGTCCTGGCTCCACTGCACTGTTTAGCAAAGCTCAAACTCTGCGCCTCTTGACCATCATCAAGTGCATACAGGACGATGCGGGCGCGGCGTCTCTTTCGATCGTCTAATTGTGTGCCGATAACATATTAATATGGTCATAAAGGTGCTGGTGGGAGGTATGTATGGGTCGTGATGTACTAGTCCATGTTAACTTATTACTAGAATTGTCCACAATGAATTAGAAGACAACGAGACAGTTGGATTTCATAATCATACATCTCTCTCCCTCTCCGTGTCTAGCTCGCACTCTATAAATGTGCTGCTATCAGCAATCTTATCTTTCACCTCGCCCAGAAGAAATAAACCAACTGGATAGTTGGAAGGAGCTCCGAGAAATAGGCTACTCCGGAAGAACCAGGTATACTTGCTAGTGCATTCCTAGAATAAAAAGACTCAGAAGGCTATCTAACGTTGGGTTTCGGCGTTTTGTGAAAGTTACGAGTCAGTTTTCATGTATTTTGAATGATGAATGCATATAGTTTCATTCGTATTTAACTATATAGTTATTACTGCACCTATTTATTTTGGCAGGACAAGATCGTGAAGTAAATAATGTCAGGGGCTTTAGATCTTGCTCGGAGCACGGGAGGGTCGATTGACAAGGACCAAGTCAAATCGGCCGTTGATCAGTAATTCATTCTTTTCATTATTATTATAGTACTAGTTCTTCCCTCAGTCCCTTTTATACCTACACAAGCCCATCATCAACTGCAAGTTTGTTAGTTTGTTCTAAAATAACAAGAAATCGGCGGGACGACGTGGTGCGCCCCTGCTCGAGCTCGATGCCATGGAGGCCGGCCGGAGGAGTGCGGGGACAATGGCACGGTAGTGATGTTGTGGAGGCGTTGAGGCCTGCCTGCTCAGACCGATGGGGTGCAGTGTCGCAATCCGTGGCCGCTGGCGAACGCCGAGACGTGAGGAGATCGAGAGTAAAAGCAGAGGGCAGGTTGCCCTTTTCTTGCTGGTTCTTGTTTCCTGAATTGAAATAGTTCGCGTTCTTACAGCCTCAGCTTATTACATAGCCAGTGGGTCCCACCTGTCATACTATTAGCGATACATAAATAGATTACCATGTCTTTATCTTATGAAGGCGTACTCACTTGCTGCGTCCGGTGCGACACAGGGGTGCGGCACAGTCGAGCATCGACAGGAGCACGGTGCACCTTCAAAAATCCCCCTCTTCCCTCCAAAAATTTTAATATTTGATATCCAGTTTATCTGCCTCACAAGATTTGACATTCAATTAGTTGCTTAGAATCAAGAGATTTCAGCCATTTTCTCTCATTTTCTTTTTTCCTTCTGTTTCTGTCTCGACTCATCAGACGAGAGCATGTCTCATGAGCGAGCGAGACGGACGCACGGCCGATCAGACGAGAGCATGTCTCATGAGCGAGCGAGACAGACGCACGGCCGATCCATCACTCATCCACCCTACGGGTAACCCTAGGCATAATTGACTTGACTGAAGACCGAACCAAACTAACCGAGACTGAGATCGAAGTTTTTCAGTCACTAGTTCGGTCCCGAGTCCTAACTACCCAAATATTTTCTGGTTAGTTTGGTTATATGCCTTAGGTAACCAACTGAATATTTTGATTTTGTTGACATAATGTGTACTTTAAACTATTATTAGAGCAACTCCAGTAGTAGCCCCCAAAACTAGGCCTCTACTTTTAATTTAGGTGCTCTCCCTACGTTTTGGGGTTCAATATTTTTGCTTCAACTCCAACAGTAGCACCTAAATTTGGGCCCCCAAACCTATTCCAGAGAGAATGACACAAGGGAACCACTCGTCAGTGTCTTTTTCTTCTTCCTCTTTCTTCTTCCTTTGGACATGGACACAATTAGAGCATCGAGCCAGTTACCGTAGGGTGTCATGCACATACAAGGGTAGAGAGAGAAGGAGCATGCGCTGGGGCTAGGACACGCGATAGAGGATGGGGGCTGCCCTGTTGGCCGGCCAACAGGAATGGGGTCCGTGGGAGAAATATGGGTGCCCAGCCAAATATGGGGTCTAGAGTAGGGGCCCTGCTGGAGTAATATTTTTAGCCTGGGCACCCATATTTAGCTATTGGTGCTTGAGTAGGGGCTCTGCTGGAGTTGCTCTTAGTGATATAATATTTATTCTAGTGTGTTTACATTAACCATCGCTCTTATCACTTTGTTTCATCTATATGTTGTATTATTATGCCTCGAAATATAAAAAAATATTACTAAAATTTGCTACAAATTATACTATTTATTACCTGTTTTATATAGTCTGATTAGTTCAGTCATGACCAAGAACCAACCGAACTAACCGAGACTAAACTTGTTTAGTCCTGAGTTTTGAAACTAATTGACTGGTCTTCACTTTGAGAAGACCAAACTTTCGTAATGAAGAACCGATCGGTTCGTTTCGGTCAGACTGGTCGCTGCCCAAGAGCCCCTTTGCCCGTCCTCCGTCCTTCCTCCACCCCCCCTCGGACCATCCTTTGGCTCAGTAGTAGCCAGGATCCAGCGCCTCAGCCCTGCAATTGGTTCGGCGTGGCTATCGTCGCCTACGGCGAGTCTCACTTCGGCATGCACGGTGTCGCGCTGCAGCCTCGCTGCCATTGCCTTCAAGGCCACGTGGTTCATGCTCATCCGGATCCTCCTCACATCGCTCAACCCTATGACCTCGCTGTACTACGTATCTACGTCGCGCCGTGCTGCTCCTACTTCCTCCCCTTGCCCTGGGCCTTCATCGAGCTATTCGCCTGATGAGTCGAGATGGAAACATCAGAAGGAAATTGTGTTTTAGTCTAGGGTAGTTTGGTCCATTTAGGTGGCTGGGAGAGTTGAAAACATCATAGAAAAAGAAAAATAAGAGAAAATAGTTGAAATCTCTTGGAAGCAATTCAACCTGCATGAAAATAAACCTTTGTTCGCTTGGAAGCAATTCAACCCTTTGTCAAATTTTTAAAGGGAGAGGAATTAAATGTCAAATCTTGTAAGACAGACGAATTGAATGTCAAATGTTGAAATTTATCCACTTCTCCCCTCCGTGCGCATAATCGAGCCGGCGATGGACATGGCGTGGTAGACCCTCTACCTCTACTTCTTTCCGCAGCTGCACGGAAGTTGTTCGATGAATTGCCAGAACCAACTGAGCATCACCTGAGGTGCTCCCGGTACTGGCAAATCCTGGCCATTTCCTCGGTCGAAGCTAGCCGCGTCTAGGCATTGGCAACGTTTTAGCCTAATCTGCACTGTTACTCAATACTCTACAACAATATTTAGGGGAGAGGGTAGCAGCACCTTTGCACTGCGCTATCCTCCGACCCTCGACCCACCAGCTGCGCCTCCAGTGAGCGTTACTCCTTCGTCCTATAATAGCCCCTGGTGAGCGTTATCCGTCCTATAACATATATAATAGAATACATGCAGGTTAAACTTTCCTAACTTTAACTAGATTTATATCTCTAAATAAATTTATTATAAAAATATATTTAACGATCTAAATATTCTAAATATCAATATTCATTTTATATATAATTGACTAAAGTTAAAAAATGTTAACTTCTCGAGAAATGAGAACGGCTTCTATTTTGGGATGGAGGGAGTACCCCTCTCTCTCTCTCTAAATGTTATTCTCATTTTTTTGGTGAGAGCCATGACTGTGACATACTACTTCCTCCATTCCAAATTATGTGTCATTTCAATTTTATTGAAGAGTCAAAGCATCTTAATTTTGACCAAAGTTATAAAGAGAATCACAAAGATTTATGAAATCAAATAAGTAATACTATGAAAATATAATTGATGAAGAATCCAATGATACTTATTTGATTTTATAAATGTTACTATTTCATTATATAGATTTAGTTAAACTTGAGATAATTTGACTCTCCAAAAAAGTAAGAATGACTTGTAATTTGGGATGAAGAGAGTACACTTTATTTTGTTATAAAATTTAGCACTTCAGCCGTCCTCCTACCTTACACATTTTTTTTTTGAAACATCTACCTTACACATTATGATCAAGTGTTAATTTCTCTTTCTCATCAGGTACTTAAAGTACCACGACCTACACGGAGGTGAACAAGAATCAAGGAAATTAAATTACACTGATTTGGTAGTCTTCAGTATCCATTCAACACTTACTTAATTATTGCTCCCTTTGTTTATAAATATCAGATGTTTAGGATAGGCTAATTAATTCATTTTCCAATTAACTGTCATATATCTAAAATCACATGCACAATTCCTATTGTGTGAATCAGGTAAATAAGTACTATGATCTTGTCACTGGGTTCTACGAATATGGATGGGGCGACTCATTCCATTTTGCTGGCAGGTCAGCTACATATACATACCAGCTCAAGTTATTACTATATATCGACAATAACTTTTTTCCGAGAACACGTCCGTCGATGTGTATTTCATTAATTAGTGATCTGTTGACAATAACAGCATCCGTTGTATCTCAGTTGAGATGTCGTGTCGATTAGATCATAGTTTTGGTAAATTTACAGCTTCAGTCCCATGCTTGTATTTCAGATATCCGGGTGAGACTTCCCGTGAAGCCATTAAGCGGCATGAGCATTTTATTGCACTACAATTGGGGCTCAAGAAGGGGATGAAGGTTAGTTGAGAAGCATAATCCTTTTGCTAATTAACTATAGAGGGTATTCTCATTTTAAAAACTACAGAGGATGTTAAAAAAAAAACTAAAACATATGTATATATTGCAAGTAAACTCTATGGCACAATTGCTTTTCCCTTTGATACCACCAATATACGGCCTCAATTAATCCAAAATACATGTAGTTATTAACGAGTCTACAAACAGTGTATCAACCCTTAATTTTTCTGCTTAGCCTTCTGCATATCATCCATGACAAACTACTAAAACTTTTATTGCAGGTTCTGGATGTGGGATGTGGAATTGGGGGACCTTTAATAGAAATTGCCAGATTCAGGCAATGATCCACAATAAAGTTTCATTACCCATTCAATCAGTAAATTCCAACGTGATAATCATGAAGAGTATATATGTGAATTTTTAATTCTGTTTATTGCAGCTCAGCAATGATAACTGGATTGAACTACAATGACTACCAGATCTCAAGGGGAAAGGTTTCTATTTTACGATTTTCCTTTTTGGAATAAAGAAAACTTTATAGCAATATGGATATGCAACATTTAATTTTTGGTTGCAGGAGCTCGTCTTTTCGGCTGGCTTGAGTGAGCAATGCTCCTTCTTGAAGGTATATTGGCGTTCATAGTTTTCTTCACTATATTCCTTATTAGTTCCGGTTAGTGGAGAAGAAACAGTAGATACGTTGTGTCTTATCTTCTCTTGGTAATTGCAGGGGGACTTCATGAACATGCCGATAGCTGATAACACCTTTGATGCGGCCTTTGCAATAGATGCTACGTGTCACGCACCAGATGCAGTATGTCTCACGTCGTACTTCTATCCAAGTCAAAGTTAAGGTTTCATTATATTTATATAGGAATACCGCAGATTCAGTGTTGTTTAAGTTTTTCATCCCTGGTTATATATCACACAGCAAGGCGTCTACAGTGAGATCTACCGTGTGCTGAAACCTGGACAGTATTTTGCACTTAATGAATGGTGCTTGACCGACCGATTTGATCCAAACAACGCTAAGCATCTGGCCATCAAGGCTGAGATTGAGCTCGGCGATGGCCTGCCACCACTCGCCAGTGTGTCCAAGCTATGAAAGATGCAGGATTTGAGGTGCCACACTCGTATATTATATATATTAACCAATGAAATGATATATCTTGCTACCCACAAATATTATATTCATGGGAACTGCCAGTTACTGGAATGATTTTTGTTCTTCTGTATTATTAAAAGGTCATTTGTGCAAAGGATCTTGCTCAAGATTTTCCTTGCCCGTGGTACCAGACGATAGATCCCAACAATTTTTCATGGACTAGCTTCCAATGCACACGACCAGGACGGATCATCACCCGTGCAATTGTAAGACTAAATATTGCCCTTTAAGATAATTTCCTATTTAGTCATGTGATCTATCGTTTTTTGGACTCGAGACGTTTTACTCTGTGAGTTAATTATCTTTTTTTTTCTTATTAGGTCAATGCATTGGAGTTCCTCCGTATTGCCCCAGCAGGCAGCGCGGGAATCTACAGCTTCTTGACGAGTGCCTCTGATGGCCTTCTAAAGGGTGGCCGGTAAAGTCCTGATTTCACCCAAAAAAAAAAGAGAAAGGCAACCCAACTTTTATTTTTTTATCGACAGCCGATTATAAGAAATTCTTCTAGTGGTATCTGCATAAGTGAACAAACCAAATTAATCCAAATTTGATGCAACTAACAACCCCACATGACCTCAGGGAAGGAATCTTCACAGCCAGCTTCTTCGTCCTGGGCCGCAAGCCTCTCAAGGAAACTGGATTAGCGAACGACGGCAATCTTTGAGCTGCAATATAACTATGGGGTTGTACTTATAAGTACTAGGATGAGTGACCTCCTGAAAAGTCCTCGTGTTGCATACTCCAGTTCCATCAAAAAGAAAAAGAGCTAGCTATGAACCTTGGCCAACTTGTGCTGTACTGATGTGTTGTTAATGGTTTGTCTTATGGCTCTTGCACTGTGTGCTGTGTCATCTTCCCGCGCTAGCTTGTAGCTTGTGTGTTGTACTGCTATGAACTATCAGCGCGTTTGGTTGGCGCCTTTGCTTGCCGAGCCGAGGCTCTATCAGGTTGTGGGTTGCCACAGATTTGGTGATCTCTGGCGCAAAAATGAACTAGCGTGCAGTTGGGAGGCTGCGGCGTGCCACAAGTGCGGGATCAATCCAAACAAGTGCGGAAGTTGCGGCATGGAAGTTGTGGCGTGGTCTTGGACGCCAACCAAACGCGCCCGATGAGCGGCGGCTCGGGGCGAGCCCTAGTCGGCTGCCGCTGCCACCCTCCACCCCTTCTTCTTCGTGACGCCGCGGCTGGAGTGCGCCACCAGGAAGCCCGGGCGGCAAACGAGGATGGTGGTGGCGAGGCCTCACCTTAGCAACGCCCTACCTCTAGCGTGAAGCCGGTGAACGGCGATGGTGCTCACCGGCATGAGATGACAGATCTCGCTCGAACTCATTCGGGTCTGACAAAAGTTTAAAATAGCGGGCTATTGAAAATAACGGTAATTTTTTTCGGTAGCTATAGTGATAGCGTTTTTATAAAAATATATGAAAAACGTGAGTAATTGATAAAAACGATATGGTAAATATGAATTTCGATGAATAAAAATATATTTTTCATAAGTCTATGTAACATTACTAAATATCAATATGACATTATAACATGGTTCATAAAAACTTAATTGTCCAAAATACCAAATTAGTTGTAAATAATAAATTATAATCTAGTCTAAGATAGAGTTTTGAGAGTCATACTGAGAAGATTTGTTGTAGCGGCGCTATAGCGCGTAATAACGGAGAAAATTATCATAGCAAATGCAACTTAGCGGCGCTGTAGCGCGAAATAATGGTGAAAGTTGTGATAGCGGAAAAAATACAAATAGCTTAGCGGCAAGCCTGTCCAGCAGCTATGGCGCCACTATTTTTCTTTGGTCTAACCCCCCGTGGATAGATCTAGCATTATCGACACGGGCGATGAGGGCGGCGTCAATAGGCCGCAACCAGTTGGGGCGGGCATCCATGGTGTCTCTCCCCTTCCCCCACTCTCCCTTGCAGGCCTCATCGTGCACCGCACGCTCGCTTGTCGTAGTGCTGGCATCCATTATCTAAAAATGTACGGGAGCATCGGCAGGGCGGTCCTGTGGCACGCCCCCCCTCCCCTACCCCCCACACGCTGGTCGTAGGCATGGTCGGGGCCACGAGCGGCTGCTTCAAAAGGGGCGTGAAGTTTGTGAAGTTAAAGACGACAATTGCTCTGAATCACTAGGCAACGGCTCTGGCTCTCACCCGACTGGATCCGGCCGGACCGAGCATCACCTGCTTGGATCCGATCGAGGAGCTCCCTGTATGGGCAGCGGCGAGCGATGGAGGCGGGTCATCTTCCGATATGAGGTTATGCTCAGCGTGGCGCAGTGTAGGCCGCGGACAACACAATGGTTCTAGCGGCTGCGCTAGACAAAGTCAGTGGCGTTAGCTGCAGCAGGATGGCTCATATGGTTGCTTATCCGGTGCGGGTGGGCCATGGGAGCACAGCTTGGCTATGGGCTTGCCAGTGGTGGGGCTGCACGACCATGGGCATCCCCTTCACCGGACCTAGTGATCTCATGCCAGATCCGGTGGAGTTGCTAGTGTGTCCACAATGTTCTTCTATGGGCGTGCACACGGTGCACATAGTTTGGCTGCGGGTGTGTTGGCGGTAGGGTTGCGTGACCATAGACGCACCATGTCCCCCTATGCCGGTCTCTCTTGCTGATCACTTACGCCTCTTGACAAGGAGGACAGAGCATCGTTTGGCGTGCCGGTGACCGCGTTGGTGGTGACAGTGTGTTGGCAGCGTTGGGGTGTCAGCTCTAGAGCGGCAACATTGACGAAGGTTCCGAGCGAAAGCTCTATTCAATTCTAGGCTGGGTGAGCGATGAGGAATATCCTTCTTGAAGGCGTTGGTGTAGGACTTTCGGCTACTTCCTTTTCTAGGTCAGCCCGACTGATGCAGTTCTCTTTGCCACAAGACTCAGACGAAAGTCTTGCTAAGCCCTTGCATGGCCGACACATTCACCTCCGTAGAGGTATCGTCGAAGGAAGTTTTGTACCTTGGTGTTTAGTCTTTTCACTTTTTCATTGTAATTAGTGGTTGTGCCACCTCTTGCCCTTTTGTCCAAATATTCTTGTTGTTGCTGTCCTTCTCTCTTGTGATTGTTTTCGAGGGACTACAATCTTGTCCTTGTGCTGATTTTAGCTCTATTTTCCAAAATTAACTGGATAAAGTGTTTTTCCTTGTTTTTTCCAAAAAAAAATGAGGCTGTTAATTTCATATCAATATGTATTCATGTGGGGATTATCTTCCGGTGACCGTTAAAAAAAATGCACTTCACGCGTTGTATTAATGGCACAATTTCTTGGCAACTAACATAGTTTGACCGGACCAATGTACTGCCTGGATGTGTCATATGAGAATAACATCAATGGAGTTGTCATCAAGGTAACGTTATGTCAATTGTAATTCTAATTTTTCCCAAATTTTTTTTTTTTGCAATTCTATTGGTCCCTCACCGTTAGCATCCTGGTTGCGTGCGTGTACCCTGGAGGCTGCCGGCATGCTGCATCCCCGGCGCCGACCACCGCCACCCCAGGTCCTGCCGAGGATTGTTGCTTTGTTGGCTTGCGCAGGATTGTTGGTCTGTTGGGCTCGGCCTACGGGCCTGCTGCGGTGATTCAATGGAACTACGGGTAGTTCAGATACCGGCAGGTATTATTCGAAAATCACTATTCAAATTTTAGGTTTTTTTAGAAAAAAAAAGACTCCAAATTTTAGGTCAGATACTGCAGATTGGGACAGTTTTTTTTCTTGAATACGCAAAAGATTTGTGCATCTTTGTATTAAGTAGATAGAACTTTTTACAAGAGCGCCGTAGCGCTGGGCGGTGGAAGGCTTAGTAGGTATTA
>Ga0182004_10005493_pt1 | contig 10323 bp, 6 predicted proteins | sample Sormic07211540_1_FD_120479 | JGI IMG/M metagenome (GOLD analysis project Ga0182004, IMG submission 120479) | Endophyte microbial communities from Sorghum bicolor roots, Mead, Nebraska, USA - 072115-40_1 MetaG | ecosystem: Host-associated > Plants > Roots > Unclassified | place: USA: Nebraska...
ATCAGGGACCCTGCAGCGATGAGATCCTCCATTGGAGGGCTGTGTTTCGACATTTCAGAGCTTGGGAAGAGTTTTATTGATTTTCGGGTGGAGTGGGTTCGTAGAGAAGCGAATTCAGTGGCTCATGTTTGTGCCCGTAGGGTCTCAGCCACTGAACGATGCGCTGCCGGAGATTGTAATTCTTCCATGATATAATGAAGCTCTGAATTCTAAAAAAAAAAGAGATACCATGAGACAAGCATTGTTTGTCAAGTGTGCTAAGACATATCTTACCAGCTCATGGTGACGTGGAATAACCGACCAGCAACAACTTCGCGAGTACGCCGGCCAGCTATTCCATGTCAATGTGAGTGAATGACGTGTCTTAGCTAAGGCTGGATAATGAGCTAGTTTGGCTCGGCTCGTTCCGACTTTGTTAAGATAACGAGCTAGTTCGGTTCAGCTCGTTATTTTAATGAACCAGAAAGCTAGCTCAGCTTTTTGTTACGAGCTCGAGCTAGTTTGTTAAGCTCACAAACCAGATATAAAAAATACATAAAATATAATATTTGTATTTATCTAAAACATACAAATAGTAATAATATAAAAATAATATATCCAATAATTTTAAATTGAACAAAATATTCATAAGAGCTAACATATTAACCATTTGTATAGTGTAAGACATGAAATAATAAAAAACTAATATAAGTTATGATAACTTTTCTCTGAAACCATAGCTCGTTTGGCTCACGAGCTAACTCGACTTGGCTCGTTATAGCTAATGAGCTAAAATCTTGAGATTGCTCGACTCGTTATTCGTTATAATAACGAGCTGAGCCGAACTGATCCGATTCAGCTACAAGTTGAGCGAGCTAACGTGCTTCGAATTTTTTAAACTTATCACATACTTTACGACAATATCCGCTAGTACATCTTTCGGCCCAACCACGATGATAAGCTATGACAAAAAGTACTATTGGCTGATTTATTGTGAGAGAAAAATACTGCTGAATGACTGACAGCTTCGACTAATAAGCTCAAGCGAACAAGGCAGGCTAGAGCGCTAGGTCACCTAATGAATCACCCTGGGCATTCGGTAGTTCGGTTCTCATGGAAATTCGGTTCCTCGGAAAATAGGTACCGATCAGTTCCTTCCAAAAATCTATACCGAGAAAATTTGGTTTCGGTATTTACCAAAAAAATACCGAATTGATCACATGAACATATAATAGCAAGTTCAAAAGCTAATTTTGACACAATTTGAAAAATAATTCTTAAAGAATAATAGTGTCAAATACATACATATACAAGTCCACAAAATTATATGAGTAGAGTACCACATGTATAAAATATAATAGAGTAAAATAGTGCTATTAATAATATAACTACACTCAAACTCAGCACATTTCGGTAAATTCGGTTCTTCGAGGTAAAGTACCGAATTTATCTCGGTAAATTCAGTTCCTAAAAATTAGGAACCGAACACGGTACCAAAAAAATTTGGTTTTCAGTACTTTTGATTTAGTTCTCGGTATTTTCAGTTCGGTTTTCGATTCTCGATATTTTGTGCCCAGGCTGACTAATGAACTATGACATAGCAGCTATTTTAGACTAGAATGGTATACTTAAATAGTTTAGAGACCTAGATATACAATTTCACATTTTAAAAATCTAGATGAGAATCGTGTAATAGTTTAGTACATGTCAGTGTAATTTACTCTAATAATTTATTTTAGCTTTATTAGTTTTAAATTATAACTATTTTGATTTTTTAGATATACAATAGTAACATAAAATATATTTAAATACATAATAAAATCGTTACATCTAGAAAATCGAAACGATTTATAGTAGAGAAAAAAAATACAAAATTGTATTCTTTGCCGATTGTCATTTTCATATCTACGTGAACACTTTACATGTCCCTTTTTCAAACTTTCGAAACAGGGGATAAGCACGAGTGCAATGAAGACATGGCCCACATGTCCATAGACTATTGGTATTGTTCAGTAATGCGCACTATCATTTCTATCCTATCGAGCTTCAGTCAAAAAAGAAAAGACAAATTTTAAAATAGCACCACATCCACATCCACCCAGAGCAAAGGTACGTGCCCCCGGACCCAAAAGAAAAAGATTGCAACAAGATTTTTTTTATATTTTGGCAGCTTTAGTTTTTGCAGGTCCATGGAGTCAACTCACACACCCCCTGGAGAAGCCCGTGACAAAACGCATGCTCAGGTCAATCCATCCATCCATCCATCCATGCTACTGCGTCAGTTGTACATAAAGTTTTATATTGGTTTTTTTACATTTTTTTTTGGCGCCTAGAGTGGAGGTGGGGCCAGGCATGATCTATGGATTAGGTCTAGCCTTCTCTATCGCCGTAGATCATATGTATCGCGCTGAAAGTGGAATTAGGCCTGCTTGCACATTTTCGTCATGATTCATACAAAGAGCATCATTATCTACATTTGGTTTTCTTCTAGCACTCCAGCCCTCTAAAAGAACACAATTTGTACTTCTTAATAAGATAAATAATTTTAAAATTATTGATCTATATAAATAAGTAATAATATATATGATACAGAATAAGAGCATCTCCAAAGGTTAAAGAAAAACCACTCCAATCTTTTTTTCTTGATAAGATTGAAAAAACTGTTCTCCAACATCCCCTTATCACAACTCCCAATCGTTTTGTCTTGGAAGATCCAGTCACACAGAATAATATGTCTGTATCACAATCGGTTAATCGATCTGGAGGTGGAAGAACGCGGGAAAGAGTAAAGAGTAAGAAAATAGTTTTTGATGCAAATATATAAGAGAGAATGAAAATATAAAAATGTTTGTCATGATTTAAAAATAGTATGAGATTCCTAATGCAAAATTGCCTTCTAGCTTTTAGAAGCAAGATTTTGAAAATGGTAGGAGTAACACAATAAATGTGATCTCAAATCTTTTGTCACTTGAAAAAAACTTATTCATTTAGCAATTGTTTTTTAGGAACTATTTAGTACATATATTTTAAGATATAAATATTGATACTGTTTTGTATAAATTTAATTAATAACTTAAAGAAAATTTAACTTGGTTTAAATCTAGAATTATATTTTTTTAGACCAGAGTGAATGAGTACAACACAAGGAGGTCCCGTTGGGTTCAACTTGAAAGCTCTTTGTTTTTTTGACCAAAACTTCGAGAGCTCGATGGACCCCTTTGCCATCCAAGCAGGAACTCAGTCTCTGCAGAGATACGAAGAGAGACTAAACTATGGATACAGAATAACAACAGATGCCTAGTTCCACTTCCCTCTACTTTCCGTTATATTCTTTTTTTTACGCTCACATACATGAGCACGTACTCACTACTATGAACATACGCACCTATACACCCTCTACCCTTATAAGCACCTCTGGATAACTGAGTTGGACCGACATATCACTATCTATGGGTACGTCACCTACCACCGAAAGAATAACGTTGTTAAATCCTAGAATAAATCTAAGAAATCGGAGCACTCGTATTAAGTTAGGAACTTGAATAGGTGGACAGGTTCCACCATAAGGAACCCAACCTGCTGAGCTACACTAAGTTTGCATATTAATTAGCTTTATTACTTAGGCAAAACATTCATTGTTTATGTCCACCAACAAGCTCTGCTGAATTCTTTTTATCCTTGGCTTCAGTAAATAGATAACAACTTATACCCTCAAGTTTGTATGAAAGCAAGCACAATCATTTGATCTATTTGATTAACACAAAATGACTTAGTTTTTGATAAAAATATACTATAAAAATACGATCTTCTTATTTACAGGTTATTTTTAGGGCTTCTCATTAGGCATGTTTCTTATCCATTTTATAAAAGGACCAAGACCGACCAAGCTAGGTTTTGCTAGTTCTTTGCATGCCACAAGTCGAGCTTAGCCCAACGCATTAACCAGGCAACCGATCAGTCTATGTCTACATCCTACAACCCAGACTGCGCTATACACAGGAAACTAGTCATGCTTTTAACAGACAAGACCTGGACAACGAACCACGAGCATTGTTCTAAAAAAAAAGATAACCATGAGCAACAAAAAAAAACGCCACATCATGACCCGTTGTGTTTAATTTAATTGTTTTTTACTAAAAATTAGGAGTTGCCCTGCACAAGCCCGGGGCATAAAAAAACCCAATATATTCCGTGAGACGATACTGGACACAAATTTTTGGGCCAAAATTTGCCATGATTTTTGTTTGTCCAGTCCATCCCACAAAATGTTTAGGTATTTATGACGTGCACCTTAGTTTTGCTTATGTGGTCCATCTTAACTAAACCACAAGAGTTTTGTAACCTTGACCTAATCTACTAACTAGTGTATGCAGTATGCTAATCCACGAGAGAAAAAAATCTAAGGAATATGGGTCTTCTTTTCGTTAGGATTTTCTATTGGTAGGTCCAATGCTACACCCACTCTCATGCCTTGTAAGAGCTAGGAAATGTTGCTATGTCTATGGTCTATGTTTTTCTTTTCACAAGAAAATTATTGCTTGGGCACTCTTAAGTATGGAAACTAGTTTTTATTTTAGATAAGGCTAGCATGGAAATACTCTAGTTGGCAAAGCCAATAGAAGGTAATCAAACCACAACAGAGGCCGAAGTGGAAGGACCCAACCACCAAGCCATGCCAACCTACGAAACCGCTACTACTTAAAGATGCTATTTGGTTCGACGACTTTGATCTGCAAACAGTTTGCAACGTCACCAGATCACATTGTTTTGTGTTTGGTTGACCTAACCTGTAACGGATAGCGCTTTAAACAGCACATTCAATAGGGTCACCCCTCATCCCCCAACGCTATTTGCTCTCCACCGGGTCAAGCCACGGACGAGCCTGTTCGCTGGTCTAAAAAATCATATCTAAAATCACTGTTGGCTGATTTATTGTAAAAGCTACTGGCTGATAGAAAAAAGTACGGGAACAGTCAAGTCTCGCGGAATAGAAAGAAAGTGCAGCCCCTGCCCTCGCTTCCAAGCAACAGGCCCGGGTGGGAATGATTTTCAATTTTTCATTTAGGTTCCCTTTGCCAAACAACACTTTACTGCTAACATTTTTTTTTGAATTGAACTTTACTGCCAAGTGCTAACAATCATCATGACTAATACACATTTATTTGAAAAAACATATCACTAATACACAATGACTACACAAATGACACAACGCAAAAACGATTATTGCCGCGGTGGGCCCCACCATTCATCCACTCATAGCTCTGACACGGCATATAAGACAGACAGCCCGACGACCCCCACCATTCTTCACTCGCTCCGCGGAGTCCGTCGTCGCAGTTGAGTTGACGATTCCACACCGCTTCTACATTTCTTCCCCACCCCACGCACGCACACCGGTGCGTCGCCGTCGCAATCATACTCGGGACCTCTTCGGTTCCCCTCCCCCCTCCACCTTCCCTCCCCGGCTATTCCACCCCCCGCACCATACGTCTTCCGACGCCCGACGCGGACGGCGAGCCGCTGCTGCTGCTTCCGCTGCCGGAGGAGGAGGAGCAGGGGCACCGGGGCCAGCGGGAGGACGAGCAACAGCGGGAAGCCGGTCGCTTGGGGCTGTGCCACATGCCGCTCTGGGGGTCCGCCGCGTCCGCGCCGCCGGCAGCCGAGGGCGACGCCGCCCGCGCACCATCCGGGTCCGCCGGCGGCAGCGGCGGCGGCGGCGGCGTCAAGGTGATCCGGTCGCTGCTCCCCACCCGGCGCCGCCTCCGCCTCGACCCGCCCGCCAAGCTTTACTTCCCATGTAAGCAATTTCTTGCCCCCTCTCGACTGCTCTTGCTCCTCTTGGCCTGGTGGTGGTTTACTGCTTTCGACCAGCAACTGCTGGCGATGCCTTTCAATCGTTTCCGCCTCTGCTTATGCTCTGCTCTGACTCCGGCTGCGTTCGTTTCCCCGCTGCTATTCGAAGTTCTTGATTCGATTGCGCTGTCTCGTCAAGGCATCGCCTTTCGCGTTGTTTGCTCAATTTTTCTGCTTCTGCAACTCTCCTCTCTCTCTCTGCTTGTTCGGTGAAAGCTTATGTTCCTTCTCAACTCTTATTCGTGAGAAAAGGGGGCTTTTTCATAGACGAATAAAAAAGACCAACTTTGTACCACTTTTCGTGAAAATCGATGGATAGTAAAAGGCCATGGGAGCTGTGGGAAAGAAATTTTCCGTTCATCTGGTTTCTTAGCCTAATTTTGGTCTCTGATTTTGACTTGTACAGATGAACCCGGCAAGCAAGTCCGGAGTGCTGTCAGGATCAAGAACATCAGCAAGTCCCATGTAGCCTTCAAGGTAACTAACAACTGTCTCTTATTCAGTTACGCTATTATAGCCAGATGCTTTTCTCTTAAATGTTTTTTTTTTTTTGGAAATTTTGCAACCAGTCTGTTCCTAACCAGCTTACCACTAATTGCTGCAACTAGTACAATTGTTAAGCCCTCAGCTGCACAGTACCCATGAGCAGAGCACTAATTTTAAGCCTGTTTGCTGTTCCAGTTCCAAACGACTGCACCCAAGAGTTGCTTCATGAGGCCTCCTGGCAGCGTACTTGCTCCAGGGGAAAGCATCATAGCAACAGGTAATTGAATTTGAGACCATATCATCGCTAGCTGTGGTGCTCGCAAGTTATAATGGCCTAACCCGTGCATTCCCTTACATCCACTGCAGTTTTCAAGTTTGTGGAGCATCCGGAGAACAATGAGAAGCCATTGGACAAGTGCAAGGTTAAGTTCAAGATTGTCAGCCTCAAAGTCAAAGGGCCGGTGGAGTATGTCCCTGAATTGGTAAACCCTCTGTCCACCAGCCCTAGTAGACTCAGTGTAGTGTTCAATTTTTAAATGTTGGAAACCTTCACTAACTGATCTGTCATCACCATTTCAATGGCCCAATGGTTGCCTAAACTGAAGTTTTTAACCCTTCTGTTGCAGTTTGATGAGCAGAAAGACCAGGTTGCAGTCGAGCAAATTTTGCGGGTAGTATTCTTGGATGCTGAGCGCCCAAGCCCAGTAAGTCTGAGCGAAACTTCCTCTTTTCTTTTTATTTTTTCTTAATGCAATGCAATTAATGAAGAATTACAAGTTTGGCTTACACATTTTGGCAATATTTTTTCGTGTAGCAAATGGACAAACTCAAGCGCCAGCTTGCTGAAGCAGAAGCAGCGCTAGAGGCACGCAAGAAACCTCCAGAGGACAATAGTCCCCGTATTGTTGGTGAAGGCCTTGTGATTGACGAATGGGTAAGATTATGGCTCTGTAGTTATTAATGACAGTGCCTAGTCTTTTAGTATAGTGTTCAAGTATTCGAGATGCCGCTCTGCCTCATGTGCTCCAACGTTAATTTCTTGATTATATTATTCCAGAAGGAACGAAGAGAGAGATACCTTGCTCGCCAGCAGATCGAAGGTGTTGATTCAGTGTAGACACGAGGCAGCCCTGTAAACTATGCAAGATTGAACATACCATTTCATGGGCAGTTGTCAAATGGTTTTGGAGCTTAATGTGAAAGTTCGGAGCAATCAAGCAACAATGAGGCTTTGTGTAATTAGGATTTGAGCTTCACGAACTTCTGTCTTGGGTCTGGATGTGTGTAGATAATCAGCCGCTTCTTTTGATAATAATACCTCCTGTTCTAAGCCATGTACTCAGTGTTGTGGAATGTGGGACTCAACATGTGAATGTGATACATTCCCTAGCTGTTGTCCTGTCAATATTAGAATTGTAATATCAAAAGACACACTCCAAGGTGATTATTTAGTGATAGTTCTGCCATCATGTTACAGTAATTCTTCCATCCAACTTGCTTATACAACTCATACTGCAGCAGGAAAATAATGTTAAGAAGTCAGCTTAGTAGCAATCATCCATGGAATATTCTCTGCAGAGCTGCTATTAAAAACATGTCATGACACCCTGAGATTTATGTCAATCAGTTGTCAGTTGCTTTGGTCCCATGAAACATTCTGGGCTATGCTTAGCATCTTGTAATCTGCTCATGTTCCTTTAATTTTGATGTGTGTGTGTGTGATCTGTGCTGTGCTGATATAATTGTTCTTGTTCCTTTGTGTTCATCTGATCTGTATTGATGCAGCTGTTGAGCTGGAGGAATTAGGTACAAGTATACCTAACCCACCAACCAAAGAGGTGGATGATAATGGAACTTTATTTTTAGTCCTTTTTGTGGCCTGGACAAGCTGTTGCTTTCATGGAATTCGAGTATTGGGTGATTTCTTAAATGCTTATTTCAGTTTCATAGCCAGATAGATGTGATCATACATCCTTGACTTTTGAGATTGAATATGTGCAAGTTGCCGCTTGTATATAGTATTAATTAATTATTTCACTTTCAAAGAGACAAACATGCATGCTTGAGAATAATTCTTTTGTCCAATATGGGCACTTGTTTAGTGAAGGGTTATATTCGTTGAACACCTTAAGACCGGTATTTTGCCGCCAAGCAGTGATGCAGTTGCAATAGCATTGCTCCGTGTAGTGCGCGTTCTAGAATGGTTTGAAAAATTCAGATTCAAACTTGGCTTTCTCTTTCAAATAGAGACATGGAAAGATCAGCTTGACTTTGAATTTTCATCTGAGATGTTGAAGTTTATCAGAGAGAACATTTCTTAAAAGATTTGGACCAATCTCTGTTTTGCTGCAACCTCCCTGTTCATCGGGAATATATGTTTTCCTAGTACATCTGTCTTAAATTGCGCATCTTGCCCTGTGTTTGAGGGAACTGTCTGCCCCACTGACGATCGTAGTGTTCAGTGGTGTCAAACGCAGAGACAGTTATTTTGTAAAACATTATCAGCTCAGCTCAGCTCATAGCTGCTCCATAAACTTGCCAGAATGTCAGTACTGACTACCAACTTTTGGCACCAACATTTTACCAAACGCCACAAAATTCATGCAACCAACTGAATCACTAGTTAATTACCATGGGCAGCCAAAGCAGGGATTTAACACAACAAAATCAGGTCCGAACTGACCCTTTTGCATATCACATCTTAGTGGTAAAAAAATAGCTATTAAAAGAATCTGAGTTACTCAGGCCGCAAAAGTGCAGTACAACTCTCTCCAGAAAAAGGTAGGTACAAAGGAATTTCTTCGTGGTGCACTATACAAAGTGCAAGGGAACTCGCATTCTTCCCTTAACAAAAAAAGAACATTTATGTGAAATCAGACTAAAAAAAAGTGGGAAGAGGCTCTACTGGCCCCGTTCATCTGAATATATATATATTATATGTCACAGCAAAATCTTTTCCTTCTCTTGACTATATGCAACTCGAGTCTCTTCCGAAGATGAATCTGCGCGTCCAGTCAGATACCACCAGCATCCTCGTGCGCCAACTGATTTGTTTGCTGAATCCATAGAACAGAGAACATCATCAGACATACTGCTGATGAATCACAAATATGGGCAGAAGAGTGGTAGCATTATCACGGAAAGGGAAACACTTACGTTGCATACACGGAGTACCAGAGCCACTGGGTGCTGTGGCCAATGGAGATCCAGTCCCCGGGAAGCTGTGCAGCAGTTTGCTCCCCTCCTAGTGGGGCGAATTGGCCCAGATGCCGGTACCTGTAGGGTCAGGAAAGTAACAGCATTAGATGCTGTACAGAAAAAGTGGATGCTTTTGGAGGACAAAGCATGGTAAACAGCATTTGGATCAGAGTGAAGGTCATGATCAGCAAACTATGGAAACATTGAGCAAATGAGTGGCAGAATAGGAACCTGAAAGGGCGGAAGCGATGGCGGCCTTCTCCCCTGATGCGGATTGGACCTTCAGGGTTTTCTTCAGCATCCTTCATCTTGTTAAAGCACCTAGCAAGATATTGGCCCTGCTGCGATGCGACCTGTCAGAGGAATAAGCAAGTCAGAAATTGGGCAAGAGCGTGATCCTTCAATTCAATTCAGTTCTGTTTAAGATGTTAAGCCTGTTGAAACTCTGAAGAAGAATAAAACACCACCTGAGCAGTTGCGGGTAAGAATTTGACTTGTGAATCCACGAGTGCAAGAGCCTTCTTGAATTCCTCGATGTTCAGTTCCATGGATTCCTTTTCAGCGTCTCCTTTGGCACTCCTTACTAGATCAGCGATGCCATTCATCTGCTTGCTCTTAAGGTACAGCTGTACTTGTGGGTATCTCACGTAAATATCATCCAGGATATCTTGAATTTCTTTCACAGTCAAGGTTCCAGACTTATCCTTATCTGCAACTCTGAATATTTCTGAAATGTCCTCCTGCAACCATTAAACATCAAGATCATAAATACCTGAAGGCAGATAACACAGTTTAGCAAAACATCTA
>Ga0182004_10005494_pt1 | contig 10321 bp, 10 predicted proteins | sample Sormic07211540_1_FD_120479 | JGI IMG/M metagenome (GOLD analysis project Ga0182004, IMG submission 120479) | Endophyte microbial communities from Sorghum bicolor roots, Mead, Nebraska, USA - 072115-40_1 MetaG | ecosystem: Host-associated > Plants > Roots > Unclassified | place: USA: Nebraska...
CACAATCATTTTCTTCGAAGGAGTTAAGTTAGCTCACTAGGTTCTAAATGCATGCACATGAACAATGACACCTAGTGGCACTTGATAACCGTTTAGCCAAAGAATTCCCCTCTTTATAGTACGACTATCTATACTAAACGTGATCACACCCTCTATGGTGTCAAGATCACCAAAACTAAAAATCTAAATAATACCTTTGCCTTGATCTCCATAGGTTTTTTTTCTCTTTCTTCTTTTCAAGTTGAGCACTTGATCATCATGTGGTCATCACCATCATCACCATGATCATCACTTGCTCCATCACTTGGCATGTACCAACCTCATTAAGTCTACGGACACTTAGTATAGAGGTTAGTACTAGGGTTTCATCAATTATCCAAAAACCAAACTAGGGCTTCAATCTCCCTCTTTTTGGTAATTGATGACAACCCCTTTTACAAAGATTTTCAACAAGATTTTCTTAGATTCATGTTGCTTGCCCAAACATTTTATCATGTGTGTTAACATTTACTACCGTTATCACTAAAAATAGAGATAAACCCTACCTCTAGCAACAACGCTAGAAATGCAGGGTAAATAATTAACTTGTCAATTTGCAACTAGCCACTCTAACATTCCTAAGCATAAAGTAGGTTGTCATTTCTAATTATATTGCTAAGGAATAACTATAGATTCACATGTTCAACTGCAACTAGGCAGAGAATAAAAGATATGAATATAAATATAAACTAAATGGGTTTTGTAAGCAGACATATAATTATACCGTTGTAGCATTACACTTAGGGAAGTATCCAGGTTGTTGATTTACATTTATACCACTAGGAGGGCTATGTGTTAAACTATAATATATTATATTGATAAGTGTCAGTGTTTAAACCCTGGGGGTGACACCAACGAGTAAATTTGTGTGCGTGTTCTCCTTTCTGGATGGTGATGCAAGATTGATACAAGGGTTTATCCTGGTTCGGGTAAAAGAAGGCCATACATCCAGTGGGAGGAGGAAGGTTTGTATTATCTTGCACCTAAGTGCTTGTACAGGGGCGAATACAAGGGAATTGTGTTGCGGATTCAAAGTTCTAGCGGGATGTGGTGGTGTATGCGAGCGGTGTTCTGTGCATCTTGTGTGTTATGTCCTATGTCGTTTGCCCTTAGCGCCCCCTTTTATAGTCCAAAGGGAGGCTTACGGTTACGGTGTACTTTGGCGATGATGGGCCTCGATATGGGTATTGTGCCGGCCTACTCGAGGCCTCCGTACCGGCATGGCCTCGACCCGTCTTGTTACGGTGTACTTTGGCGATGATGGCACGTGCATCTCCTGAGCTTATCTCTTGTACGCCGTCTGGTATTGGTTTGTGTATATGCACGCTTGTATGTCGTAGCAGTCATTGTATTGGGAGTGGTTGGAGCGCTGACTTTTGTAGTTCTACCCTTCTCTGGGAAGGAGCATGCAGGCTCGAGGGCCTGACGGTTTAGGCGGCGCCCGCATGCGAGAGCGTTGAATATCTTGTCTCAAGGGGATCCTTGATGGGATATCACACCTATCGTATCTTTACCTGCATGTACCTTTCTCCAATTTTAAGGATAAAACTGGGAAAAGGCGGGATTTGACACGCGCACAATCCCTTATCATGTTTCCCGTGCCTGCAGGGTTAGGTGGGAGCCTGTCAGTTGCATTAAATGCCCAGACTCTCGTACCCGCGACTGGCGGCGGGAGAGCGCTTTTGCGCTCGAGGCTTATTGATTCGCTCGATGCTTATTTCCGTAATCGAGGGTTGTCCGCTATCGAGCCCTTAATCATTCGCTCAACCGTATCTCCATATTCGAGACCAGGATCGACAGCTATACGCACCATCGGTCGAGTCGGAACGTCGATCAACCTGTGTCTGTGGAGGGGGACATTGATGCTGACTTGTAGTTTGGCTTTTGATATTTGGTTAGGGATGTTCGTTGGGGTACCCCCTGTTGATACCCTCGACAGTAGCCCCTGAGCCCTTGCTTGAGCATTTGTGATCAAGCAGGGGTTTAGCGATGGTCGAATTTTCCATGGGGGCGCGCGAGCGACCCCTGCAGGGGTAGCCCCCGAGGCCTTGGAGGAGTTATGGGACTCCTTTGACGGCTGTATTGGCTTGGGTTTGTATGTTTTTGACCCTCCTTTTTCTGAGGGATGTTGTCTCTTGGTAAAGCCCCTGAGCTTCGATCGCTCGTTCTTTTGCCGTCACCAGCTCGCGCTTGCTGGTTCATTTTGCAAGGTGAGGAGCATTACATACCCCCGTTGGGGGCGAGCGTCATCATCCTTGGTGAGCTGCTATCGGGTAGTCCAGGTGAGAACCCATGCCCTGTTCGATAAGGGTTGGCTGTAGCCTAGAGGTGTTCTCATTAAAGCTAGGATAGCGTGGTCAAGGATACTGGCCTTGTTCGATTGAGTCCAGCGGCTCGACGTATCCCTCAGTGGAGATTCCTCATGACCTACTTGCCTCGACCTTGGATACTCCCAGTAGGATCTCTAGGTTCGGCCTTCGAGCCATGCCTCGTTTTGACCTCCCTCTGGGTGTCCCTGACCGGGTACACGAGAGCGACTGTCAAACTCTATCGATGGGCCAGTCTACGCGCTCTCGAGGTTTCACCAGCGGTCTAGGCCAGGCTTACCTTGCCATGGAAGGAAACGTTGTGACGGTTTGTCTTATTGCCTGTTAGGCGCGTCTTTTCAGGAGAGAGCCGTTGTGACGTTCATCCGCCTGGATAAAAACTGCAACGTCCTGTCTCGGGAGATTGGGACCGTTAGGCGGCACATTTAAGGAGGGGGTTACCGTGATCGTTAGATCCATCAGTTGTAGTGCGCCTATATATATCGGTGGATCTTCTCGCTGTTTCCCCTTCTGCCTTTCGTTGCTGCCTCCGTTCCTTCTTCCTTTGCAATTTCCTGTGCACTAGAGAAGAACTGAGCTTAGATAGGAGAGATAGCCAGAGTAGAGACACCTTCCACCGCGCCATCCATGCCGTGACCATTCCGGTGAAACTTATTGCCACCGATGACTGGCGCTCGTCCAACGTGATGGAGCGTCGGCTATGAGACCTAGAGAAAGAGGGGCTCCTCTGTCCTGCTACCTCCTCGACGCGGCCGGAATGGATTGCGCCGCCTACAGATCACCGGGAGCCGAATTCGCCCAAGGGGTACATGGTTTATTTCATCAAGTTCCACCGCCATGGGCTTGGATCTCCCCTAAGCCGCTTCATGCGGGCGATCCTCCACCATTACGGGGTTGAGCTCCAACACCTTTCTCCCAACGCGGTGTCCACCAAGGCAATCTTCGCCATGGTATGTGAAGGGTACCTAGGGGTGATGCCACACTGGGAGCTATGGCTCCACCTCTTCCGGGGTGAGCTGTTCCATGCTCCAGACGGAGCCGCCGGGGTGAGGAAACTGGTGCGTGTTGGTTGCCTTAACCTGATGCAGAAGACGAGGCGTGCGGACAAGCCTCGAGAGTACATCCCCACCGGGCTAACGTCAAATCATGCCTAGTGGGACTCTCAGCGGTTCTACCTCCACAACGACGATGGCCCATTCCCCGCCTACACCGGACGACTTATCAAGGAGCGCCCCGAGAACGGGAAGTACAGCGTCATCTAGAACCACTAGTCTCGATTGCGCCCCCTTCTCGATGCCCTGAAGCATCTACATGGGGAGGGCTTAACGGTGTCCCTCGTCCTCTCAGCGGTCCACCATTGACGGGTACTCCCTTTGATGTCTCGACCGCTGTGGATGGATGAGATGGGCCCCACGCTCCGTCCCAGGACATCGAGGCGTGTTGGATGTCGAACGAGGCACTCCTAGATGAGGAGGTGGTTGCCAGGGTTAGGGCGGCTGTCTCGGGTGACTTCCAGCCCGAGAGCATAAACTCCTTCCCCATGAAGCCTGATGAAGGCTATTTCGACCTGGTAAGCCACTCGAGCTGCAGTCCCTCGTCCCTTGTTTTTGGTTGCATCATTTTTTGTTCGATATTTCTAAGACTTGGGTCTTTCTTCGTAGGGGGCAATCGATGCTAGGTCCTTGAGGCCTCTGGTGAAGGAGGACGAGGCTGATCATGAAAAAAGGCGCACTTCTGCCGAGAAGCACAAGACCGCGCTAGACGTGGAGAAGAAGAAGGAGAAGAAGAATCTTGCCCGGTAGGCGCTCGAGGAGCGTTGGGCCCAGGCGAGGCACAAGGGAAGGCCCAAGGAAGATTCGCCTGATGAGGACAACGACGATGACGACAATGACGATGATGATTCAGAGGGGCTAGCGGCTCGTCTCGACCAGCTTCTGTAGCCTCCACCTCAAGCCAGCGCCCTGCCCACACGTGAGGAGGCTCCCAAGGAGTCGCAGAGCGGAGGGCATGGAGGTCGGCAGGACGAGCCATCGTCTCACCGCCCACGTGGGGACACGCCTCCTCCCACCACGTAGGGTCGGTGAGACTTGCCCCCGCGTCCGCCTAAAACATTAGGTCCTGGGCATCGGGTCAAGACCTCCTCAACGGGACCGCTGACGCGAGGCCGCGCCGCTGCGGCTGCCTTGAGTGAAGGTGGAGGGCGTCGTAGGAGTTCAAGGCCTGAGGACCGTCGGGAGGGGCAGGCATAGCCTAGGCCCATCATCATTTTAGAGCAGTCGAGGGCCTCGACACACGGTGGTGGCTCGAGGCCAGCCGACCGTGGGACTAGAAGGAGGGCCATCCTCCAAAGCGCCTGATATGTTGTTGGTTTCTTCTTTGTGTTTCTGTGTTCGCTTTGTTTGGTGTAGGCCTTCTAGGTGATAGGCAGGCATCTTGGATGTATGCAGGTTCTTCAGACTCGAGGCCCCCTGCTGGTGGCGGTGAAATTCCACCCCAAGCGCCAGAGGGAGACGACGCTTCGATGAGCGATCCACCTATCTCTGGTCCGGGTGAGGTGCTACGGCCCAGGGCCTAGAGGGAGCCCTCGAGCCGCCCAAGCCTAGGCAAGAGGGTGATCTAATCACCATCAGTGATGGGTCCACGGAGGGCTTACTGCTGTCGGGCGACCGCATTGCGGCCGAGGGGGTCAAGGTCCCATGAGTCGAGGGGCGAAAAACGTGGCCCACCGGGCTCCATGCCGCTGAGGAAGAGAGGAAGAAGAAAACCGAGGATGATCAGAGGAAGAAAGAGGAGGAGGAGAAGGAAGAGGAGGAGAAGGACCTGCAGGAGCAGCAGCAACATTAGCCGTAGGAGCAGCAACAGCAGCAGCTACCGGAGCAGCGGCAATAGCACCTTCAGCCGGAGCCGCAGCGGCAACCGCAGCAGCCACAGCAGGAGCAGCAGCAGTCGTAGCAGGAGCAGCTGCAGTCATAGCAGCCGCACGGGCTAGAAGCACGAGTGGAGGAGCTACTCGTTTATGGCCCCAAGACTCCAACGTGGCTTCGACTAGGGGGATTGCCACTATCCTGGCCGAGCTAGGTCGGGAGGATGGCATCATGGCATTGGCGCTCTGTACATGCACACCCGTGGATCCTAACTCAGAGATCAACAGAACCTTCTACGACATCGTGGGAGCCACCCCAAGTTATCTGGAGGGTCGAAGGCCATGGGAGGAAGTAGCCTGGACCTCAGGCGTTGGCGAGGAGGACGTTCGATTTCCTTCCCTCATCGACCTGTTCGTGTGCCACGGAGTGTCAGTCGAGGTGGCTTAGGCGCTCATCCAGGACATTAAGGAGCGTATGCAGGAGGAGCTCGAGCATTGGGGTCCCGGGAGGATCCGCCTTCGATGCTCTACCTCTCTAGAGGAGCCTTTGTTTGAGATGGATGATCGCCAGGAGGCCAAGAAGTGGGAGCACCTCGAGGAGCTCCACCTCTGGATGAAGCACGTCCTGGGCTTGATGTCTGATATCGTGAACAATGGCTTGGGCTTGGCCTTTTTTGTAAGGGCTCTCCTACTTTTCGTTATTTCAAGTCTCTCGTTCTGCCGGTGTATTTACCACCTTGTGCTTCCTCGTAGGACCTAAAGGAGACCTCCTGGATGAAGTCTGGCTTCATCCATGTGACAAAGGGAGGGTGGGAACAGGTCCCCATTCTTTAGGATTAGCTCCTCGATTCATAGGAAAAACTTCTTAAGGCGCTCAAAGAGCTTACCATGGCTACAGAGGAGAAGTAGAAGAGGGGGGCCGCCTTTACCGAGCCTCGGGGGACCTTGGCTGACATGGACGGGAAGGTTCACCGTGCGGAGGAAGATGCGTGTGCTGCCAAGGAGGCCACAGGGAAGGCCCAAGAGGAAGCTGCCCGATCAAGGGATGAACTCGCTTCGGCCAAAGAGGTGGCCGTCAAGGCTCGAGAGGAGGCAGCATGGTACAAGGCTGAGGTGGTCCAGCTGAATAACGGCAAGAGGCAGGTGGAGGCCGACTTGGCTGCTGCTTGAGACAACTACACTAGGTTGAAGGAGGAGCTGCTCAAGAGTGCAATTCCATAGGGCGCCGCAGAGGAAACTGAGAAGAAAGCCTGTGAGGACCTCAAAGGAAAAGACCCGTTCTCGTAGTCTTTCCGACGACGTCGACCGTCTGAAGGGAGCGCTACGAGAGAATGAAGATGCTATCCTTCAATCGGGGAAGTTAATTAAGGACCTATCAGTTGAGAAGATAGAGATGGCTCACTCGTATAAGAGGATCGAGAGGGCCAACACCGACTTGGTGAGAACACATCCCTCGAGGAGAAGATCTGCAGTGAGCTCTTTACTCCCTTACGCTTGCTTTTTTTGCCGTGTCTGTTTTTAGTCAACTAATCCTTACGTCGATCTCCATAGAGCTGAAGGATGAGCTACTGGCAACCCAGACTAACTCCCAGACCCTCAAGGCACAGCTCGAGGGGGATGTTGCATTGACTGGTCAGCTTAGAACCGCTATCAACGACCTTTTATCCTCCTGGGAGCTTGAGCCTACAAACAAGGCAGGGGAGGTAGCTCGGGGCGATGCCTTGGTCGACCAGCTATGTTATCTAGGTGCCGCCGTGAGGGACCGAGTCCGGGACGCACTCCACACTAGGGTCGTCTGCTCGGGCTTCTCCTATGACATGGAGGTGGTGTCCAACGGCTTTATCACGGACATCACTAAGATAGACGCAGAGAACAAGGAGAGGTTCCACGCCTTGATCGACGAAGCTGAGGGTCTTAGCGAGAGGCGAGCTAAGCTGTTCGAGCCGGAAGTGCTTCCTCCAGAAGCTGGCGCTGGTGAAGAGGAAGGAGATGCGGGTGGAGCCTGTGAGCCTAATCTGGGTGGCTAGACCCAATGTAATAGATAGTCGTTGCTGTATTATGGCCTAAGTCACCTTAAAACTTGTGGTTTTTGTAAATATTTGTTTATTTTGATGCTCTAGTTTCTTTTGTTTCCTTGTTGCCTAAGTTTTCCTCGGTTAGTTTTCCGAAACAATCTCGATTGCCTTGAGGGTAAGGGAGTGAGTAGAGTTACCATAGCTCAGGGGCGTAGGGATTCTCAGGCTCGGTGTCCCTCGGCCTTTAAGGGGCACGAGGTGTTCTATTACTCGACCGTGCGGAATTGCGTCCCAACTCCCGACTAGGTCTATGTAGGTGGTTCTCGACACAAATGCTAGGATGACGTTGTGGTCGGGGATGTGTGGGAGCACTGTGTGTTGCTTGAGAAGCGTCGGGCATACTCTCAAAGATATTCTCCGGTCTTCTGCTTACACTTGCTGAGGTCCAACGAGTTGCCGAGGCGGATGTAGGTCCCCTTGAAATTTCCCTCGAACACCCTGACCAAGTCGGCCCAGTCGTAAATTTGGTTGGCCGGGAGTTCCTCGAGCCTCCTGCGAGCGGTGTTAGAGAGGAAAAGTGGGAGCTGTCGGATGATAGCTCGATCATCTCCTCGAGTGCCTCCCAACTGTCGTGCCAGCCGGAATTACACCAACCACAGCTCTAGCTTGGTTTCCCCGTTGTATTTGATGATGCTGGTTGGTGGTCGGAACAGGCTAGGCAGCGACGTGCTGTGGATCGCCGGCTGAAGACTCGAGGGCCTAGCGGCTCTAGAGCCATCCGGTCCTCATTGCTGTCATAGCATCCACCACGGTGAGCACCGTAGCCTCGCTCCTCAACGTCCCCGTGCTTGCATCGTCGGTGTTCATTGATGTCATGGCGGGCATCGTGAGGCCCCTGATTGTCGACAAGGCGCTCCTAGACTGGTACCATCTTCTTGCCTCGAGGGGGTGGTTCTTGGTGGATAGATACCTCCCTCTCATTTCGCACTCGCTCAGGGCGCTTCTCCGTGGCCGCCCCTCGACGTTGGGAAGCTGAGCTTTCTGCCTGCTGGGCCGCCGCTACGTGAAGCCAGCCTATACCTCATCTCATATGCGTCATGCCTAGGAATTTGAGGGCTCGGGCATATTGCGTAGCAGAATAGTCGCCGCTACAATGTTCTGACCTGCTCGAGGGAAATAGCTGATGAGCCGTTGCAGTTCTCCATCCTCGACGATCTGTCGATAGACGTCTCAAGCACGACCCCGCGTGCCTCTGGCATGTGGGTGCGCCAGATCTTGCTCGAGGGCCCATTCGAGTTGGTCGAGGTGCTCCCGATCCTCGTCGAGCTTGGCCTTCAATTCGTGCAGTTGTGCGAGTTCTGCGGCCTTGTCGTCTTGAGGGGGCGGGTCTAGCTGTCCTTCATTCCCAGGAGTCCTGAGGTTTGCCTCTGCTGCTGGAGCTAGAGCGGCAGCGGCGTTGCCATCGTCCTCCGTGTCATCTATGGTAGCCACAGCTCCATCAATGTTGAAGCATTCCCTCGTAGGGTCATAACTATTAGACTCGGAGTCGGGGTCTGGTTCCGTGGCGGTGTAGAAACATCTTCGCCACTCCTCTACCAGCTGCTATCTCAGCGTGGTCAGAGTGTATCGTCCTGGTTCCAGGCGTCGAGGCCTGCGTATCTGTGGAAAACTCGAGCTTTTAGTGGCTAGAGGGGCCTCTTGTCGCGCCGTGATGCTACGTGGAAGGGCCAGTGGCCGCTCCGCGTGCGTGTTGACGCTAGGATAGACCGTCCTGGTGAGGGATGTCGAGGCCAAATGGGAGCATCCGCCTAGTGGCGAACAAACCGTGTGGCAGTAGGGCAGATGGCGGTGACAGTGCGCGGGGGAGGCCGTCCCTTGGCGCTACCGAATGGTGGCCATTCTACCGGTTGGCTGTCTCGATAACCGCCCCGGCGCGCAGAGCTGTCAGCTCCTCAACCTAGGGTCAAGGTGTCCTACACGAGGTGGCGATCGTGTAGCAATCATGGGACGATAGTGACGATGCTGATTGCACCTCCGCTTGGGCAGGGAGGCATGGTGGTTGTTGGCAAATCTTGATGCATACCAGCTAGAGTAAGATGTGACAAGTATCTAGAAATGGTGGCGCATAACCTGCACTGCTTAAATGCAAGCCTGAGCTGTTACTAGGATAGGGTGTCAGGCTACCCTGAGCAATGACTCTCGAAATGCTAAGCAACGCTAAACTCCAGCGGTGATGCAAGACGTACCATGGGTAACTCTACAAGCGCACAGGTACCGCTGTAGCACTTCAACCATGGTGAGTATCCGCGGTGTTGTAATTTATAGTTCGCTCACGGGAAGCGGACTAAGACTCTCTTAATAAATATATGGATGGATATCCGTGGTTTATGTCTACTCAATCTAAGTTCACTAGTGCTAATAGGGGGTAAGAATAGCGAAATAGAATAATAGATAAGTCAGATAAAGGTAAGTAAAGATAACTGGTAGTGAGCTAGCTAGGTGGGAGGACAACGAGTGAGTAAGGACTCCTATGTATCTAACTCTACTTCTGTGTTCTAATTCTAATCAATGTAAATGACTCAACTAGACTAGTATCCAAATAGTCCTGTGTGGTGGGAAGTCGACTACAATAATAGGACAAAACTCCTATCCAAGCAGACCTTTGTGAAGCGTTGGGCCAGGTGGCATCACCCCATTGGTCTATCGACCGACCGACCTTTGGGGCCCCTGGCCCACCTCTAGCCTCCTGGTGGTGTCCCCACTTGTCATGTGAAGCGTTGTCCAAAATTGAGTCTAGTTGCACACTTGCTTGCTTCCATTTGGGCCTAAGGATCCATGTGCTAAGTGTTTGAACCGTTGAGAGCAAGCACACTTGGATCCAAGGGTTGGGATTGACTCCTTGGAGTATGCCATGGCTCATGCCATGGAGGGGAGCCCCTAGTGGGCCCAAACCCTGGTCGGTCGACCTAGGTTATGGGGCCCACAGGGCTCATTTCCTTCTTCCCTGCATTGAACAAGCTAAGAGTACAAGTGGAACTTTATTAGTGATAAATATGTTCATGTGATGCTTATCTTCC
>Ga0182004_10005495_pt1 | contig 10321 bp, 5 predicted proteins | sample Sormic07211540_1_FD_120479 | JGI IMG/M metagenome (GOLD analysis project Ga0182004, IMG submission 120479) | Endophyte microbial communities from Sorghum bicolor roots, Mead, Nebraska, USA - 072115-40_1 MetaG | ecosystem: Host-associated > Plants > Roots > Unclassified | place: USA: Nebraska...
CCTCGAGCTGTATGCCCACGCTCGCCGGGGCTCCGCCCCCGCCCACTGCCGTTAATCGGCAGCCTCCACCTAGGCCTCGGCGACCAGCCACACCGCTCATGTCGCTCCGTCTGGGCGCGGTCACCACGGTGGTGATCTCCTCACCGGATGTTGCGCGCGAGCTCCTGCAGAAGCAGGACGCTGTCTTCGCCAATCGGTTTGTGCCGCATGCCGACTCGGCGACCACACGCCAACAACTCCGTGCCCTGGTTGCCCGCACTCCGCGCACGCTGGCGCGCCCTCAGAAAGATCATGGCAACTGAGAGCGAGAGCGGTTCGCGCCGCGCCGCGCCGCCTTGACGCGCTCCAGCACCTACGCCGCCAGAAGGTGTGGAGGAACTCGTGGGCCACGTCCGGACGCTGGCGCTGCAGGGAAGCGCGGTGGACGCCGGCCGCGTGGCGCGTTCGCCACGTCCCTGAATCTTGTCTCCCGCGGCACGATATTCTCCCTTGCGACCTCACCAACCTCGACGACACCACACCGGGTCGAAAGGATTCCACGAGGTGGTGACGGAGATCATGGAGGTCGCCGCAAGTCCCAATCTCTCGGATTTGTTCCCAACGCTAGCTTGGGCCGATCTGCAAGGATATCGCCGGAGATTGGCGAAGCTGTTTGCACGGCTGCACCAGGTGTTCGACGTGGAGATCGACCGGAGGTTGTGCGAGCGTGATGCCGGCGATCCCCCGGAAGAACGGCTTCCTCGACCTGTTGCTTGACACCACGACCTCCACAGCGTTGGGCCGCGACACGCTCCTGTCATTATTCACGGTAAGCAGAAAAAGCAATACATACATACAGTTTATTTATTTATGTATGTGTGCGCGTGCCAGTGTCACAATCAACGTGGATCAGAAAAAGCAATACATACATATAGTGTCCGTTTTTCATTAAGAGAAAAATAGTTAACAGTACAACCATGTGCGATCACATAAGTGAGGAGCCTTGATGACACAATGCACACCTTACCACATAACTGTTTTTGCTAATTTATTGTTAGAGAAAAACACTGTTGAATGTCTAGCAGATTCAGTAGATAAGTTCAAGCGAACAATTCAGCAGTGTATAGTTCTTGGGACAACGACCATATAGACTACTGTATGCCGTTTTTCTCTTACTATATCCACTTAATTTAACAAACCAATATCTCTGGCGTCACTAACACTTTATGTTACATCTTTATTTTAGGATTTGAATGGGCATTAACGGAGTTGCTTAGAAACCCAGTCTCAATGGTTAAAACATGCAATGAGCTTCGAGCAGCCATTGGCTCGGCAAGAAACATTGAAGAATCTGAAATCGACCAGCTTCCCTACCTACAAGCTGTGATCAAAGAAACTTTTCGACGGCATCCTCAGGCCCACTGTTGTTACCGCGACGAGCTGAGGCTACCACAGAATGGGCGATGGGCCGAGACAAAGATATTTGGCAAGAGCCAGAAAAGTTTATGCCAGAAAGATTTTTGGAGAGCACTACTGATTTTAAAGGTGGAGACTTCGAACTCATACCATTTGGTGCAGGACGTCGGATCTGTTCTGGGACTCAGCCACCAAATACCGAAAACCGAAAACCGAACCGAATTTACCGAAACCGAAAAATTTGGTTCCCTGTTCGGTACCTAGTTCTCAGAAACCGAATTTACCGAGTTATATTCGGTTCTGTACCTCGGTAAACCGAAGTACCGAACTAGTATCGAATATGACTACTAGCAATATGTAATATTGTTGATGGGTCTATCATAGACAATTATGTTACATATTTGTGTTAATCTACTCCTATTATATTATGGCCTTATATATATATATATGATTTTGACATTGTTATTTCTATATGAATCACACTGATTTTTTATTAAAATTGGCTATTAAACTTGATGTTACATGTTGCTCTAATAAGTTCGGTTCTTTCGGTAAATACCGGAACCGAACCGAAAGAACCGATACCGAATTAGCTCGGTACCGAATTTTTTTAAGAAACCGATCGGTACCAGTTTTTTCAGGAACCGAATTTGTATGAGTACAGAGGAACCGAACCGATCGGTTCGGTATTGCCAAATGCCCTGGGTGACCTGGGACGCCACTGGCCAGCAGGATGGTGCATCTGGTTCTTGCATCATTGTTAAATCAGTTCAAATGGAGGATTCCGAACGAGGTCCAAAGGAATGGGATTGACATGGTTGAAAATTTTGGTGTCACTCTAAAAAAGGCAACGGCACTTTGTGCTATAGCTACACCAGTTTGAATGAGCAGCCCAGATCAACCGGGACAACATTAATTTTGATTGTTCTTCAGTTGGATAATGTATCTCGCATGTCACTGGGTCAAGCTGCTAAAATACGGATCGGTATTTTGTAATTATCCACGAATTGGACGGATATCTCGATAGCGGTTGCGGTAGGTACCTGAACGTTAGAAGTTTTTATTTTTTAGAGCAGCTGGTTGGTAGCTGAACTAGCTGCACAACTTCACAACATTCGACATATTAACTTAAAATATTCTGCACCAGCAAAGCAGAATCCAAATTGAAGATGCAACCGAAGAGGCCGTCAGTTTACGACTAATATGCATCAGTGATTGAAAGTAGCAAACGAGAGGTTCCAATGAAATATAGCAAGCCTCCATGCTTGCCGTGTACACACAGATAAACAGTTAGAGCATTGCTTCAATCCCAAACAGCGTCCTTAAATACTATCTTGTCTTGATAAGAAATACAAGCCGAGAGCTTTCAAACGCTCCAAATGAGCATTACACAAACCACATTGCTACAAAACCCTGCACAACCCAATATATAGCGCAACGACCTATGGCGCATAACCAAACTACCCCAGTAGCAGGAAACACAACTCCAGATATATGTTTTATCAGGTACGGTACGGCCGCCCCGATGCTGGTGGTGCGAGACCGTATTGGGCCAGTAGCCAGCAAGGCAACCCCATGTGTACACAGGATCGGTCTCAGAATAGATGATTTGGTTCTCCCTTCATGATGCTTGCACCTCTGTTCATTACCCCCTTGTCTTAGCTCTCTTCATTCCAAGGCTGTTGTGGAAAGGGGACGCTGAACCAGATCTCTGCATCCCTTCCTCACGAAGGGTACCATTAAGCATTGCAAGCTCCCGTAGCTGCTGCTTCTTGAAGAAGTCCTGGGATTCATCCTGCAAAGTAGAAAACAAGAACTATTTAGGTATCGGTTCTTCAAGATGGACTAAAAGCAAGTAAGCTAAGAGATTCAAAAGTAAAAGGATAAAGGTATTGATGGCATACCACAGGCTTTAGCAGATCTTCAAGGATCTCGCGGGCTTGCATCAGGCGAGCATCGATGATTTCAACAGGTAGCTCTGCCTCAACCAATATATGAAGGGGTTCATTCAGGTGTTCATATCCTGGCTTCCCTCGCATCATCTCCTCCTGAAAAATAATAGCACAAGTGACCCCCAATCCCACAGCACAAAGTTAACAGAAAATCCACTAGATGTACACATGCATAAAGGTAGCCCCATTCTGGGAAGTTCCAGAAAGACTGTTTTTTTTTAAAGAATCACCAGGTAGCTAGTGTGGTCTTTCATACCAAGGCGCAGACTGGAAGGTACATAAAAGAAAACAATTTGAAGAACCAAGCAGGAACAAAATATGAAACAGCCATACTTTCCTAGCCAGAGGTTCTTAGGGATTCAGGGTTGATTTGGCTTCGAATGTCTAAAGTCATACATGGCGAATCAAGTCCATAAGTTCATAGTTCATACATAAACTCCAATTCTCCAAATTTCTGAGTACATCTAACTACCAAGTCCATAAGATTAAGAGACACTAATATGAATGTTTACCCGTGCTGGATCTTTAATGCTGCCGCGACCTCTTATTAGCACGCGGCAGTCTGTATTTGCCTCCACCCGCTTCAAGGAATTTCCTCTTGGACCAAGGATGCGACCAACGAAATTGTACTAGGAGAATATACATAAAAAAACAAGATGAGAATGTAGCAATTCAAGAGTATAATAATTTGTGAAATAGCACACTTACTGTTGGATATTTGTCTACTGGGATATCGACCTTCATTGTTTTCTTGACAATAAGTCCAGAGGAGCTGCCTTGTGATCCTCCAAGCCAGCTATAAGCTGGTGAACTCTGCATGGTCACAAGTTGAGCATATTATAAGTTTAGAACCCCTTTTCTGACTAAGTGTTGGAAATGGAGTAAAGTGAATAGCTAAGATAGCAAATGAAAATCAACAGAATTCAAGCCAAAGTAAAAAAAAACCATTGTGCAATGCGTACAGTTTGATGGATCTGAATAAGTATAGGATTATGCTGAAAAGAGTGACGATGACACATCCAGCTATTGCTGTGCACATGCGTTCTATTCTACTACTGCTGTTGAGCTAATGTAAAAAAAATTAAGAACAATATGTTTATGATCAGGCATAGATTTGACGCAAGTCATTCTGTATCGAATATGATTTCAATAAGAGCTACTGTTGCTGAAACATGAAATATGTAGCAATCTGGTTAGACCAGTCAGCAGATTGCCAGATTTTGATGTAGGATGACAACTGATTAGAATTGCCAGACTTTCAACATATGGAGCCAAATTAGTGTCAATTAGCGTTAGCATGGTATCCAAACTTCGACACATGGAACACAGAAAAGAATTTAATGGCATCTTGGAACCCACTGCCTGAAAGGGATTATATTACAGTTAGCAAGTTAGCATAGGGGCCAAGTAGTACAAAGAATGTAAGCATCTACAGTTGAGTAAAAATCAGTTAGAGAAAACCTGATCTAAGCTTTCAAGATGGTAAATTAGGCATGAAGAGTAAGTAAGTCATGTTAAATAGTCAGTATCCATACTTCTGATTGAAATGCTGATGTCCACCCATTCATGTCAGTAGCTGCTCCATTTGAATACAATCCTCCCGTTGTTAGTGGACTACCATGTTCAAGGCCACTTTGGTTTAAAAGGGACGCGTTCTCCAATAGTGTGGAAACACGTAAAATTTCTGCTCCAACATTGCAATTACAAGCACAAGATGTAGAAAAAGTTAGCAGTTAGAATTAGTGATTAGTAAATGCAGTTAGCATTAGTGATTAGTAAAGGCAGTCAGAATTAGTGAGTAGTAAATACATAGATAACCTCACGTTGTTAGTGTCAAGACATTGATTTGGAAGAAATTTTCCATCTTAAAAGTAGACAGCTTGTGGAGTCAGAACAGAGTCAAGTTCTCTTATCTAAAATATTTGTGAAATATTTATGTTGAGAATATATGCAAATATAGCAAGTAACTACTATGGCAATTTGCCAACACCAAAAGAAGCCGCAAAAGAAAAACTTATAGTATGATAAAAAAAATCATTGGAAACAAAACAAGCAGATATGCAATGAAATATTTATGTTGAGAATATATGCAAATATAGCAAGTAACTACTATGGCAATTTGCCAACACCAAAAGAAGCCGCAAAAGAAAAACTTATAGTATGATAAAAAAAAATCATTGGAAACAAAACAAGCAGATATGCAATATAACACCTAAGTGAAACAATGCAAAAATAAGTGTTTTTATAGGATTATAACAGTTTGTCCCATCCATGTACCCCCAAGAGAGGAGAATTAGTTTCTCTGACTCACTCTCTGCAGATACCCTGGTCATTTATCATATCAAACTGAACAGAAATAAGATGTGTGCTTCTATCTATTAATCCAAAACACAAACCATCCTATATCTCTCACCAAGCTCTAACTTTATGTAGATTTTAAATAATCAGAAGTGTGCACGTTGTTTAGCACTATAAGCACAACAATGATCACTCAAAATTTAATCATCTGGATCTCTAAGTTCACCCAGCCACCCCGAACTATGAGTCATGCACACTCACGTGTCTCAAAGGAAACCACAATTCTACGAATTAATGTTACCTCCAACTGATCATTTTCCAGCAATCAAGTGTTCACTGCTGTGCCGTTCTGGGAAGGGAACTCAATGAAACTATGGTATGATTTGGTTGTTACAGCTAGAGTGATAGATGGACACAAGCCTCCAGAGAGAGAGAGAGAGAGACCTGGTACTCATCCAATAACTGCTGGGTGCACTTGCCAGAACCCTCTAGAGGAATTTATGGTAATGACAGAGAAATGCAAGTCTCTAAATTACCACTAAATATCACAGGACTAGACAGAAATCAAGAAGCATCTTCAAATATGTCTTATGGAACCAATATACATTGAAACAACCGCAAAATAGCAGGGTTAGTGCTAATTAAGATATTTGCCTTTGGACCAACAAACAACAAGGCAATCTGTTACAAGACTCAGACCAATGGTGCAACACGCCCAAAGGAGTTCTTTATTTCTATTTATTTCCTCTTTTTCTTTTTCTTTTTCTTTTTTTTTTGGGGGGGGGGGTTGTAATTTTTTTTCTTTTACAGAGGCAAGCCGAGTAAATACAATTAGGAAAAACGAATTCAAAAGAGAAGAAAGGTAAAAGGGACCCGTTCAGTGTGAGTTGCATTCATATTTCCACAATGAAACAGCGAGCAACAAGAATTGATTTTGCGGTAAGTTTAGCTCATCCAAATCTGAACAAGAGGTGCAGAATGCACACGAACACCAACAGTCAACTATTCCTACATCGTAACAGAATATTCTGAATGCGTGGCAGCAGTATCAGTGCATCCAACTATGGGTCATTCATCTGCTCAAATGCATCACGTTTAAATGGCATGACAGTACGAGATCTAACCTTGATTCAGCAACCGTACACTATGCGGGATCACTGGGATGAACGGGCCAAGCTTGTGCCTCTCCGCGAGCAGTTCGGCAAGGTACCTACAAAAGCATCGGAACAAGGTCATCATTCATCACGTGTGTGAACAGCTACGTAAAGATGATTTTTTTTTTTTTAGTAAAAACAGGGTAGCCTGAAAATTCCCCAAAATCCCACGGCATACACATGAAAGGACATAACGCGATCACGAATTGAACCAAGTAAACACTGAGCTAAGCGACTCGCTTGTTGAATCCAGCAGAAATCCAGCGAAAGTTGGACGAGAAGCAACTTTGACCAAAAAACAGAGATCTTGCAGAGGCGAATCAGATCCGATGCTAAAAGGGCCTAAACCTCGGCGCGCTACACTAGATTCAAACCGCGAAAACTTCGATGCTCCCCAAGAACGGACGACCCAGGCCCCAATCCGCTCCACCAGGGCGCGATCGGAGCCGACACGAAGCACGGGGGGAGCAGGAGACGCGGGCGAGACGAAGTGCGATGGCTTACTTCTCCTGTTCGGCGACGGCGGCAGACGGGGTGCGGAGGCCGCCGATGCGGGGGGAGTGCGGGGTGGTCGACGGCGAGGGCGAGTAGGCCATGTACCGTCCCGACGACATGTCTGCTGCTGCTGCTGCCGATGCTGCTCTCCCTCCCTCGGCGAGATCTCAGCGGCCCCGGACTGTCGAGACTTCGTTCGCTGGAGCTGGCCTGGTAGATGGCGGCGGCGGCGGCGGGGAAGAAGGGAGGGAGGGAGAGGAGAGGGGAGTTGGAGGGGGTGGAGCGAGGGCTTATATGGGGGCGCGTGGCCGCCCGCGGGGGGAGTGAGTAGAGACTAGGGAGTAGTAGTGGTAGGCGCGCCCCTCGCGGTAACAGGTGAAGTGAATAGTGGCCGGGGGTGGAGGCGAGCGTGGACGGAGGTTGCGGGCGGCGCCCGGTCTCCCGGTGGTGGTTGGTAAAATTTGCCGGGAGATCGCGAGGAGGGTGGGAAATCTGACAGATCACCAGATTCAGACGAGGAGGCGCGGGCCTGGGTGCCGTCCGATTAGCAACGAACGGTACATAACGAAGTAGTATATGCTGGAGCATACTGATTTGGCTACTAGCCTGGTTTTTGTACCAGTATATAGACATATATATTTTGTAGATCGTATACTCCTATATATCCACCTACATATACCTCATCATGAGTCAAATTTCACTATCCCGAATGGAACAGCACTCCATGGCGGCGGTCAAGAACCATATGCGATTTAACTAATAGAGACTTCGGCCCCTTCTATCTTTTTTTATGGCACAAGCTATTTTTTCGATTCATAGTATACACACACAAACATTCATACATATATAGGCATATTGCTACACTCACCTCCTACCCCTATGAACATTTATGCCAAGACAGAAGATCTTGAGATACCCACATCAAGTTGAAGATTCATAAAGTAGATGTGTTTCACCATAAGTAATCTAACTGTAGTTTGTGGTACAGTAGCCTCGACTTTCATCAAAGGCTTTTTTCGTCACTCAACTATCAAAATCACCAACTCAGTGTCAAACTTTTATTTCTTTAGATTCAAATTTATTCTTCAACCATGAAAATAACCATTCTAGTTGCTCGCAAAAAAAAATAACCATTCTAGTTCTCAAACTTTTATTTTTAGGACCAATCTCATCTCATTCTACATGACATGCTATCACGAGGATTTAGCATGCCATGTAAAGCAAGGGACAATGTATTGCCTACAAGTAAAAGTTCGATGATCATAATAATGGCCTTTTCAAAGTTGAAAGACAAAATTGAGGTCAATATAAAAGTTCAAGGACAAAAACAATCATTTTCAAGATCATGAAATGAAATTGAGTCTTAAGGGAGAGTTCAAGACAATAACAACTATCCCCTCTTTTTTCTCTTCTTCTGGTACTCATTTCTTTTTTCCTCAAAAAATTTAAAAGAGGTTTCGTTGCCTACGAATTAGTAGCGGACCTCTCAAAGGCCTACCATTGGATCCACCTTTGCCTACATGGCCCATGGTGTGAGATTAAACTCTATAACTTTAAGTTGACCTAATGTAGGTTATGTACATCTAACAAAGTAATACGTATGGTAAACTCATTTGTTAATCAATGGTATTAAAGGTATAATCAATTAAAAAAAATACCTTTTACCTTTTGATTTTTTTGAATATGCATTCCTTGAATTTTGAGCCCACCTCTGGTCCCACAAAACACTTGTTGATTAGCCTCTCGTAACCGAGTCAGACGTCATGGGTGTAACGTTTGGAATACACATATTACTTGTACGCACTATATATATTATCACTTTCTTAATACGTCTATGCTATGAATAAAAGACACGAGATGTCCTCTTAGTATCTACCAATATATCCTTGGTATGGCTCAAAACGGCTTTGGCTCCTTATTTACCGTACATGGAGGAGTTGGAGCTAATGAAACAAATAATAGTGACTTTACACAGACTCCTAATTCATTTTGAAATAAGAACTAAAAATAACTCATTTATTTCATTCCTAAGGTGATGCATGAAGGAACAGAAGTCGAAGCTAGTTGTAGTTGGGTATGAGGGCTAAGAGCAACTCCAACAGCTTTGTTATTCTTGTTGTGGAGGCCTTTTAGAACTTTTATAATAGAAAAATAGGCTCCAAGAGATGTGCTATTTGGTTTTGTAAAATAGAAAGTTTGCTATCCCTTGATTTTCGCTGGCCATATATAGCCAACCATTGGCACTAGCTATCTGACAGCAAGGTTGTTGTGAACCTCTTCTTTTTTAAAAAAGTTATCTATTTTACAAAATGGCTAAATATTAGAATTTGACTACTAAGTTTAGCCAAGCTCTTGGAGATGCTCTAAGTATTCTCCACCCATAATCTACGACCGCTGATTCAGGAATGATTGACATCACCACCATTGTTGCAGCTACCACGACGAGTTGCTATCGTCCCTTACGTGTTGTATCTAACTAATGAAATGTAACGTGTAAAACACAAGATGTGGTGGTACATAGATGATGATGACTTCTTACGAACTAGCTACGTCCAAGTTTTACCCCCTCGGCCTGGTTGCTTGCGTCTTCAAGTTACAGTTAGTACTTACAAATGCAAGGGCAAGAAGTATCACGCAAAAAAAGGGGGGAAGGTGGTTCTAGGTAAATTAGCAAACTCGTCGCTAAATAAGCACTAGAGAGCGATAATTGTCAGGCGGGACAGTTGTCCGTGCAGTAGGTAATACTCCTATTTATGGAGTACATATATAATAACAGGACCTATTAAAGAACGATAATACAGACCATAAATAGATATTCGTATAAGTATTTTATACTACCACGGCTGTCAATGCTACCACACGCTAGGGAGGAATACTTGTCTTGCAGAATACACGAGCGACTACTTCCATGATTAACTGAACCGTTCCTGATTTCCAGTACGTTAAGCAATTGCGAGATGATAATGATAAAAAAAAAACAGCGCTGAAAAGTACAAAGCGCACACAGCACACTCATCCCATCCCATC
>Ga0182004_10005496_pt1 | contig 10320 bp, 5 predicted proteins | sample Sormic07211540_1_FD_120479 | JGI IMG/M metagenome (GOLD analysis project Ga0182004, IMG submission 120479) | Endophyte microbial communities from Sorghum bicolor roots, Mead, Nebraska, USA - 072115-40_1 MetaG | ecosystem: Host-associated > Plants > Roots > Unclassified | place: USA: Nebraska...
CCAAACTGTGTAATTAGTTTTTATTTTTGTCTATATTTAATACTTCATGCATGTGTCTAAAGATTCGATGTGACGGGGAATCTGAAAAATTTTGCAAAATTTTTTGGGAACTAAACAAGGCCTCAGGCAAACTGGAAAGGGTAGCTGGCGTGGCCGGCGTCGGAGCAGCCGAGCAGGACTTCTGGGCGACACAAAGAAAGTTGCCGCGCCGTCTCTCAGGCAGAAGTCAGGACACCACACGAGGATTTTTCATGATCGCGTCGCACCATTGGTGGCCACTGACCGCCCGCGCTGGCACACCGCACACCTCACGGTCAGGGCCGAAACCTGCATCGCACTTGCCAGAGACCAGAGTACTACTGTACAAGACACAAAAAGAAATGCTTAGATTTCCCTTTATATATAATCCTGATAAGGGAAACCAAATTAAAGCTAAAGAAAGCAGCAGCGGCAGGCTTTTGAAATCTACAATAGACTTAGGTCAAATCAATCCCCATCGATAGGTTCCTGTCCAAATAATTTGGCCGGAGGCACATCAAAGGGCACAAAGGCTGCTCGACCTTCTGCCCTCTTTTGTCTGTTCAGTGTCCAGAAGAATGGACGGCGCTCGCTTCCTCAAATTTAGCGCCAAAACTTCTGAGCATCGTTTCCATTTCTTGAAAAATCCATTCAAAAATTCTTGAAAAAAATGACGACTAATAATGCTAAGTTTGCAGCATTTTCTTTATGCTTCTTAATGAGGTGTTTAGTTCCCCTTTTATCCCAAAAATTCTAAATTTTAGTCCGTTAATAGAATTAAACCCATATAAATTTTTTAGCAAAATGATTGTCTTTTTTTAATTTTGGATTTTGCCTTCAAAATGCTAAAAAAAAAGTCTAAAAAGGACCCAAAGAGGTCATAATAAAAGTAATAAATTCTATATTTTAGATGAAACTAAATATAACCTTAAAACTTTAAGTATTTTGTATTTCATAATTTCAAAGTAGTTCTTACAGTAGTGCACTCATTCACAAAAACTGGTTTTGATCATATACTCGCTGGCGGTAAAGTTCTCATCACACAAACTATGCACATTTACAGGCGTTGTTCAAAAAAACAAAAAAAATCTAGTATGCACATTTTGATGACTTGACAACACAAACCAACATTTCAGAGTGCTGGCAACTCGAGGTCAAAGAATTTGGGACCGTTCCTCTCACCTCTATTCGCATAATGCATCCGCACATTTGTGGAGGAAGTACTATTACAGCAAGGGTGGCCCTACCAAATTTCACATCCTCTGGCACAGCCGCACAGAGGACTTTTTCCCGGGCTGCTCCACTCCTACTCTGTGCCGTTACAACTTGTCAACATATGCCTGGATATTTAGCGACAGGGTGATGAAACTACTCCTACGGAGTACGTACTCGTAGTACAGAAAACATACGATTATGGGATGTGTAACCCGGTTCTCAACGAGATTACGATTAGGTCAATGGTTATTGTCTCCTTTGTCCTTTCTTTTTTTCGGAAATGCTATCTGTTCTTTTTGTGTGTGTATATTCAGGACATGGCCTTGCCCACAACTAAGTAATATAATATCGTGAAAGCATAACAACGACGTGAAAAGGAATATAATTTAGGCCTTGTTTAGTTCCAAAATATTTTGTAAAATCGACACTGTAGCTCTTTCGTTTGTATTTGACAAATATTGTTTAATTATGGACTAACTAGACTCCAAAGATTCATCTCGTCAATTTCGAACAAACTGTGCAATTAGTTTTTATTTTTGTCTATATTTAATACTTCATGCATGTGTCTAAAGATTCGATGTGACGGGAATCTGAAAAATTTTGCAAAATTTTTTGCAAAGGTCCCCAGGCTCGAAACCATGTAGTTTTGGTCAGGGTCTCGTGGACCGTTCCTCATTCGGAGGAAGCTGTGTACGAGCGCCCTCCACTGGCCGGAGAGCAACTCCATTTAAGGCAGAGAGACGACCGGCGGAGGAGGGCACCGTCCTAACCAACCACGAACCACCGCGCGGTCTCCAAGCTAAGCAACGGGTCGTGCCCAGTAATCATTCGTGCCGGCCGCCGCCTCGGCGTCATGGACGCAAGACGAGACGGTCGACGACCGAGCCCTCCAGCCGCCGACGAGACGACGACAGGGAGGGAAGGGAGGGGTCGTCCCTCGTCCAGCACGGGAGCACGGGCACGGACCAGAGCCTGGAGCTAGCGCACGCCGCGCGCCTCCGAACAAAGGCGGTGCACCAAACTCCGTGCGACCCCCCATAACTTCACGCGCTAGCTGCAGGGAGCGCTTACGCAGCAGTAGCAGCTGTACGGGGAGCACGATCCGGTCCGGGAACATCATCCTGGCATGACTCAATCTATGCATCCAGGCAGGTCTCTCACAGCAGCATAGCACAAATGTACGCCACGACAGAAACCGGTTGCCCGCCTGCAGGTGTGCGGCGTGCGTGCGTGCGTTAGCGATCGATAGTATCTATATGACCGGAGACAGAAGAGAAACGTAACCTAACGCCCAGCATCCTGGTCTGGGTTGGTACATCTAACCATGATGGACGTCGAAAATCCCTGGCTGAAAAGTGTAAAACCACATCTGTATGTTCTTCACGCTACTGATGATTACTCAGCAGCAGCACTCCCCGAGCACTACTGATGAGCACCCGCGGTGCCGCTAATGATCCCTGTCTGTCGGTTGACACAGGTAAAACGGGGAGCGCCCTGATCTCGGTGGCGAGGGCGAGGGCGATGTGATCGTCCGCGACAGCGAAATGCTAGATGCTCCAAATCCAACAACCGTCAATCATGGAGCGCCGCCTGTTCACTGACAGCGCCCATCAGAAGACGAACAACGTCTACGCTCCCGTCCCGTTTCATCAGGCGGATTAAATATCAACATGGTTAAAGCGAGACCTCGACGACACAGATGCGCGCCCACCGGATCCTCTCCCCCGTCGTCGACACGGAGATGAGGCCGGCCGGCCGGCAACAGCGACCGCCCGTGACCGTTTGTGCAATGGTGGGAGCTGCTGCTACCAACTGTTGCAGAGGCTTCACGGTGGACTGACTGACGAGACGGCGGTGTGGTGTGGTGTGGTGAGTGGCGAGTGGCGACAACTGTGCCCGAGCAGCTTTGTTGCTAGTTCTCTCGCTATCAAGGAGGGCTTAAGTTTCAGGTGCCCGTGTCCCGTGTGTGTTTAGGGCATGCTGTCAAAACAAAGGTTACTTCATTTAGTGGCGTGGAGGAATCTTTTGGCGCTTCGTTGGACAGAGGTACAGTACATCCTGCTGACTAGTTTCAAGATGGTGACAGCACTTGCGCCTACAGTTTCTTGCTTTTTTTTTTCCCTTCAGCCTGGAAAGATGTCTAGGATGTCCCTCTCAAGTTTGCTCAAATATGTACACAATTTTCCTAATATTTAGATACTAATAAGTATGATATATCTATTTGGAGACAGAAAAGTCCATACAATTTTCAATAATTCTATTTAACTTAAGAATGTGTGACTCCAAACTTAATATTAAATTAATTTTGGGGCAGAGGTAGTAAGAAACATCAGTTAATAATCCCACAAAACCCTACAAGTACAAAACATATTCCAACATCAAGAATCAAGGATGGTGGTACTCTGACAAGGTAGAAAAGGTATCATTCACACGGACTATTCATCTACAGTTTAAACATTCAGTAAACACTAACGACTGATTTTTATCTGCGTAATTGCAAGGTAGAAGCCGTCTCCGTTGTATCTCCAACATTTTTAAGCAAAAGCTCTACCGACACTAGAGTCCAAACACCTTGTAACCACGAACCTACACTCGATAGTACCAACAAGGACAGCAAAAATCTGCGTAAAGAAAAGCTGCATTTATCTCCTAAGCTGAACTGAAGATCAAGCTATTATATATAATCGCGAACGTTCCTTTCATATTCCATCCTCCCTTAAAAAGATTTCACAGCGGCAAATGCTTCCGGGAGCAATGCCATATTGCTATGCCATGCTGCCGCGTCAAAAATATGCAGCAGGATTCCAGCCGCCGCCAGCCCAAGCAAGAAGAAAGAGAGGTCTGCACGTCCTTAACGCCAGGGTCTACGGCTTCTGCGGCGCCTGCTTGAACGCAACGGTGGGTGCGATCCGGGAGCCTCTGCAGCGGTGCTCCGCGACGAGCTCGGCCGCGAACCAGTCCAGCTTCTCCGCGTTCGTCTGCTCCCCGACTCGCCTCCCCTCGAACAGCACCGACTCCACGTTCCGCTGCTTGAGCATCTCGTCCGCCGCCGCGAGAAGCGCGCGCACGTTCCCTGGGCTCGGATCGTACTCCCCGTCCGGACCGCACGGCGGCATGCTCTCCCGCTTCGCCTGATCACGCGCCCAGTTTTTTTTTTAGCAGAGTTGATACGAACAGAGCGATAATAAAGACAAGAAACAGGAATCAAATGCACGAATTGGCTCACCTGGATGCGCAGGTAGTTGGATGAGCGGCATTGCCCGAAGGCGCGCGCCACGGCGTGGTCGACCAGGTCGGCGGCGCCGTCGGCAGCGATACGGGCGATGGGGCGCGCCCATTCCTTGGGACCCCACCGACGCATGCGCCGGAGTTCCGCCTCGCCAGCGGCGCCGGAGCCTCCGCCAGAGCAGCCGCCGATGGAGAGCACGAGGAGGTCCTCGACCCCGCGCACGAACGGGAACTCGTGCTTGTTGTGGAGCACGTGCGTGATGGCGGCGGCCGCCGGGCTACCCATGGTGGGCCCGCCGTCTACAGCGGCGCAGGACGTGGCGCCGTCGACCGAGGCCACCTCGGCGGGCTCGAAGCGGCCGGCCTCAGACCACGCGGCGCGCCCGACCTCGCACAGGCGGAAGTCGTAGCTCTCGTTCTCCAGGGCGTCGGCGCGCGAGAACACCAGCGGCGCGGACGTCTTGAGGTCGTAGCAGGAGATGAGCACGGGCTTGATGGTGTCCCGCAGGGTGAGCTCCTCGCCGAACGCGGACTTCATCGCCGCCTCCAGCGCCGCCGTGGGCGCGGCCAGGGGCCGCTTCTTGCCGCGGCAGAACAGGGACGTGGACGAGGAGGACCCGGGCCTGCGGAACATCCGCGGCGCGTGGTCCGCCACGAGCCGCCACGTGTCGTCGGCGTGGAACAGCGGCGCACCACGCGAGTGCGTGGAGAAGAGCATCGCGGCGAACACGCCGCCGGCGCCGGTGCCTGCAGCGAGGTCGAAGTAGTCGGCGACGCGGGCGTCGGGGTCCCCCGACGCGCGACGGAGCGCGGCCTCCAGGTGCGCCAGCGCGCGTCCCGCCAGCAGCGCGCGCAGGCCGCCGCCACCGCCGTCCACGCAGAGCACGCAGACCTTCCCCCGCTGCGCCGCCGCCGATGGCTTACCCGGCGCCGCGGCCGACGCCTGCGGCGTCGGCGGCTTGGGCAGCCAGAGCTGGTGCGGGTCGGTGTAGCCGAACAGGAACTTGCTCTCGAGGATGGAGAATATCTCGTAGCTGAGCTTGTCCGTGTCGGCACCCCCCGCGTCGGCCTCCTCTTGCAGCCTCTCCACCTGCATCTCCTCCGCGTCGTCCATGCCCCCACCGAGAGCGAGTGGCAACACGGTCAACCGGTTGGCGAATTATACCACTTCCGGCGGGCAGGAAAGCGGGAAGCAGCGCTGCAGAGGACAGAATCCCGCGCGGATTCGCAACGATTGCTGCCCGCCACGACCTGCCCCGCTTCCTTTGTCTCTCGCTCCCTTTTGAGATCACAGCGCCGAGCGAGCGGTCGGCCGTTTACATGCCACTCACTCACTCGCCTCTAGTGGCCGGCGCCTTTTGATCCTTGCGCGCGCCAGAGCACGCGAAGAAAGGAAGGAGGCGGCTCGGAAAGGTGCGCGAGCGAGAGGAGGGAGGGAGACGAAGATAGGCGACGGGGGAGAGTGGAAGGTTAAAGAGGGAAGAAGGCCGAGGAGGCGAAGAGAAAGGGCCTGCGCGAGCGAGCGAGGGGGGTCGTCGTCGTCTCCTCTGTGGCTTTTCTCCTCTCTGGTCGTTCGTGTCGTGGTGCTGCGCCGTAACCGATGGAGCGGCTCCAGGCTTCCAGCCGCGCGAGCTGGCCCTGGACACCGCTCCCCCGGTGCACGGCGAGCGGACGGTACCGCGGGCGTACGTTGCCGCCTCGAGATCCGTGAGGCGGCGCGGCAGCGGTGGAACGGGTCCACGGAGCTTGGTTGGCGTCACGCCGCGGTCGTCACCTGGGCTCGTGCTGGATTAATAAATTACGTATAAACAGGCGAGCTGTGATTAATCCAAGCTGTGGGGCCAGGAAAAGCCAAAGCGGGGAAGTAATTCATACTAGGTTGATTCCCCTCCACGGCCGTTCTAGTTCTAGAGCCTGATGGGATTAGCACGATCGAGGACGGAGACTGCGGTTGCGCGTCTCTGCGTCTGCGTGGAGGCGGTCCACGGCTGCAACGCCGAGGAGCGCGACCATATGTGCCTGCACTTTTGCCTGTCGTGAAGATATCTCTTTTTCCCATGAGAATCATCAGAGGGCGCGGGTGGCAGTATTTCTGCCACGGACTTAACAGCAGGCAGGAGGGTCGCAGTGCTGCTACAAGGCTGAGCTCGGGATTAGGCCCTGCACGTTACGGGTACAGCTGCGTCTTCAGGTCTTCAGGTGCCACTGCAACAGCCACTCCACTGGCACGTTCCAGGCCTCCAGCTAGCAGGGTTTGCACACGATTCACAGCAGTGTTTCAGAAAGAAAGAAAGAAATACAGTAGTACTCTGGTGTGCGTAAAATAAAAAATCGTAAAACGGCGAGTATTTGATGGTGTACAGGAGTAGGTCCACCTGGCTCCTTGCAGCAGCGTGGACATGAGCTCAGATGGAGCCAAACCGCCCCTGCCGCTCATGTACGGACGGCCCACGGGCCCAAACCTCCCCTAAAGCCTCCAGCGAGTTGCCAGGTCCGCGACGAAACTTTCATCGGTCAAACGCAGGGGGAGAGCTGGACGGCGGGCCGCCGGAATGGACGCTGAACGCCCGGCAGAAAACTTTCCTTCCCCAGTTCCCCTTCACACCCCCTCTCACTGCTATGCGGGCCCGCACCCTCTTGGTGACGATGCCCGTTGGGCGGGCTGGGCTGCGTGCCACCACGCTCGCCGCCGCGCCGCCTGTAACGCTCTCCGCCGCCCATCATTCCTTTCCCACCCTGCTGTGTGCCGTGGACCGGCCTGAAGAGGAGCAAGCCCATGGCTCAAGGCACATGTCCGTGTGGTCGCTCCGTCGCCATCCACACGACCGAACCGAGACTGGGACGCGGACTTCAGTGCTGCCTGCCTGCCAGCCATGAGGCACCGCCTGGCTGCGCGGCATGGCGAGGCTCACGTGTGCCGCGGGCTTCGGGAACGGGACAAGAGAGAACTCACGGGTGCCGCCGTGCGAAACGGCAGGTCGATCAAGGGGAAATGGTCAATGTACAGAACTCGACTCGTACATTATTTTTTGAGCATGAAAACAAATTGAGCATGAGGCTCCTACATGATCAGTTTATTTACTACTCCATCCATCATAAATTGCAAGTCATTCCAAAAACTTTATACAGTTAAAACATCTCAAGTTTAGCTAAAACTATAAAAAAAAATATAAAATATGAAGATATAATTAAAAAAACTTAGCTAATATCATAAATGTTATTATCCTATCATATAATTGATGAAGTAGTACACTTGCACAATAAACACGTGGCAGCAGTTGCTTGCCACTGGCGAGAAGCGGACCCCGAAGTTGGAACTGACCAATGGCCTTCTACGAACTGAAGTCAGAGTTCCGATAGCTTGCTTGGTGATCTGATTTTGCAGTTTTTCTTTTGACAGAGTCGAGCTCATTTAATTTGCACGACCTACATTACAAAATACTTACATCACTGACAGGAACGATTGCGTTTGTATTATTGTATATACGTTGCTTAATCCAAGGGTAACCTGCTAGTAGTATCCTTGGACAGGTACGTAGACAGGGACAGGCAGGACGTACATTATCCTCCTCCGTTTCGCAACGTTCAGAGATGCAGGTGGCGCCCAACGCTCGGCGAAACTGACCGCTCGATTTTCCTTTTCGGTGCCATGTAGAGACACGTATTGCGATATGGACAGGAGAGGACTTGGAGTTTCTTTACTTGAGGCAGGGTGAGTATTACTACGATTTTGGACACGCGGTCGTTGGAATAATCCCACCGCGTCGTGCTTAAAATACTTCCCAGGAAATGCACCACGCGCTCCTGTATTTGGAGCACTTTTTGTTTGGTTCGGGGTTTCGGGCCTGGCCGACGTGTTGGCTCGCGCACGCACCCGCGCAATACTATACGCAAATAAAGCAGCCCACTTCTTTTTTTTTTTGTATTACTACATTGGAGGTGTTGATCGATTAGATTAGGCGATTAGGCGATTAGGTTAGATGTCAAGTTGGGCAGATACCTTTCTTCCCTACAGCTGCGTAGCTGCCCATGCGGCCATGCCTTCCACGAACAGTGCCAAATGGGAGGTCCAGATTTTCAGGCGGGAGAGGAATGTGAATAGTGCACTCAGCTTGCTCAGGACATCCATGCACTACTGAAAACTAAAATTCCAAGTCGGCATTAGCCTCCACCGACAAGAAATATTTCTGGGCATGAAACGGAAAGAATTGTTACATCTCAGATTAAACTAGTACAAAAATTGAAAAGTAGGTCTAGAGTAGTTTGGTTCTATTGCTTCTCTCTTGTTTGTTTGGAACTGATTATAATCAGAGTTCCTGAGAGAAAATCCCACCAAACGCCTTGCAAGCAAAGAAACTTCTTGCCATGACACGAGACCAATCCTTCCGTACTTTCTAAAAAGTCATGACTGATATATTGTGAAAGAAAAATAATACAAAGTGGCTGATAGATTCGGCAGATAAGCTTAAGCGAACATGATTAGGCTTAGAGCAAAGGTGGTTTGGGGATTTTAGACCTTGGAAGATTCGCATGTGCTCTACGCTTTCGTTGGCTTTGGTTTTAGTGGCGCCAAAAAAAGCGTGGAATGACCTGGATCTCCCGTGCGATAGTAGAGACAGAGATCTCTTCGCTGCCTCGACAGTGGTCTCAATAGGCGATGGTAAAACAGCCCAATTTTGGTCCTCGTTGTGGACAAATGGTAGGACCCTGAAGAGTATGGCACCTACTTTATTCAAAAAGGCCAAAAAAATCTCAGTCCACAAAGCGATGCAGCAAAATAGATGGCTAACACACATCATGCCACTATCGAACGAGATTAAAATATAGGAATATACAGTAGTATGGGAGGCAGTTCAACATATTCATTTTGACGATACCGGGGAAGACACTATCGCATGGCGCTGGACAGGAGATGGTGAGTATACAACTCAAAGTGCATATCGCATCCAATTCTAACGGACTTTTTGTAAACTGAAGATCACATCGATCTAGAAAGCTAAAGATGAACCAAAATGCAGATTTTTTACTTGGACCTTGCTTCAAAAAAAAGATACTCACAACAAACAAACTGATCAAAAGAAACTGGCCAAACGATCCCATATGCAAACTTTGTAGAAATGAGCCGAAAACTCCAACGCATCTGTGCAAAGCCTGCACTTTTTCAAAGCAAGTCTAGCTCATCTTGAGGTCCTGGTTTGGATTTTCGATCATTGATACAGTTGGGGTAAGCGATTCCATTCACAACTACTGGCGAAGTTGTCACGCAAAGATAGATAAACCCAACAAAAGAAAAATTGATGTATTGTTTATCTATTTCTGGTGGAATATTTGGAAGGAGAGAAACAAAATGATCTTTTAGAACATCAGTATTCAGCCAAGTGAGGTGGCCTTTCTCTGTAAAGAGGAGTTTGATCAGTTCTAGTATACCACCCGTTCAGATGTTGATCTTCAGTAGTAGTTTTTTCTTTGTTTTTTTCTTTTCTACACTTCGGTTTCTCGGGTCATCCTCTCTTTTGTGGTGGCATAGTCCTTTTTTTAGTGTTTTCCTAAAAGTTTGTGTACTATCTTTCGTCTAAGGCCTTGTTCAGTTCCTAAGAAAATTTGCAAAACTTTTCAGATTCACCGTCACATCAAATCTTTAGACGCATGAAGTATTAAATATAGATAAAAATAAAAAACTAATTTCACAGTTTAGTCGAAACTGACGAGACGAGTCTTTTGAATCTAGTTAATCCATTGTGGGGGTATAAACCCCTATACCCTCATGGGCCTATATGGGCCGCACCATCAGAGGTGGCTCGGCCCACAGGATGAAGACGTGCGGCGCGCGACTGGTCGGCGTGCACCGCAAGACTACAA
>Ga0182004_10005497_pt1 | contig 10320 bp, 6 predicted proteins | sample Sormic07211540_1_FD_120479 | JGI IMG/M metagenome (GOLD analysis project Ga0182004, IMG submission 120479) | Endophyte microbial communities from Sorghum bicolor roots, Mead, Nebraska, USA - 072115-40_1 MetaG | ecosystem: Host-associated > Plants > Roots > Unclassified | place: USA: Nebraska...
ATGTCGGGCCGGGGAGCGGTACTAGTCATCACAATATACTATAAATGGTGGATGCATCACGGTCAGATCATATATACATGTGTGGACTCCCTGGCTATCCAAAGTTTCTGTTTGGTTGGAGGTATTGAAATTTAATAGGTAATGTAGGTTATAGTATTTTCGTTTTATTTAATAATTAGTGTTCAATCATAGATTAATTAGGCTTAAAAGATTCATCTACAAATTATTCTCTACCTGTGTTTTAAGTTTTTAGATATTATATATATATAGTACTTTATATATATATATATGTATCTAGATATTCGATGTGATATGAGTTAAAAAAAATCGAGGAACCAAACGGTGCCCATCAGCAGACTCGTGGCTCTACCCTAGCCACGCGCGGTCCTGCTGTTATTCTGGATCACTTCTTTCAGATATTTCAAAACATGCATGCATGTCCCCTGTCAATGCCACCATAAACTAAAACATTCATCTATCCATCAACATCCATCTCGCTCCTTCGTCCCTTTCACTAACCAGAGGGCCGGGTTTTTGTGTGTTGCAACATGGCACACGACTGAGCAATCTAGTCACACAACAGCTTCCCTGAGACCGAAAGAGCATACATGAAAACGGTAGCATCATACAAGAACACATCTGGTTCCACTATGGGTCGTGTCAACTTTGGCCACTGTTTCCTCTCTAGTACAGCCATCTACACATCATTTCCATTAGAAAAAAGAGCCATCTCTACACATCATTATTCCACAGAAAAATCCAGTGCATGGTAGAATAACTTGACCAGATTATTATGAGAAAACAGAAACATGCATTAAACTCCTTTTTCTCGATGAACCTGCTGCTTGAGGATAGTGCTAGTTTTTATTGATAAAACAAGACGATGGTTACAAACCCTCGGGCAAAAGGGGAAAAGGTACAACAAGAAATTGAGGAGAGAAACACATACACGATGCCTTATTTGGATGCAGATGTTATTCATCTCAATACATGTGTGTTTGTAGACTTGTAGTGTGGGTTGAGATAGAATTTAGTTTAAATTGCATCCCAACCTAATACTTCGACGCACATGGATTCAAGTGGATACGCCAAACAAGCCCCAAGGTGTTTTGTCCCTACCAATGCCCAAATTCTTATTTTGTCTTTAATCTTCTCCAAGATAAAAGGTGACCGAGATAGAGTTCCCTCTATTGGAAATCTCTCTTGTTCTGCTCATTCCATGTTTCCCAAGTCACCACTAGTATATTGATGTCTGAACACCCTTTTGGGGGGCACAACGAGTATGCGCCAACAGCTTTGTCCATCACTCATGGCGGGTTTTATACATTAATCCCATTTACTAGTGAAAATTTAGAGGTGTTTAGCTTGAGGAACTATCTCATTCTAGATAAGACACAGTGCATCATGAGACTATTGCTCAAATTTAGTGGAATGACTCAATTCCTCATACTAGTACTACTTATTAACTTGTGAGGACGGGGTGATGATGCATATACCAACTCATTCCATCGCTACTACAAAACAGATTTTACAAGACAAATCCTCTGATTAACTACACCACCTCTGAAAAAGGTGAGATGCCTCTAGACAAATGCCCACCTCTAGTCTGTTAATCATTTACAAAGGCAAGCATTCTAAGGAGATGGCCTTTGTTAATCAACTAATAGAGATAGACTCCTTAGGATGTCCATCCCTAAAAATAGCTACTAAGAGATCGAGGTGGCAATCTGATGGGAACGAGAGATCCCGATCTTTCGACAAGTTCAAGATAACTATCGACTTGGTCAGAGAGCGACGCACCGATCCGGCTTTAGATCACAAAGACCCAACCTTGCAATAGCACCACGTCTTCTCTAGTTATCAACTATGTCATAATCCGATTGACCTTGCCAAGAAGGCTAATCCCTACTGTGAATCGATGAACACAAGCAATAACTAGATAACACACAACTCAAGTATAGTAATAACTGCGGATGTGTTCAAGGACAGATTGATTTAAACCGAAACCCTCATGAGGCGATAGTGGCTGAATATAAGGTCTAAGGATCATTGCTCCACCTGGACACGCCTCCTAATGGGCTCGATACATGGCCCAATGGACCAAAAGAGGTGGCATATCACCTGATAGATTCTAGACGCTGCACTTGTTTCAACAATTCCTGTTGACTTCAGTAAAATTTGGGCCTCAAACCAAAGCCATTAGTTAGCTTATGAAATTATATTTTCATCCATATATGGATCATCAAAAATAGAGTTTGGATGCGTCATGGGTGTCCATTTTATTGAAGACCGGTCCTAAAGGCCAAGCCAGACTCAAACTAGAGTTGGACTGGACCTCAGGCTTGGCTTGGACGCCCTTGCTGTCCTCCTAAGGAGGTGGCTAAGGAGGAGGACATCCAAGGGCTTCCTTGGTAAGTTCTCCATCTTCTTAGGGCATGCTTCCACTTGGGCCACGGTCACAAGGCTGAATAACAAGCCCATGATGACGATATAGCTCCTGGTAGAAACAACGACAGAATATCTTATTGATTTGGAGGCCTTGCCAATATGAGGTAGGACCAAATCTATTTGAAAGCTTATCAAACAAGCTTCCCATCAAGTGCTTGTTGACCTTGATTGCACTCCGAATGGATGAGTTATAGCCTTCCCAATAAAGTATTTGGGCTACCGATGAACTGAAAGTTCAACTTTGATGGATTTGTATTTAAGACAAATTTGTATGTATAAGAAAATAATAACATGTATATGTGGAACCAAGTGAATTGTACCAAAAATCACTATACAAATATAGGAACAAGCTTACCTTATAATCAATGGTCTTATCCGATGGTGTCATATCCTCATCACAGTCTTAAGAGGCCTACCTCTAAGACAGTTGCATAAAAAATAATTCAGAACTTTTTCCATATGAAGTTGGATGAACACAACTTCATAAAAAAATTATAGATCACGATGCGATTTATAATTTTGTAGTTGATAAGTTCTTATCTGAAACTATTTCCCCAAAATTTGTTTTAATTTCTTGGATTTTGAATTTTAATTTATTTCAAACAATCTTGGATGTTGACATGGTCAATACCAAAATTATAGTTCTCAATATAATCTACAACTTTGAAGTTTACTAGTTTTTTATTAGAAATCATTTAAAGTTTCAAATATGTGTTTTTAGTTCTTAGATTTTGAAATTTAAAATTTTCAAACGACCTAGAATGTTCACATGGACATTACCAAAAATGCAGTGGTCCAATCTACACATTTGTAGTTGATAATTTTTTTATTTGAAGTTTTTTAGAGTCTTAATTTTTTTCATATATTTTGAGATTCAAAGTTTTAAAAATTTCAAACTATCTTAGACAGAATCCTATACTAAAGTTGTGGTGCTTGACCAGCTTTAAAACTTTCTAGTTGAATCAACTTTTCATTTGAGATCATATAATGACTAAAAGTATTCAATACAAAGTTACTTAATACATATATCATCCTATATATACTCATAAATAAGTGTATAGTGTAGTGGTAGAGGTGTTGTCTAAGTTGAAGGTCATAGGTTTGAATACTAATACTAATAAACACTTTTTTTACACCACTTTTAAATGGATGCCCAACTTTGTTGATCGATTTATAGCAGTGGGAAATATCCACCTTTAGAAACAAAAAAAAAACTTAAGAGTGAGAAAATGATAATATACTTTATTCCTCGAACCAAACACTCGGTCTAATGTAATCCCCATATCTCAAAATAACGTTGTTGGATACCAACATACCAATTTTATTAGTACATTACTATTTACTATCCTGTCCTGAAATATAACTAATAAGAGATCCAAGCGATTTTCAGGCAAAATAAGGAACTTGGCAAAATACCACCTCACCTTTTCACTAATTAGGATGGAAGCAGTAGTTCAGTTACTTTCCTTAGTTATCAGCTGGCTTTTTAAGTTTAAAAGGAACTAAGAGTATCTTCAGAAGTTTGGTATAATTTACTTGCTAAACTAATAAATCTAACAAGTTAATAAAAGAAATAGCAACTTTAAATTTTGTTCTTCTCTAACAAAAACCTATAATAGCTTTCTAAAATTTAAAAATTTATAGTAGGATCCACATCTATTTGTTTTGTTGGTTTACTAGAGGCGATCATGTCTTCTACTAGAGAGATAGGGAGTTCTCTCCACTTTGTAAACTTATGAGTTGATGAGGATATTTGACAACTTTTTATTTTTAAGTACCTCTTTTACCAAACTGTTGGAGGAGTTTTTTTTCTCTTTTGCTAACAAATAAGATAGGAAGTTATTTTACCAAACTTCTGGAGATGCACTAAGAAATGGAGGAGAGAGGTGTTTGAGAAACAAAAATACATTATATTTTTGTACTAATTTTAAACTTTAGATCTCTTATATTTAGGATGGAGGGAGTAGTATATAAAATATATGAAAATTATAGCAAGGTTAAACTACTTTATTTATTTAGTTCAACTGGAATATATTCAACAGATTTTGTTGGTCAAAGCTTAAATATCCTACTACTCAAAACAACACTCGTTGCGCAGGAGAGAATTACAGCCATCAATAATAGCATGTCAACAGCAGAACAAGGCCATCTGCACTCATTTTTTTAAACGAGATTAAACTCAGGGTACATGGTACACGCTGAGGATACCAGCAGCATTACAAGAATACTCAAAAAGACTATCTAAAACTCGTACACATCCGTAGCCATTACAGAGCTTGGCCTAAACTTCTGTGGCCAACCAGAATAGACTCCATAACTTGTTTAACACGGTCCCATCCTTTTCCTTCAGCAGCACCCTTCATCTCTGCATCAAAGACACAGCAGTATAAATCACATCAGTGGGGGCTTTAGGATAGGATTTTTCTATTGCCATCTTATTCCTTGTTATCCAAATAGCCTATGCAAATCCTACAAAAATTTAAGATCATCTACCTATTCAGCACCTTCACCAGAAGTCCAAGGCCTTGATTAGATGTGAAAAACTTTTTGGATTTCGCTACTGTAGCACTTTCGTTTGTTTGTGACAAATATTATTCAATCATGGACTAACTAATATAAAAAGATTTGTCTCGCGATTTGCAGCTAAACTGTGTAATTAGTTTTTGTTTTTGTCTATATTTAATGCTTCATGCATGTGCCGTAAGATTCGATGTGATAGAAAATTTTGAAAACTTTTTGGCCCAAGAGAATTCGTACACATGTTACTGTTGGCATTGTTTTCCTAACTCTGTTACTTCTGTTTGGTCGCTTTGTCTGCTCGACAGTGATGACTGTTACTATTTCTACTACTGTCCTGGTACGGTACACAATCAGTTCGAAAATTGTACGAATGGTAAGCGTTATCACTTGACTACAAACGTGGTTTCTGCTGGCTATCGTACCATAGTGAACAGATTTGTTTATTTGCCATTAACGCTGAATCCGGCCAACATAATAATAGAGGGCTAGATCATCCAAGCAGCACAAGGCCGAGATATACAACAAAGGGAGATCTAAACAGTGAGATCAGCTAGGAGGTCGACAAGACCAATTAGAGCATCTTCCAGAGCTTGGCTAAATTTAATAGTTAAATTTTAATGTTTAGCCATTTTGTAAAATAGATAACTTCTTAAAAAAGAAGAGGTTTACAACAGCCTTGCTATCAGATAGCTAGTGTCAGTGGTTGGCTATATATGGCCAGCGAAAATCAAGAGATAACAAACTTTCTATTTTACAAAACCAAATAGCACATCTGTTGAAGCCTATTTTTCTACTATAAAAATTCTAAAAGGCCTCTATAACAAGAATAGTAAAGCTGTTGGAGTTGCTCTTAGATGCTCATCCCCCCCCCCCAAAACATCCCTGAATGCCTTTTAAGAAGACCCTTCGGGGGAGACCCGCAGTGGGGTGTCTTAGGATCGGCGAGACTACTCGTTGAGAAAAGGGTTGGACAGCAAGGGGTTGAAAAGATAGGGTTTGGATGTAACAAAAAAAAGATAGATGTGTTTTTGGTAGTTGCATAGGTGGATTTCTCATCGGCCATAATCTTCTTATATAAATAGAGGGAATTGACCTTATCTTAGTAGAAAACTTATTCTACATGTAATTTATAAGTTTACCATGAGATTGGATGAGTTCTCGAAGAAAGAACACTATTTGGAGCACGGATTGCCAAAACCGACTCGGACCAGCATGTACAATGTTCACGTGAGGTCATAGCTGGTGGGTCGATTTTTTTCCAGGATGTTGTAAATTTTGTTTAGTTCAAACAATCAAACCAAATTTGCTCCTTTTTTGTTTGTACATGATTTTCCAATCCACCTTCAACTCTCATATCATATTTTAACTACTTTTTTAGATCAAGATCATATTTTAACTGTTAACATATGCCCTCTATTTTTAAGCGAAGGATATAGAAGTTTAGAAACACATGATAATTTGATCTGGTCCCATGACAATTTGAGTTCTGATGAGACCCGAAAAGTCACTAAAGTTCAGCACTGGATATTTTCGTTGCTCTTTTTTTTTAGCATGACACGGTTTCGTATTTTAGGCACAACTGATGATCTTGGAATTTTTGGAAAGCTAATGAAGCCCTCTGCAACTTTTAGCTGAAGTCAAATCTGTTTGAATGGATCCAAAATCATAAGGCAAGACCAATTTATTTATCTCTTTCTCTCGCTGCACCATGACCCACTTTTCCCTACTATTATGTGTTGGCAATTGTATACATTATTAGCGTCATATTAACTGTTAGCAATAACGATGTAAGCGCACCTACACGTTATATGTCAACATTTCTTCATCCAACCCAGAAAGTGCCGGTAAAAGTTTTTAGTCCAAAAAAGTGTCACTGTAGCTTAACCAAGCCACTGTTAAAATGTCATCGAAGGGGTAGGCACCAAAGCAATTAGAGAGATGTCCTGTGGGCAGGAGACCACGCACCAAAACAGAACGTGTGTGGGAGCTAAAATGCTAAAGGTTGAGCCCACTAAATTAAACAGGCTGCCTCAGCAACCCTTTCCCTATACTCACATGACTCAGGGGAAAAAGCTCCGAAAAAAAACTCGCTTTCGAGCGCTCCACTGTAGGGCACCGCAAGCGGAGCTCCACCATGGGTGCCGCTGCCGGAGGCCAGCACCCGCCACGGCCACCTAATCCAGCAACCGTCAAATTTCCTGGCCAGAGCTCCACAGCCCCCGCCCCAGCCCCCACCGCTGAATCCAACTGACGTCGCTGCCCCAACCCCGTGTTGCAGAAGCCCGCCACCCCTAATCCCATCGTTGCCCTAGTCCACCGCTGGCCAGCAAGAGCGGTAGCATCGCTACATCTGCATTCCCCTCAGTATAGAGGTGTGTCATCTTCTCATCCCCTTCCTCTCATATGTGTGCTAGGGTTAACTATCGGCAACGGTTTCAACTGTCAGCATAGGTGAACCATTTGGCTACACAAAAAGTGTCAGAGATTCCTTTAACTATCGACAAAGGTTTTGCCAACTACTTCTACCATGACTGTTTCTAAAATATTGGCAAAGCCTTTCGCGGGAGGTTATCTGTCGGCAAAGGTGCCCTTTGTCCATTTACAAAGTGACAACAATGGTATGTTGTGTTATAGTGTCTCGGCATCGATGCTTTGATTTCTTTTGATGCCTTGGGTGCTTTGCAAGTCTTCTATGGTCTTTAACACTTTTGTTTGATCTTCATTTGAGGTGTTGATTACTCTGACCTTCAATATAGCGAACATAAGTCCATCCTTTGCATCTATAGAACTAAAACCTTGTTAGTTAGTCTCACTGACCATGTTGTCATACTTTTACCAAAACACACTGCTAGGTGCCATTTAATTTCATACAATTATTATTCTAAGAAACTATAGAGAGGTAAAGGAAGTACTTAGCTAGAGGCTTGGATGCAGAGAAGACCAGTGTGGGCATCCAAACTAAGTTGGAGACCCAAGTTTGATTCCACCTTGGACTTAATGAGCAGCCCACGATAAAATTGTGGCTCACATAACATATAGACTTTGTTTTACATTCTACATATGCATGGAAAGCTAAGAAGATAAAATATCTAATATATAGAGCCCTATGTCCAAAGTTCTTATGAGTCAACGAGATCATCAAAACAAATGGGCATATAGAATCTTTCAGGGTGCTAAGCACCGTCTTTGTTGGGCCGTCCATCACATCAGATTCCATTATGGACATGTCAGGAAGCCTTTTGGCTGATCCTGAGACCACACAATCAATAGACATCAGTCAAGTTAGGGTTTGAGTTTTGCTTAATTAATTAGTCATTGAATAGTTCTTCCATTCATTGGTTTGTAAGAGCCTAACATTGATGCTTAATATATTTCAGCAAATTCAGTTGTGTTTTTTCTTAGGGGGTGTTTGGGTCCCACAGACTAAACTTTAGTCTCTGTTTGTGTTATTTGAGGCTAATCATTATGGTGAGGTCAACTAGGCAGTGCAAGGCTAATAACCAAAGGAGTCGTAGTTGTGATTGCATCGATCGTTTAGATCTTGTTGTGATTGGCAGTGCCGGCCCTAAGGGGTGGGCAGGAGGTGCGACGGTCGAGGACCAATCGAGATAGGAGCCAAAGCCCAAGTATATAAGATCACATACCCTATAGCTATAGTCCATTAGGATTTAAGATTAACGAGAAGGTGTAGCGGCTCATCAGCAAAAAGAGTTAAAGGCCTCTTTCTTTCTAGGAGGTGATGAGCCAAGCCGCCAATGTCCGCAACCCCGCACACGGCACATAATCACGACTTCTCTGTTTCGCACTCCGGCACATGGTCGGACATGCACGCAACACCGATTAGATCACCACACGATCAGCATCACCAACGCGTCACAAATGTTCCGACGCCCGAGTTCTAGAATTCAGACGGCAACGACGACTAGGCAGCCGACTAGCTGAGGCAAAACCTTCTGTCCTGCCCTTTTCGTGATTTGTGAATCGTTTTGAATCAATTTATATCTAAATTGTATATGTCCTAAGTTTTTTTGTTGTTTAATTTGTTTAGTACTTTGTATTCATATAGTTATGTTTTTCTTAGAAAATTAGTCTATATATTATAAGATTTTATGATTTTAAGGGCCATTGCGACAAGTTCGTCAGAGGGCCCTAAAAGTCATAGAACCGGCGCACTAGTGATTGGAGGCCGAATAGTGCCAATTCTCCACCAAATCAAGAGAGTTATTTCCACGTGACGGAAGATCGGGCACTCCGTCTCCATCAGCTGTAACCACCAAACGGCCCCTAATAGCTTTTATTACTCCATGGTTATACTAAATAGAGTTCTTTTGTTACAACAACATTCTCCTACTTACGGGAACTTTTTTGTAGCCTTATTAGTGAGCTTGAGTCACATACTCACATGCTTGTGTAGTGGAGTCGACATGGCCATATTCAGACACTGCTGCATATGCAATGATTAGCCGCCGAGCTAGCCAGCCGGCCGGGCGGACAAAAAGGATGAGATTCTTACTCTACTTGGTGATCCATTAAAAGCTCTCGTTTTCGGGCTACATGACATTTGATCTGGAATCCGGATGTTCCGGTGCCGCGCATTCCTCCGCCATGCCCTCCCAGCCTCTCACGACTCCACCAGCATTCCATTCCAGCAAACGCACCACCACCACGACGATATATGCATCCCCCCTCGACCCTTCTTGTGGTCTCTTCTCCTCTCCATCGATCGCCTTTATAAGCGCCTACTGATCTAACTCTACTAGCACGTCTAGCTACGTAGACAACAGCCCGATCGACCGCCGCATTCCATTATTCCCACCATCCTGCTCATCGATCTAGCTAGCTAGCTCATGATGATGCAGAGCCGGCAGCGGGAGCACGGCAGCTCCGGCGAGCTCGACGTGTTCGGGGCGACGAGTTACTTCGCCGGCCTGCCGCCGCCGGCGCCTGACGACGCCGACTGTCGTCGTCCCAGCAGTGCAACGACAGAGCCGTCTGCCGACCGGCTGTACTTCCAAGCTACTAAGGTGGTGGTGCATCCTGACACGAGGACAAAGACGATGGAGGACAACAGTTTCCGCGGTCCACATCAGCAGCATCAGCAGCCTGGGCTGCATGGTCACGCCGACCGCCACGACACCAATAAGCAGCTGCAGGTAGTGGCCGCCAAGCGGCAGCAGCCTCCTTACTCAGGTAAGAGCAAGCTCGCCGCCCTCTTGAGCTTCATGGTGTCGCCGTCGCCGTCGCCGAGAGCTAGCTTTCGCAAGGAGATCAACAAGCAGGAGGCACCATCGACGACGACGACGACTAGGCTGCTGCGGCAGGCGGAGGCGGCACCAGCAGCAGGCGGCGAGA
>Ga0182004_10005498_pt1 | contig 10319 bp, 9 predicted proteins | sample Sormic07211540_1_FD_120479 | JGI IMG/M metagenome (GOLD analysis project Ga0182004, IMG submission 120479) | Endophyte microbial communities from Sorghum bicolor roots, Mead, Nebraska, USA - 072115-40_1 MetaG | ecosystem: Host-associated > Plants > Roots > Unclassified | place: USA: Nebraska...
CTGGCTCTGGCTCTCGCGCCGCCGGCACCACAATCGTCGTCACCCACGTGGAAGCCGAGCGGCTGCGGCGTGACAGGCTCAACCGCCTGTTCTGCGACCTCCGGGCCGCCGTGCCCACGGTGACTGGGATGGACAGGGCGTCCCTTCTCGCCGACGCCGTCGGCTACATCACCAAGCTGCACGGCCGCGTCGAGCAGCTCCAGGCCGACGCAGAGGCCAATAAGCGGACGACGGCGGCCTCTCTCTCCCAGCTCCCCTGCTTGCTTTTTGGTGGCTCCGGTCAGGAGCTGGAGGTGCGGGCGGTGCACGGTCGGGACGCGGCGGCGCTGCGCCTGACGACGACTGTCGCGACGCGCCACGCCCCCGCGCGCCTCATGGCCGCGCTCCGCGCGCTGGACCTGCCGGTGCAGCACGCGTCCGTGTGCCGCGTGGGCGGCATCACCGTGCAGGACGTCGTCGTGGACATGGCCGCGGCCGGGCTGTGGGGAGACGACTGCCTCCGCACCGTGCTACTGCACAAACTACTGCAGGAGAGCGGGTAGATGGCACTTATTACAAAGCATGCACTAGTTACTCGGCCCCATTACAGTTCAGCCAATTTCGTTTCCCAAATAATGATGTTTATTTATCAACTCTTAAAATAATATGAAATGGGAAAAAAGAAAGTCTATCTCCAATAGTTTGACATAATTCACTTGCACTCCCTCCGTGCCTTAGAGCATCTCCAAGAGATCTTCAATTTTGTTGTCCAAAATATAGTGTTTGCCGACTTCTAAATTAGTATAAGAAGGAAAAAAAAAGTCTATCTCCAAAAGTTTCCTATATTTCTCTCCTAAAAGTTTTTTCTCGTCATTTTTTTCTATGACTTAGTCTCATATTTTGTATTAGAAACCCAAAATTTGTTTCGGTATGCTTGTAAGTCTTTTCACCAAATCTTTCTCTTTTGTGCTTTTCTCACCTCGAACCTTGTCTTTCTTCCAACTTACTAGATGCGCCGGAAAACTCTAGATACGCGCTCTTAGACCGTGCGCTCATGATGAAGTTGGGAAAAATGGGGAGGGAAAATGCTAAACTATTGGAAATTTTTTTATTTTACCAAAAAATTAAGAATGTAAAAACCAAATGGCAAACTATTGGAGATACTCTTAGCTCCTCAGCTCCTCCCAGGGCGGTCATCAATCGCAGCTCCTCCTAGGTGATCAACAGTGTGTAATCGGTGTACTACCATTCAATACAATTAACGTGGCCATGTTTAGTTCACGAAAAGAAAATTTTTCAATGTCATATTGGATATGCCGGCACATATTTGAAGTATTAAACGTAGACTAATCGAAAATCAAATTACATAGCTCGTTTAGAAACCGCGAGACAAATCTATTAAGCATAGTTACTGTAGCAACTATGGCTAATCATGAACTAATTAGAATTAAAAGATTCATCTCGTGATTTATAACTAAATTATACAATTAGTTTTTTCATCTACATTTAATACTTCATGCATGCATCAAAAGATTCGATGAGATGAGTGAAAAATTTTTGGGTGATGAACTATCGCAAAATTTTTTAAGTTTGGCTACTGTAGCACTTTCATTTGTATTTGGTAATTATTGTCCAACCATAGATTAACTAGGCTCAAAAGATTCATCTCGTAAGTTATATGTAAACTATGTAATTAGTTATTTTTTATCCATATTTAATGCTACATGCATACGTTTCAAAGGATTCGATGTGACAAGGAATCTTGAAATTTTTTTAGATATAAGGACAATATATCTCCTTTGTCTACCTAATCAAACCGTGTCTTCTAATGAATTCAGTAAAACCATTCACATCTTGTATGTAGGAAGTTTCATGTCTTTGTTTTGTGTACATCCATAACTTATCCATAGGTTGTCTTGGAAGAAAAGATATATTTGCATCATTATATTGTTCGCATATAACCGGTGAAGAAATAGTCCATTTTTTGTATAAACATTATATTATATTCTAGACCAAGAGCTTAAACATAATGTAAAAAAGTTGTAAACCAAAAATGACAAAGTAAATATACAAATTAACTAGAGTTCATGTGAGCCAAGTAAGTTTGGCAAAAAAACATTTGTCTAAATTGGTAGCAAAAATAAAAACCGCTCCAGCTTCACGAGAAGTGTTAGATTTAGTCCAACATCGGTAACTGATGGTGGAAGAACACAACATATAAGATGGGGCAGTCCTCACCAATCAAGGCTGATATTTTTTAGTTGAGTTAGGCCTAAGGCCTTAGTATGTTGTGGGTTCCGATGAACCTAGGCTTGAGGGGTGCCGACTCGTGGGGATAGCAAGATAGACTAGATTTCGCTGCGACCCATGGTTAGAAGACCTAGAAAATCTCTGGGTTCACATGGTAACGGGGGAGCCCGTTAACGTCCCAAAGGTCACATGGATTATGTGTGATATCACTACTATAATATTTTTAACCGATGCGGGCAAAAACGCTTAACCGAGGCGGGCAGGCCAACCGCCTCGAACCAAAGGTCACAGTAAATGAGACTATTTTCGAGGCGGTTGCCTGTTCGCCTCGGTTAATCGAATAAAAAACTAAAAAGAACCCATGAACAAGTCCAACAAGCCTATCCACAGGGGCGCCAAGCCCATCCATGGGCCATCGCCCCCATAGCTCGTTGTACCGCTAGGATCCGGCTGCTCGCCGTTGGATCTAGCCTCTGACTACCGGATCTTTGAGCAAGGGAGTGTAGGGGAGGAACACAACTGCAACTCGCCCACACCATCACCGTGTGGCCAACTCCTAGATCCGGGATCTCCTCGCCCATGCTGCCACGCCAGAGGAGGATGAGGACGCGACCATGTTGCCCCTGCACGGATCTAGGCCCTTGGTAGCCGGATCTGTGCTCTCTACATCACGCCATGCTAGATCTGGAGGGAGGGGTGCCGCTGTCAGAGTTGGAGGAGGTGTCGAAGGGTGGAGAAGTTCGACCGGTGAAGGAGCTTGCGCCTAGACCATCGAATCAACTAGGCCTGCGCCATCCGTTGTCAGGCAGCCGCACTGTCGGGCCACCAAATCGCTGCACCATGGGCTGCCATGTCACAGCACCACCAGGCCACAAACTTCTCTAGATCCACCGGGAGAGGGGGGCACTAGCTGAAGGGAGAGAGGAGGACATGCCAACAGGAGAGAGAGAGAGAGAGGGGGGGGCGCTCGGTGAAGGACTATGAAGGGCGAGCGACGCTGAGTGAGAGTGTGAAGTGAACCCTAACTCTGTAGTTCCTATATATATATATATATACCAACCCTATAGGATTGGATGTGGGTTTTTTCTGGGCCTCAAGGATATTAACCGAGACAGGCCTCATAAGTGGCTCACCTCTGAAAATAAAGGTATTTTGTAAATCGATTTTGCGAGGCGGTTGCTTGTAACCGTCTCGGTTAATAAAAAGCGATAGTCTTGTTTAATGACAGTGTTGGGACAAGCGTCCCGAACAGGGTTGAGAGATGGAGGCTCCTCGTGGATTGTTAGCTGAAGAAGGTCCCTCGGTGAAGGTCCCGGACGAAGGCCTGGCTAGAGAAGGTTCTCGACGAAGGTTCAGGACGAAGGCCTGGCTGGAGAAGGTTCTGGACGAAGGTCCAGGACGAAGGCCTGGCTAGAGAAGGTTCTCGATGAAGGTCCAGGATGAAGGTCCAGGACGAAGGCCTGGCTGGAGAAGGTTCTGGACGAAGGTCCAGGACGAAGACCTAGCTAGAGAAGGTTCTCGACGAAGGCGTGGAACAAGTCTCGAATGGAGGTTTGATGGTCGTTCTCTATAAGGGCTTCATGGAGAAGACTCCAAGACGAAGGCTACGCAGAGAAGGCTGTGCGACAATGGTCCAGTGCGAAGGTTCTATGGAGAAGGTTTGCCATCGAAGGATCCAAAAGACGAGGAGGGAGAGTGCGGCGGCAACTAGGGTTTTGCGAGAAAAATAGTGGGAGAGTCAAGAGAGCCCCCCTTGCCCTCATGATCATGGCATTATTTAGGCGGAAATTTACAAGCGACCCCCCGTGGGGGTGGATTTTACATACCACTCCAATGGCTTGAGTTGGGCCTCTTCTAGGGACTTGGCCCATGTGAACATGACATGTCCCAACAGACAGGTATTAACCGAGGCGGTTGAAATTTGTGCCCGTCTCAGATAGTGTTTTCAAAAGATCGCGATAAAGATTTTTGTGTAGTAGTGTATGAGCGTTGGACTCGAGGCCTACATAACATATTATGGAGATCACATGGTATAGTATGAAGTGAAGAGTTGGGTTCAACATGTGACGAGGGATATTGTTAGGTTTAGTCTCACATTATTAATTGATGGTGGAAGAGCGCAACATATAAGGTGGGGGCAGTCCTCACCTATGAAGCTAGTCTTTTGAGTTGAGTTAGGCCGAGCTGGGTATGTTGTAGGCTCCAGTTGATCTAAGTTCAAAAGGGGCACTAGCTCGCGGGGATAGCGAGTTGAACTAGATTCCGCTACGCACTCTAATATAAAAAAGCTATTTATGAAGCCAAAACCTAAAAAAGTAACTTCAATAGCAAAGCGAACCTGAGCCGTGCCAAACGAGGTTCCTACCCGTCCTCCCTGACGTTTCCTTGCAACTCCTGAGTCCTGACCCTCCCGTTAACTCCTGAGTCCTGACCCTCCCGTTATTCCTTGCAACTCCTGAGTCCTAACCTGTTGCCGTCTGCTCCTCCTCCACCGCCCCTGAGGTCACCAGTGCAAGGCGCTGAGAAGCTGACGGGGACTTCATGAGGGAGCTAGCCAGGGAGGTCCCCACATGGCCACACCCGCCGACCAAACTTCTCCCGCGAGACGCTACCGAGATCCGGCATGAATCTTCGAGCTTGCGTCTGCTTAGCTGAGGAAGCAGGAAAGGTGCGTGTGTTTGCAGCTGCGAGTGAGGAAGAGATGCTGTCGTCGAGCGTCGTGGAGATAAGGATGGGAGTGTGAGTCACTGCTCATGTAATAAGGACTAAATTTGCATGAACGGTGAATGTATCGCGCATACAGTTATTTTTACATTTTGGTAGTCCCCCATTTATTTTATCCACAACAAAATGCACAGGTATTGTTTCCTAATACAACACAAATACATTTTTATATGGCTGCCACCCTTAAATCCGGCAACCAGGAGTTGGAGTTTCCTCATAAATTAGCCTTTTGGCGTTGTCAACTAGGTCACGCATAGTTAAGCTCTCCGGGATCACTCCTTCTCCATCGAGGAAGACCCTGTATCTTTCCAATCTAGATGGGGTTCCTTTGACCATGTCCAGGGCATCCTTCGCGCCCTTTTCTCTGAAGATTTTTGTGTATCCAGGACACAATTCCACAATTGATATGGCCTCAACAAGGACCCTTCTTATCCTTGGGTACTCAAGACATGGCTCCCTGTTGGACTTGAGAGTATCCAGAAGCTTTGTTACAAGTTGTTCCGCTGCAGCAGCATCGGTATCGGGATCAAGCTCCTGGGCAACGTATTCAGGGATCACATAACCAATTTGTGAAGCGACACAGAGTGCGGCCTCCAATTGTTTGCCCTCTTTAGTCCTGATAATTTCCATTGCCTGCAAGGTGTGAGTGTGATGATAATGACATTGTTAAACAATGAAGGATCACTTCATATATTGTTATTTTCTTCTATGGAAATGAAGCTAACATGCATAATGAATATTGATTGATCGACACACATATATGTAGATATGTTTATACTAATACTAAAAAATACAGATGCGCGAGCCAGTGGATTTAATGAAGGACATACGAGGAAGGAAAAATGATGCTAGCAGTTTGTCATATTGATGGAGATGCTTACCTTTGACAGGGCAGATTCCAGGTGCACGTTTGCACCAAGGTCGATCAGCATGTCTCTGGAGTTTACACAAAGATTATGGAGTAGATTTGCTGCAACACATATGTAGTATTCATCATCAAGCATGTCGATGAGCTTCGTGAGAAGATTATGCTCTGGGTCCGCCAACAAGATAGCGTAGCAGTTGTCTGCGCTATTTATTGTAAGATTTGCCAGTGCTTCCCCTGCAGCCATTCGTAGTGACGAACGATCATCGTCGTACATGTTGGGCTCAAATTCATGCATCAAATTGGGAATAATAGATTGGTTGCTCCCAATCTCCTTCCTTGCAGCCTCATCCACGGCCAGCGTTGCTACTATAGCCATCACCTTCTCCCGTAGGTCATCTACTTGCCAACCCCAAAAGTTCAAGATACGATCGAGGCTGTCCATAAAGAAGGGGTTCTCCGACAGCTCCTTGCGAAACCTTGCGCTAATTTTCCCACCGTTGATAGCAATCGTCCTCACAAACTCCAAACACAATCGTGCCACTTCCATCTGCTCTGTCCTTTTCTTGTGATGCTGTTCCATCTGCTGTGTCATCGTTTTTTTGTGATTCTGTAGGCCATGGCCACCACTGTTTTTTTCCTCAACGGTGAGATAGCAGCTGATAAGTCCTATGATATTAGTGATGATGTTTTTCGTATCTTTGACTATTTCTGTAATGAGCTTCTTATTGGATTCGGAGTCACCTCGTTGCAGGCTGTTGTCGAGAATCCGCAGACCAGCAATTTGCATTTCATGGCTTGAGGTGCAGCCAAGGGACTGAATGGCGAAGCTCTCGAGGTCGAGGCTTGGCGTGTATTTCTCTTTGTCTTGTTGACGAAAAAGTCCCGTTTCCATGCGTGTCTGGTAAGCTTGACGGAAGTATAGGCTGATAGCTTTGGCTCCCCACTCTTGTCTGAATCCCAAGTCACGGGCAAGCGATATGCGACGGAGATAGGAGATGAACCCGAGGATGACTGCCAGGATATAGGATGACCCCTGGCATAGCTCCAGCATGAAGAAGACCACTATGGATGGCACCAAGTTTGGGCTTGCCCCATCACGCAGGAGGTTATTATAGTCATGGCGTTGATGACCTAGCAGGCTGTGAAGGCGCAAAATCGAATGCAGAACCTGCAGGAATGCCACTGGGATCTGCAAGTTGGCGATCAGCACCCCTGCTGTCACCGAGAATAACATATAGAATGAAATCTCAAGGGAGACGGGTATGCCAGGTAATGGGAACATCACGCTCCAAAAGAAGAGTATGGGCAGGATTGTTTCGACGATCTGCAAGAAGAGGCCACAGGATGAGCTACTATTTTGTTCCGAGGTTTCTGTCTCTGGAGAGCTGTTATTGTTGTTTAGCTCCGAAGTCCCCGTGGAGCTAGAGCTATCATCGTCTGCTCCCCAAAGCACTTCGTTGCTAACCATTAGTAGCGTTATAGCGACTGATACGCTCAAGTATTTGTAATAAGAAGCTAATAATGTTGCTTGGAGGAAGGGCAGACATGCCAAGGCTGAGGCTATAAAGATTTTAAAGCGAAGCAGCGGTATGGGATTTCTCATAAACGGTAAGAAGGACATGATTCGACAGGACAGCACTACCAGAAGCATAGTTCCGAATAGCCAGGCAAAAGCTAACCCGGTAGCCTTTAGGGAAGCAAGCGAATCATGCTTGGATGTCTTGGATCTTTGCGGCGCAGTTTGAACATAACTATACATTGTTGCGCTAACACAAACAATCCCCATAAGAAAGAGGACAGTGTGAACAAAAGAGCCCCTCTGTAGTCGAGTCAGCAACTGGCTGACAATAAGCAGGAAGGCCACCTTCAATATGCTTGAAGCTATTTCCGGCCGAAACTCGGGAAAGAAGGCAACGCCGACACCTATGGACACCGCACTTAATTTCCCAGACGTTTGTCCCACTAACATGCGAGGGGGAGAGAAATCTTCCCATCTGAATGCGTGCGTGGAGCCGAATATTAACCGCTGGTTGACTGACGCATCGTTGCGGATGAAAACCCTGATGACATATATGCGGCGGTAGCCATGAATTTTGGTGAGAAATCTTGAAATGCCAATGCCTTTTTCGTGATCTGTATATAGTACATGCATGTAGTAGTAGTAGTAGTTCAAGAAACGCACCAGCTGGAGCCTTCTATGAAGACCATGACCGTGGCGAACCAGAAATCCACGCGGATCAGCAGAGAGCAGAACCCGCCGAGCAAGACCACAGTAGACCAAATGAAGGCGAGAGTGCCGGCAATGTTGCTCGCCCACTCCAGGAACGCAACGCAGAACACGATCTTATTCAGAGTTTTCAGCTTCCTCCTCACCACGTCGTCGGCACTGCGGCTCTCGCTCTGCTGCGCCTCGCCACCGGCAGCGGCCGCCGAGGGCTCCACTGTGATGGAAAGCTCGCCGCCACTGGCAGTCGTCGCCATTGTTGTTGTCTTCCGGCGCTGCAGTGCCGGTTGCCTGACAATAACCTAACTAGTGTGTTTATATATGTACCAGCACCAGCAATTACAGATGTAGCCATCCTGCTTGTAGTTGTAGCCTTGTACTCCACACCGGGTCACGGTAACCGGCATGCATGCCTGTGGCCTGTGCTATATAGCCATGCTTGTAGCCTTGTACTGAACAACGGGTTACCGGCATATGCCTGTGCTTTGTTATCGTGGCTGTTTGCCGGCTCTTTGCCCTGGCATTTTTTGAACAAACGCTGGGTTGGGACGTGGGCATGCTCACCCCTCGTTTGTTTTTCCTCGAAGAAGACATGATAGGTACAATATTAATAACAAATATTTGGGAAGATGGCGTATCACAAATCATGCGTGCTTGGTTTCCAGGTCATTCATTACGTGGCAAAAGAACCCCCAACTCTGCTACTTCCGACGTGATTTGATTTGACTCCAGTTGTAATCCTCACTGCACTAGGGAATTTAACTACCTTCGGAGTGGTATGTTACGGATTTATGTAAAATGCATGAGTAGCAATTCATGGATTAGCACTTAGTAGTATATATTGTCCATGCTAACGCTACAGTATTATCTAAAAATACGAATTAACTAATAAAAAGCATAATAACTCATCTATGAGCAAGGTCAATAATTTTATATTTGGTAATTATTGTTCAACTATAAACTTACTAGAGACTCAAAAGACCGTCTCGCAAATTACAGACAAAATATGTAACTAGTTATTTTTTATCTATATTTAATGCTTCATACATGTGTCGAAAGATTCGATGTGATGGAGAATTTTGAATTTTTTTTAGTTTTTTTAAGAAACTAAACAAGGCCTTAGTCGTGGGTGTTTTGGTTTGATTTTCACTCAATAGTTATCGGTTTATTTTGCCCACCTCTGCGGATACAGAGGAAACGATAGGGTATTGTATATTGGGCTTAATTGGGCCTGAGGAGTCAGTTAGCTAGACTATAGTTTTTACTTTTCTTTTCAGGAAAGTTTTTTTCCTCCCTTAACTTCAAAATCAGACAAATTATCTTCCTCAATTTTTTAAACAGTGCATTTTACCTCTCTGGAGTAGTTTCGAATGCGCTTTTGCTACAATAAATAGTAACTTTGCTACAGTCACGATTGTTTTGTCTTTTTCTTTTTTAATTATTACGGTTGAATCTTTGAAAATCATAGTTCACAAAAAAATCATAAAATATAAACTCTAATTTTTTGAACTCAACATAAGTAGATTTACACAGTGAATATATAATATGGTATACTTTAGTACAAAGTTTTGCTATAAAGGTTTTGTCTTTGTCTTTTTTATTATTTGGCCAATTCTTTAAAAAATCATAAATAGAAAATATATTTTGTTGGAATCCACATGAGTAGATATACACAATGAACATATAATATAGTATGCTTTAATCCAAAAATAATAATTATAGAAGCTGCAACTATGAATTATTTCAATTAATTACGGAAAAAACATAGATCTAAAGCTACAACAAAAAAATATACTAAGGGGGTGTTTGGGACTGCTCCATGAACTCTGCTCCATAAACTCCGTCGTGGAGCAGCTCCACAAAAAACTGGAGTTCGTGGAGTACCTCTTTAGGTGCTCTCACAACTCCAACCTTTTTTCTCGAACTGAGTGCGTGGAGTTGAAACTGTTTGGCTAAAAAACGTGGAGCAGAGCTGGAAAAACGTGGAGGAGAGCAGTCCCAAACACCCCCTAAAGCATACCACCTTCAAAATTGTTTTAGGGAGGTAAAATACACGCTTTAAAAAGTTAAGAGATGTGGTTTAACTGGCTTTTTAGTTTTTTTTTTGAGATTAACCGGAGTTTATATTAGCCATGAGCAAGGTTACAATCATCATCAATGATAACTCGTAAGCCTGGTGGAGCTAACAGCCACTCTTCCACCGGATTGCCACGAGAAACCAATTTAGCACACTCATGAGCTAACCTATTACAATTTCTACTAACAAAGCATAAG
>Ga0182004_10005499_pt1 | contig 10318 bp, 7 predicted proteins | sample Sormic07211540_1_FD_120479 | JGI IMG/M metagenome (GOLD analysis project Ga0182004, IMG submission 120479) | Endophyte microbial communities from Sorghum bicolor roots, Mead, Nebraska, USA - 072115-40_1 MetaG | ecosystem: Host-associated > Plants > Roots > Unclassified | place: USA: Nebraska...
CACCTTCAAAAAGGAAAACGTTGGTGCAATGCACACTACTGCAGAAACAATTTGTAGCAATGGCCCCCTTTTTATAAATGGTTGCCAAATGAGTTGCCCTTACAAATGATTTTGTAGGGACAGCTGGTGTTATCAACTGCACTACAAATGACCTGATTTGAAGGGGGTGGCTCTATATCCAGCCGCCCAAATAGACGCCAAGTATTAAGAATTAAGCAGTAAAATTTGAATTTTTTCAAACGACCTTGGATCAAAAAATAACCAAAATAAAAGATGCGGATCCTAAAAAGATAAATAACTTTGTTGCTTACAACTTTTTGCATTGAAAATTATTTACTTCATTAAAATATTGTTTGAAATTAAATTTTGAAATTATTGAAGAACTCTGATTTTTCTTTTTAATCTCCGGCTAAAACTTGTATCTAGTCTTTCTCCCTCATACTAACTTCGAATTTGATGATTTTATTTCCTAAAAACTTCTAAAAATACCCTATATCATTTTGTTGTGATCTTATAGCTATATTTTTATCCATCTTTTCATGTGAATGTGTTTAATCTATTTGAATTTTGAATTTTAAAAAGTGGCAACTTGAAACATCATTTTGAAACATTATATAATTTCAACTGAAAAAGTCATGAAGATAAAATTTCTAGAACTCATCGAGCTCTACAACTTTTCTTTTGGTCATTTCTTCATCTGACAAAGTTAAAGGAGTTGTTCAAAAATTTTACACATCCCTCTTATAGTTTCATAAACTATATGAACGGCTATTACTACCACTATATTACATGATCAAATGACTAAAATAAAAATTGTAGATCTTGGAAAGTTAAAGAACTTAGTAGTTGACAACTTTTTCATTTGAATACATGATGTCATGGATTCAACTACGTTTGAATTTCTCAAATTTAATTAAATTCAAATTTTGAAACAACCACGAATGGAGAAACTACCAAAATGAAAGTTCTAAATCTCAAAAAGTTATGAAACTTTGTAGTTGATGACTTTTTGATTTGATATTTTTTGACCGAAGTCAGCAAGGGAAACCGTAGCCTATTTTTTTCATTTTTTTGATAATGCAGACTTGTCTAAATTCGCTCCCATGGGGAGTCGAACCCAGGTCTACTGGTGCTACTCAAGTGCTCTAACCACTAGGCTAGAGGCCCTTTGGCAACTTTTTGATTTGATATTATCTTGCCAAGGAAAACTATATTTGAATTTGCAAAAATTGAAAATTTGAATTTCTTAAACAACCTCATGTGGAAAAATAGAAAAAATATAAGTTGTAGATCTTAAAAAGTTATGAAACTTTGTAGTTGATAACGTTTTGATTTGAAATCAACTGGTGGTCAAAAATATTTTGTAGACAACCTCGGATGGAGAGACTACAAAAATGAAAAGATGTAGATCTCAAAACGTATATAGAACTTTAGAGTTGACAACTTTTTCATTTGAATTCATTTAGGGTCTTAAAAAATCGACTTATGCTCGGTTTAGTTTCGTATGGAATAAAATGGATTGTAGACAAGCGATTGTGAGGTCTAGCAGTAGACGAGGGTACGCATTTATATGCTGGCCAACTCAAAGTGTGCAAAAATTGTGAAGTAATTGTTGCAACCCAATAGTGTGGGTGTATGCCTAACCGGTGGGCTGCTCCTCAGATATAAAAAATATTGCTATTTTTTTGCCCAATTTCGTGATTTCTGAAAATTGATTTGTAGGGATCGCTAAATATCTAGCCGCCCCGACAAATTGATTTGTATGGCTGGCCAACCGCACCTACAAATTGGTGACTTGCAGCAATGGTTTGGTAGTGGCGGTTGCCAAAAACATTGCTGCAAACCATCAAGCCGTGGAAAACTATGCTCAACTTTTTCAAATTTGAAATTCAGATTTTGTAGATGACCTCGGATGAAGATACTACAAAAATTAAAGTTGTAGTTCTCGAACAGTTATAAAACTTTGTAGTTGACAACTTTTTTATTTGAGTTTGTTTAAAGCCTAAAACAATAAATTTATGATCGGTTTAGTACAATATGTGGGGAACCAATTTGTATTATAGGCACAAGTGATTGTGAGGTGTAGTGGTAGAGGAGGGTACATGCAAAGTGTGCAAAAAATTGTGAAACAATGTTTCAACTATAGAGTGGGTGTGCTTCACTAGTGGGGGACTCCTCGGATTAAAAAAAATTGCTATTTTATGCCCTTTTTCGTGATTTCTGAAAATTGATTTGTAAGGGTGGCTCAATATCGAGCCGTCTCTACAAATCAGTGATTTGTAGCAACGATTTGGCAGGGGCGGTTGCCAAAACCATTGCTACAAAACCATCTGGAGCTGCCACTACAAATGCAGTCTGACGTAGTGGCAAATGAGATCCAGCTCTGATCCCATGGCTGGTCCTACTTCATAAAAAGAGTAATTAAACTAGCAAAAGAAATGTCATTTCTCCTTGCGCTAACAGCAAAAGATTCGCATTGATTTTTCCATTGCTAGAGTAAACAGAACGTCGGGTCACTTGGACTTAGTAAACATCGTCTAATCTTCTTCTCCTTGTTTGCAGGATCTAGAAATGTGAGATCACACCAAAAAAACAAAGACAGTGGTAACCGAACACCAAACCGAATCAATCGATGTCAAATTCATTGGTTTCTCCCTTTTGCCAATCAAAGTACAAATATACACTTGTACTTGTACATGCACTCACTACTAAAAAAACGTCGCAGGCCTTTTGCATTTACCATAGCGGTTTTTGTAACCGCCACAGCCATAAGGTCACGGTTAATCATGGCTTAATCGAGACGGTTCGTACAACTGCCTCATTTAATCCATTAACCGTGGTAGACCACATAAGGCAATCGCCACGGTAAATACATATTAACCATGGCAGTTGTCTTAGGTGGCCCGCCAAGGTTAAGTGATTAACCAAGGCGGTTTTGTTACATTAGCCCATCTCGACTAATGTTTTATTGGAGGCGGTTGTTTTCAACAGCCTGCCTTTGTTAATATTTTACATTTTTAAAAAAATCTTTTCCAAATTTGAATTTTAAATTTTGCTAAAGGAAATATAGATATAGCAGTAAATACATCACAAACATATATACACATTCATGCATGTCAAACGAACAACATTAGTGATCACATCATTGTTTCATAAACACAAATTATTTATGTATACATGGTCCTACATATCATCTAAAGCACGCAACAAGTAATCCTTCATCTGTAACCCTTTTTCCTTGTCGCTCCATTTTCTGATCCTCTTGAACTTCAAATCCAGAGCAAACTCACATTCCTTGTTGAAAAACGTTTGACCTTCATGTGCGGCCTCGGTGACAAACTTACATATGTCCGCTACTGTTTGTCTGAATTGCGGTTCAACCATCTCCGTTTCCCACCAACCTTGTGCTTTTTTGAGCTGCCGCCAGCTACTACTAAATCTGGTGCATGTCCTTAGGTACTCACAAACATAGAATCCACATGCAACTGAACCATAGGGTTGTTTGGCGCACTGCACGATACAACTAGTAGTGAGGAGAGTATAGTATTGTAAAAGTAGTAGTAGTGTAATAGTAGTGTAGTAGTAGTACATTATTACTATTGCTACTTACCGAGAAATCACGCTTGAGTTTTAGTTTTTTGCCGTTCTTCATCTATGGCTTCTCAGATCTAGATCATAGTACTTAGGATCTTTCACGTCCTTCCTATAAGCACTGTACCAAAAATTACCATTGTCAATGACAATTTGAACACGTTTATATGTTAACAATAAAATGAATAAGAATAATTTATGTCACTTACTATCTCAAAACGCTCTCATAGTGCTTATACCCTTTTTTTGTTTCCCATAAGGAGTCTAATATGCAGGCCCTTCCATCCTGAGGATAGAATATAAATGCAATCCAGTGACCCATGATGCCATGCCTGCACCATTCAAACGATACAAATTTGAAATGTTCAAATATGAGAAGTCATGATCTCAGCTACAATATGTATGTTCAAAGTATCTTTTCATCTTACCCGAACTGGTGAGCGGCCATGATACATCCATTTTCTCAGACCTTCTTCATGGCCCAATAGACGTTCATTCCCGCCCGATACCTATATTCGATTAGCAGATCTTTCCAATATTTCTTTCTCTGTTCCAGATTTAAGTTCACTAAATCTTCATGAGTGTCCAATATATTGTAACCCACAATGGTTCTCTCTGTAAGAAGGATCAGAGAGAGTAGATAATATCCTTGTTCAATTCCTTTCTTACATAGGCTTGCATCCTACAAGAAGAAGTTATCATTGTATTATTAGTTTGTTCCTAAAGATCCCATAGCGATGATGAGCTTCTATCAAAGATGTAAGTAACTTACATTGCAAATATGGTCCTTTCACCATAGTAGTCTATGCATGTCATGGAAATCTACAATGACTTCACCATCCATGAGCATGTGGAAGTACTCAGTCGGAATGTTGATGGTGATGTTTTGTACGCCCACTTTTGTGGCTTCCATGTACACAAATGGAACCTCCTTACCCACGTCTCTTCAAGGAGGTCACCCAAGGTCAACATGAACTTCCCATGCACATAGTTTTTGAGGCAATCATCTAATCGAGGCCAAAAGGATGGAGGTGTTTTTGGCCTAACACCAGGGATAGGGATTGACATGTTAGGGAGTGGAAAAGGCAGATAGCATTACAAAATGAATTATAGATTGACGGTGCATGCTAGTAGCATACCTTTCAAATGTACTTGAGTATGGGTGCTTGTTGGCTATTTGGTAGGCCACCCAACTCAACTTAGTATTGTTTGGTGGTATGGCCTCATCTTCAGGCTTCCTCAGAGGAGGACACTGGTTTGAGCCTTGGTTTGATCCACTTGTAGGTGGTGGTATGGCCTCATCTTTAGGCTTCCTTGGAGGAGGAGGACATTAGTTTGAGCCTTAGTTTGATCCACTTATAGGTGGTGGTGTCACTTCGCCCGGTGTTGCCCTTGTGCCTCCTTGTGAAATGTTGTTGCTAGGAGTTGGGCTTCTTCAAGGAGTGTTGCATGGGTCGTTAGCATTATTGTTGTCATCACCGTTGTTGTCATCACCAGCACTATTGTTGTCACTTGGGCCACCTGAGGGGATGATGACGGTTGTGAGAGCTAGGACGCCGATGTTGGCGTTTCCAACAAGATATCACCCTTGTTCCATAGCATGCATGAGCCGATAGTGGCACCGAGGAACCTGACTCCATCTTCAGTGCGAATGTCAAGTTCATCCTCATCCAATCTATGTTCATCCATGCCACAACAACCACAACATAGTCAGTTGGGATGGGCTTGCTGCCATATGTGTTGTCATTGTTGGGAGACAGGAGGTAGTACCACACCCTGGGACACCTCCTTCTTCCTCCCACTCCTACCGAAGGGCATCTGGACCATGTAGATTGTTTGTTTGATGATGTCATCGACCAGATACCTCTGTAGTTGTACCTCCGTAGTTGTCTAGGCACCAGAACCATCTACCCTTGTACAATGGGTTGACCCTATAGTGGCAACACACCAGCCTAGTGAAACATCTGCATCCTCAGCTGCACAATCTTAGGGTCTATGCTCATGAAAGTATCTTCTATCTTCCTCATGATCATTTCCTTCACTGTCTCATCTTTACCTTTCTAGATGAGCTGTTCCTTGTACCTCTACTTCGAGCGGTAAGAGCTAGTGTCGGATTGCCAGGACTCCATGTCCTTCTAGCTTTTCCTTGAGGAAACCCCACAAACGCGGCCATGGTGCTCAGGGTTTCCTAGTGCCTCAATTAGTATGTCCCTCTCTCACTGAGGTTCGAACAAGCCACTCTTCTCAGCTGCAGTAAGCTCAAAGATCCTCTTCTCCACTATTGACGGTAGATAACTCCTAATTTTAACCGTCAACTTAACATGAAAAAGGACCTACTTGCAAGCACTCAGTAGAAATAGGGTTATCACTAACAGAATTCCACAAGTTTTGATGATTGCCTATTTCTGCAAGGGGTTACCAGAATAATAACAAAAGAAGGTCCACATGTCAGATTTACATAGAGAGAAGACCGGAACGTCAACTCAGGAAGACTCTAGAAGACTCCAGGAGCCACCACCTGAAAGGTGGGACCCATCTGTCATAGGGCAGGGCGGGCGCCCCACCCTGACAGGGGCGGCCGCGCGGGGGCAGAGACCAATCAGATTCATTCTCATGGATCCTGCCTCCACCGACTTTGAGGATTAATATTAAGCACATGTTTAAGTCGGTTTGATATAAATAAAGACCCTACCCCCTAAGATGTAACTCTAAAACCCTAATTCATATTTTCCAGAGAGTGTTAGAAAGAGAGGGGTCCCTTGAATGGATCTGTCTCTTTAGGGTGATAGCAACAAGAGAGATTGAGAGAGTATAGGGTGAAGATAGGAGTTGTGGAAGCCTGGCCTATCGGTGCCTTCTTCTTCGTGTCTTCAGGATTAAGTCTCCTAACCCGAGGCTTGGTTCTAGAATCGTTTGGCAATTCAACTTTTGATACTAGTAAGTTATTGTTCTTTGGTTTACGAGTTTACTTTATTCGCTTCACATAGGGAATAGAGTAATTATTCATAGTGTAAGTGTGGTGTTTGGGCTAGGAATACTCATAGATACTCCCTGCATGGCCGGAATTGTGTTATCCTTTTGGGGGAAGTGATAATCCTCTTGGGTCTCAGTAATCCACATCGCGTCAAGATGTAAGGTATGGTATATGGTACTAGGGTTAAGCACTCTCTGAGGTGTCTCTTTTCTCTAGTTACTCCCCTTAGAATCATATCTACACACTTACCATAGGTTAGAAGAAGACTTAAGAAAGAGTTCTCTCTATATCGCTTAATTCTCGCAATCTTGTCTTGCAACCCGTTGGTAGTCAGTAGGATAAAAGGCTAGTCTTTTGCACGCTTTCTCCTAGTGGTAAAAAATAAATACGATACTCTGGACTTATCTCCCGAGTGAAGTGCTCACCAATATCCGTGCACTTGCGGATTATTTCTCTTTGATTCTTTTATGTGTGTAACTAATATCAACATCCACCTGCTCGATCTTTAGGTCATTGTGCATGGTCCTGCCCTCCTTTAGTTTTTTGGCTCTCGTGCTTTGAGGAAGTGATGTGACCTCTCATTGATATCCATTAATGGATTTGGCTTCCTGGCCTTAGCTGCCTCCCTTTGTTTCCTACCACCACTACTCTATCTTGCTAGCATGGCATGTCATGCCTAGGTGGTCGGCAAGCTCATTCCTCTTAGCAAGCTCTTTGAACTTTTCGCTATTGGCCTTTACATCTTCGCTTAACATCTTCACGATGAACTCTTCCTAGACGCCACACAAGATGAAGTTGTAGTCTTCAAATGGTGTCCTCCCTGTCTACACGTACTCTCCATCTCCATGAGGTCTCTTTTGTGGCCTCGGTGTAAGTTGCTCACTCTCGTAAGATGAGCCAATTTTCAAGAGCCTCCTCCGTCGACATTGATAGCTATGAAGAAGATATAGTTATATGCAACATTCCTAGTAATATAAACACATACAATGCTAGATCCATCTCAGAACATATATAAAATAATCATTAATTGTATATATTCATTTTACAACAAGTGTATATCTTTTTTAATATACATTGGTTATATGTATACAAAAAGTGAAGTGAAGAAAAATACAAAATTGTACAAGAAAATTATGTAATTGTACTAGGAAAAGTACAACGTTTAATAATTTGGAGCAAAATTATGTTCATAGTTGGCTCAGATTCACCCCATTGTCATCATGCTTCTAAACTAGTTGCTTCTATACAAGCCATCCTAGATTAGGAGCTTATTACCATTAAGGAAGCATTTGATCATCATAGTCGCTGCCTCAGTAGAAAAGGCTCACATCATAGCAAATGCCACTGCCTCAGCACATTTATAAACTTTTCAATAATTCATCATTGCACATGCCACAAAAGAGCTCAAATTGAATGAAAGCAAATTAAAAGAAACTTAACCTGGGTAGAGTAGTAGAGAATAATAGTAAACTGGTTAAGTAGTAGTAATAGTACAGTGATAGTAAGTAGTACAGTAGTAGTAGCCAACAATAGTAGTAGAGAGTAGAATATGGAGTAGTAGTTGTTGTTGTTGTTGTCGTTGTAGTAGCAGCAGTAGTAGTGCACTACACCATAGCCCAAAACTAACGTCGCCTGGTGTTGACGGTCCTTAAGTACCAATTTTATACCATCAACTATGTATATAAATGAGGTCACCAATAATAAAATAGGGTTTTAACTGACAAATTCCACAAGTTTTGGTGATTCGGTATTTTTAGGGATTATTCTAGGAATTGATTAAAAGAGGGATTTAAGTGCATAAAAACCATAAAACTTGGCTGCCAAGGAGGCGTACGTCATCGAGACATGGGAAGGATTTAGAAAACGCTGGAAGCAAGCAGGACCCCCACCTATGACAGTTGGGGCCAGCCGGCCATGATAGGGGGCTAGGCGGCGTGCCCCCTAGGGTTTTGCCACCGTCCTTGTGGAGTCTTCCAACACCACCTTTGAGGATATATATTAGCCCTACGTGAAGTCGGTTTGATCCAACGACGCGTATTCATCCCACCGGACAATAAATATGGAGGCAGACCCCCTCCGTGAAGAATAATTCAATTGCTCTCTGCACTTGTCAAGAGTAGATAGAAAACTATGGTTTCCAAAGTTTAGGATTAGAGCTCCAATTCTTCAAGTTATTAGTTTAGGCTTTCTAGCAAGGTTCAAGTAGAGTTGGGCGATTCGCTCAGGATTCCAGATCTATTCATCTGGAGGTTCGGTATTTATCTTGCATCTCATTATGACTTTTCTCTACTTTAATATATTGCTACTTATTCAGTTCTTAGTTTATTCTAGTTGCATATTTGATATAGTTATGATTGGTGATGAGAATATTCATATGATCGTTAAGTACCTAGTTCAATTCTTGAGTGGATTAGGTGGTGCATATTATGTAGGCGTGGTGCCTAGATATTATATGTACCCACAGAAACTTCGTGATGTGCCGTGTCATGCACTAGATTGCAGGAGTGACAAACCTATTGAGTCCTTTGTACTCCATCCCCATACGTAGGATCAGTAGAGCCCAGTCGCGAGATAGGTGATGGTTATGTCATAATTTCCTTTTTAGCTGATGTTCCCTATGATGTTTCCTGTTTTGGTTATGCTATAAATGAATGTGTGTAGCTAGTGTGATTTGTACACTTTTTATTTAGTAATTACATAGGAATATTTTACTTTAGCCAAATGTCGAGGATTGCCTTACTATATTAGTTGAGTCTCTAATTTCTATCTGTGGAATACCATTTATCCTTTATTACTCTTTACTATCATATTTATTATTATCTTGACTTATTCCTACTACAGCATTAGAGTGGTTGGTCATCTTTATGTTTGCACATTTGTTTTATAATAAATTTTCTACCCGTATGGAGTTGCATCTTGTTGAATGAGAATTTATCCTTTTGGTATAAAATAAATCAACGATACTTGCAATCTCACCGGGTGAAGTGCTACAATGGGAGAATTATCTATGCGCTTGCGGAAATATTCTATAGTTATTATTAGAGCTCATGCGTGTAGATTATTTTACCTCTAGTTTTTGGCATCATATTAGGGATAACAACTTAATATGAAGTGATGTTAAAAATACCAGCAAGCATTTCTAGCGCCGTATATCAGAAAGGTGTACTTCAAGTGATGAAGATGAAGATTCCTATGTAAGCTGGCTCTTGGAGTCATCCTGCAGAAAGCTCTCACAAAACACCAAAACTCGTGGAACGGTATTAGGATAAAATGTTAATGATTACTGTTTTTGGAGGATTGGGTGTTGTGGTGGTTTCAAAGTATTTTTAAGACAGCAGTATTGCAGTAGGATGCTTAGTTAATATTTTTTTGAATTTTATGGGTTTATATGCATAAAGTGCAAATGCATGATGAAATTTTTATTCTATAGGCCACCACAGTGAGAACTCCTACAACTTTTACACTACAAGGGTTTCACATGGAGCTTAATATTTTTTAAAGATGCATGAATGTAGCCTAATGCAATACTATTTATTTTTCGTTATTTTTATGCGTTGTCAATATAGAAAGTAAACATACTAAACAGAAAATAACTCATACAATGTAAGGAAGTAGATATAGATAACTACCGATTGTCACACCCATATTTTAAGAACAAAATAGGATGCATAAAAGACTCATATGTGCCCCAGGAATAGTCGCACACATAAGTAGACAAATCTCAAATGTACCATTGCAGTGTTTATTACATAG
>Ga0182004_10005500_pt1 | contig 10317 bp, 9 predicted proteins | sample Sormic07211540_1_FD_120479 | JGI IMG/M metagenome (GOLD analysis project Ga0182004, IMG submission 120479) | Endophyte microbial communities from Sorghum bicolor roots, Mead, Nebraska, USA - 072115-40_1 MetaG | ecosystem: Host-associated > Plants > Roots > Unclassified | place: USA: Nebraska...
GGCAAAACTTAAACATTGCTTGACCAAAAGAAATCAAACCTTTTAACAACACTACATCAATATCACATCTCCTAATTTAGAACACATATCTAACATATTAAGTTCAAAAAATAATTTAGACCAACATTATTCACTAGAACAATTCAAACATGATTAAAAAAATTGTCTGTACAATTAACAAAATTCCCGGTTTGGTCAATAGTTAACGAAAACTATGATAAAGAAAGGTATGTGTACATTAATAAAGGTATTTGTACAACTAACAAAATGTGAGTACAAAAAATTACCTGCACATTAGTAGACTTAGTTCTTTGAATAGACTACAAGTTAAAACTTAAGTAAACCTTGTATAACAAAAACAATTCAAACCTTATTAACAGCAGTACATCAATATCACATATCCTAATCAAGAAAACTTATCTAACATATTAAGTTGGAAAAATAATCAACTGCACGAGCACTTCATCAATATCAAAAAGCTATGATTAAGAGAAACATATTTATATCAAAAAACTTGATTTCATGAAAACAAATTGTACCTGGGTTATAAGTGAAACATATTTCTGCTACATATGATTGTTGTTTGACTCTTTATAAGTGAATAGACAAAGTGATGTGCTATAGGAGTATTGCTTAACAGAGTTCTGACAAAAAAAAAACAGTGCAGCTGGGAGCGGCATTTCTCTTGAAGACCCAGTGATAGTCAGGAAGAAAATAATATTGAATCTATGGCAAAAACAATCTAAAAAAAGAGGCAGGAAGAAGTGAACTTCACTACTAATAACCTAATGAGGTGAGCAGGGAATATGTCACGACATTTAGGTTTTTGGTAAGATTTAAATAATAAACCAATATAAGAAAGATATGTTTTACAATGGTTGGGAAAGTACCGAGGTACTTCCTGGTACTTTCATTTTTTTTCTAATTAAATAAGAAATATATTACAGTGGGTATTTTAGTAATTGAGAGTGTGGTCTTTTGGAATTAGACTTTATGGGCCTATCAGCCTAGACCCAGCCCAATCTACCTCCTTCTACCGCACGCACGGAGATGACATTCTGCGACCGCACGCCGCCGCTCGTCCGCCCGCGCAGATGCTTGCGCCTGCCGCGAATCCGCTCCATCGGCCACCCGCACCCGTCGTCCGCCCGCCGCCGTTGTACACCTCGGCAACTAGCTGCCACAGCTAGTCGGAAGCCTCCATTCCCCCACGTTCGCTTAGTTCACGACGCACTGGAGCGGCGCGACTGCTGGTCCCCTTCCCCATCAGTCCCGGCAAGCCCCCACTCCTGCGCCCCGTCCCCCAGCGAGCGCCGACCCCGGTGGCAGGCTGCTGACGCGTCCCGGCGTCCCGTCCCCTAGCTCCAGCCTCAGCCGGCCAGGCCCTCAGCGCCCCTGGTCCAGACGCCCCTTGCGGCCTTCCTGGAGATGGTTAGAGCTTCTTCCCCTCTGCATTTTTCTTTTTCTTAGTGTTATTAAGTTTTCCCAAAATCTGTAACCCTGACTGTTCTTTACCATGATTTAATTTGTTATCTAGTTGTTGTATGATTATATTTGATTTAGTTCAGTTTATGCATCTTATAGATGTATGCAGTAAGAGTTAGGGATGTATTGATCGACTACTTGTGCATTATGCAATCTGGTTGTAGGATTTGTGAAGTACAAAGAGGGGTGGAGACTTCTTGTGGTCTTCTAATAATTTTTTGAAGGGAAGAGATGGCCGATTATAGTGCCGAGTCTATACTGGAATATGAGGAAATTGTAAGGAAATTGTTTGGTAGCGAAGACGAAGCCTTCGAGTTTTATAACAAATATGCATTTGATAAAGGATTCAGTGTGAGGAAAAGCTATGTGGAGTGGGACGATGCAAAAACTGAGATAGTCCTGAGGAAGTTTGTGTGCAGTCGGCAAGGTTTTCGTGAAGAGAAGTATATGGCCAAGGAAACTAAGAAAAGGAGGCCACGGGACATCAGCCGGGTTGGATGTGAAGCCAAATTGGTCATTGCGCGTGACCAGGAAGCAGGGTGGTGGTTTGTGAAGGACTTCATCGATGGGCACAACCATACGCTAGCGACAAGGGACCTTGTATGTTTCCTACGTTCGCACAGAAGAATCAGTGATGAGCAAAAGGCCGATATTGTGGAGATGGAAATTTCGGGAATCTGCAAGCACCAGATTATGGATATTCTGGAACTGCAGTATGGTGGTTATGATAATGTCGGTTGTACTAGTAGGGACTTGTACAATTTCTGCTATCGCTATAAGAAGGAGACAATTGCCGCTGGTGATGCAGAAACAGTGATCCGTCACCTGAAGGCAAGGCAAGAAAAAGATCCTGAGTTTTTCTTCAAGTTTTTTGTTGATGGGGACAATCATCTTCAGGGTTTGTTCTGGTGTGATAGTCAGTCTCAGCTAGACTATGAAGCTTTTGGTGATGTGGTTGTGTTTGATAGCACATATAAAACCAATCGATACAACTTGCCATTTGTGCCATTTGTGGGTTTAAATCACCACCGGAGCACTGTTATTTTTGGTTGTGGAGTTATTTCTCATGAGACTGGTGAGTCATATGAGTGGATGCTGCGGACTTTTTCAGAGGCCATGTCGCAGAAGCACCCGGTGTCTGTGATCACTGATGGAGACCTTGCAATGCAGAGAGCAATAAGGGTAGTTTGGCCAAATACAAACCATAGGTTGTGCGTATGGCATATTGAGCAGAATATAGTTCGTAATTTGCATGATGATAAGGTTAAGGAAGAATTTAGGTCTTTTCTATATGAAACTTTTTGCGTAGAAGATAGTGAGAGGAAATGGCATGAGTTTTTGGAAAGGCACAAAGTTACAAGTGAGGAGTCGTGGTTGCATCAGATGTATCAGATGAGGCACCTGTGGTGTGCTGCTTATCAGGTTGGACGTTGTTTCTTAGGATTAAGGAGTAACCAACGGAGTGAGAGCCTAAACTCTGTGCTGCATACACGTCTCGATAGGAAAATGTCATTGTTTGACATGTTCCTTCATTATGAGCGTTGCCTTTCTGGGTTGCGCAGGAATGAGGCTAAGCAGGACAGTATAGCGCTGCACTTTAAGCCTTTCACAGGAAAGGATGCTTCAAAAATTGAGGTAGATGCTTCAAATCAATTCACACCAACAATTTTTGCCTTGGTTCAGTGGAGTATACATGCAGCAAATAAATGTGTGGTCAGCGACATTCTTGATGGGTGTGATACTACTTTCATTGTGGCTAAGAAGGATAAAATGGACACCAAGTATGAGGTGCATTGCAACATGGTAGAAGGCAGTTTGAACGACATTGCTTGTTCTTGCCAGAAGCTAGAATGTGTTGGCACTCCTTGTTCACATATATTTCATGTATTACAACTTCTGCATGTAGACAGTCTCCCTAAGTGTTGTGTTCTTGACAGGTGGACGAGGAGTGCAAAGTGTGCATTTCCTCCAATAAGGAAGAGCAACATATATGACTATTCTAAAAGTCTAGTTAGGTACCGTGATCTACGGAATTTGAATCACGCAGCATCCTTCAGGGCGGCTCAGTCTAGTCAATCATATCAGCGACTGAAGCACGTTTTACTAGATGAAACTGATATGAAATCACCAAGTGGTAGTGGAAATGAAAAGATTAGGTATGGTCCGATGGTTGCTCAAGCACTGGAAGCTGATTGTGGAAAGGTTCTAGATCCAATGCATGTGCCAGGAAGAGGTGCTCCGAAGAAAAAGCTGAAGGCAGTAAATAAGAAGGAACGAGGAAAGGTGAAATGTACTCTTTGTAAGGACGTGGGTCACAATAGGCGTACATGCTCGAGGAGAAAAGAGGTGCTAAATTAGTAAATAATTTATAGTTTAAATCATTCTGATGCTCAAGTTTGTCATTATAATTGTGCAGTTTGTATCTTAAGTTATGTTGATCTGTAGGAGACCAAGCTCCCTGAGGATTTTGATGCTTAAGGATGATTGTGCTTGTTGGCTGCGTTCTCCATCAAGGTATGTCGGGGTACCACTTACCAGCTGCCACTTGTTAATTGTACCTTGTAGTTTGTCGAAGTTCATGGCTGACCCTTTGTGAATTGTCTGTAATTGTAATTCTTTTATAGCACTGAAAAATTAGCATCTTGTGCACCTGTGAGAGCAGGATATACTGAGCAGACTCACTCAAAAATTGTTGTCTGTAATGGCAATTCAGGTTCCAGAGATTGGTCTTTTTTTAGGCTGGAGACATTTTATTTTCTTTTAAAATAGAATGTCAAAATCACAGTGCTAACAAATGTTATATAATACTTTATGCAGCAATGCTCGCATCAGTCAGTTCATCAATTCCCATGTCTAGAATGTCAAAATCACAGTGCTAACAAATGTTATATAATACTTTATGCAGCAATGCTCGCATCAGTCAGTTCATCAATTCCCATGTCAGCTGTGGTGCAAAAACTTTGGCAAGAAGGAATACTGAAGGACCTTCCAAGTACCATGAACTCCGGGCTCCTTGCTTCTGCATTTTTTTGTGAAAACCTGAGGGGTTTGACGTTGTGATTGTAAACACGGCATGTTGTCCTTTTTTCACTTAATGTTTAAGGTTGATTCATAATAAGTCTTTTGTATATGTGGTTGACTGACTAAGATGGTATTGTCATTCCCAAAAAATAGTAATCACATTGTTTCCTAAAAAACAGTGAACACGGTGAAACACGTCGAAGCCAACTCCTGGCTTCATTCTGTCGCCTCCCTTAGGAATGGTCTCTATCACCTGCTCGCCGCCGTGAAGCAACGATCGTGTGTCAACGGATCACCAGTCACCAGGCGGAGGTGTGCCGATCAGTCTACATCTCTGCCTCGCCGCTGTCAAGCCACGCTCGGCCTCCAACATCCTCCTGCCCTTCACCACATCTGCTGTTACATCAAAGAGGTGCTTAACATTAGTATGATCAGCCTTATGTATTTTCTTTGTACTACAATCAACTTCTACATGTAATCTGTGCTGATTTTCTAGGAACAAAAAAGCCTTGGCCAAATTTGTACACATGATGGAAGCGTCGGTGTTGACACGAAGCGATGGCAACGCTTCAAGAACTGACGGCATCATACCTGACAGTCATGAAAATCAACCTACTTTGACCATGAAGAATTCTGCACCACGCGCACCAGTGGTTGGACCAGGTATCCAATTAGCCAATGAATCGCCGCTACCAGATAGTGATGACGAGGTATACTTGTTGACAATGATTTATTCATGTAGAATTAGTTCAATATCTCGTAACTTAGGTAGCATTCATGTCTGTTGCAGATTGTCAGCAAACATTCTAAAATGCATCTAGTATGCTCACCATTCAGATTTGGAAACATGGTTAAAGGCTTATCAGATAAACACAAAAAAGCTATTGAACATTGTGGCCTTGGAGGGCTCCTACATTTGAACCCAGTGACCCTTCGTCGTATGATATTGATTAAGCTTGCTAAGCGTCTTGACTACAAGAATCAGCGATTCCATATATGTGGTCAGAATATACCTATGACATCACAGGATGTACTCAAAATAATGGACCTCCCCATACAAGGATTGGATGTATTTAGTTGGACAAAAACAAAACCAAACATAAACTTGATCATTGCTTATGGAAGTGGGAACAGAATATGGACTACTGACCTATTGCAAATTCTTACTGAATCCAAAGATAAAGAACCAGACGATGACTTCATTAGGGTATTTGTTTTGTTCGCAATTGGAGTTCTCCTAGCACCGACAACAAAGGATTATGTAGACTCCAAATATTTGTCGGTGGTTGAGGACGCGAGCAACATTGCAAAGTTTAATTGGGGTCAATTCACTTTGACTCATCTGCTGAGCTCAATTCATAATTTCAACCATGGCGAACAAGTTAATTTACAGGGGAATTTAACACTGCTGCAAGTAAGTCTTACATAGTCGTCTGGAGTATGATTCAATTTCCTATAGCATCACTAATGTTTCCTACATGTAGTTCTGGTACTGGGAGCATGTGCATCCATATAGCCACCACGGTTTTACCTATGCCCCAATCCCACCACCACTGATGGCAAGATAGGATGAAAGCACAGCTAAAGTAAGAACGGAAGCTGGTAGAAAAAACAAAATAGACGATGGAATTGTAAGTTTGAGTACACAAAATTATATATGTTCTATTCTCTCCTTCAATCCTAACTTTGGCCACCTTTTCAAGGTTGTTATGAACATAGCTCAAATCATAGGACACACTAAATTTGATGAAACCATGCCTATCAGTTCAGCAAATGAACGTATACATGCACATGAAGGTGTCAGCTATCAGCCACGTTCACTAGAACAGAGTATCAATAAGCAACAGGTAAACCTATCAGACCAACTTGCTTTGTTTATTTACTACATTTATAATGTATCTCTAATCAACTTGTACTCCTATTTATGGCACAGATGGAGCAAATAGTACAACGTATGAACAACAATCATCTAGTATTTCAGAATGATATGGGTAGACAATTCATGTCCCTAGAGCATAAACTTGATGCCAAACTTCTTGCACACGGCGAGGCGATAGCAGAAATAAAAATGGGGGGTGTTGTAGGAATGAGAATATCTAAGCTAGAGGATGATTTTGCTGAATTAAAACAGGAATTTCAGGTATGCTATTTTAACACAGTGATTTAATCAATTGATTCTTATATAACAGTCCGACTGAAAGTTTCCTGTGACAGGAATTGAGGCAACTACTGCAGGCAAATCTACAGTCTATGTCGAAGGCTGCATACATCCAGGTATACTTTGGACATTTTCTTTGTACGACCAACTGTTTGGCCCTCATTGACAATCTATTTTTCAGGAACCATCGAGTCTACATCCACAAAATTGTACAGTATTCTTTCAACAATATCAATTCAAAGAGGAGGGCAAAGAACCTGAGGAAGCATCTACTAGACAGGATAAGATTATGGCAGATAATAAGGTGCCTTTAGACCTTCCCACAAATCAAATTGCACCACACAAGCCTGCTTTCCAGGATAAGATTATGGCAGAAAATAAGGAGCCTCGACATGCTCCCACTCATCAAATTGGACCACGGAAGCCTGCATTCGACAAGGATTACCTCATCACTACAGAGGACACAGAGGCTTTCTATTTCTTAACATATAGTTACTCAAAGGCTGAAGTTGTTCAAATAGATGACTATGTCCTCACAATTGAACACTTACAGAAAAATGTCACAGATGGCTTCATATATGATCAGGTTAGACCTTTTCAGTGCATCTAAATCATCTTGTCTACATATGTGTGATGTTACCTACATTTCAAACCTCAGGTTATCAATGCTTACGCACATATAAGCAGTGTGGAGACCGATTCCACATCATTCATAACAACTTTGCAGGCTCGAAAGTTGTTAGGTGAAACTGGAGGCATAGACAATGCAAAACAAACAACAACATGGGCTAACCTAATTGCAAACAAATGTATTGGAAAGAATTTGGTATGTATAATTTCATTTAAATCTCTATACTTATATCTCCCCTATTAGTACTTACACCCATTTTCTATAGATATTTGTCCCAATGAATGTAAATGACAACCACTGGGTCCTATTAGTACTGAATTTCTTAAAAGGAGAGATTCAAATCCTTAACTCCCTAGCCTCCAACCCCCATACTAGAGATGTGGTCAAAGAACATACACTGGTAAGTACGCTTATTATATTAGTTACATACACAACACAATTAACACATAGCTTTTACACATCTAACTAATCATATGTCGAACAATAAAATAGGTGGGCAACATACAAGAGTGCATTGACTTTGCTATTGCCGTTGGTAATGTTTCAGTAACCCAAGCTATCAATATTATGCAGTGGGAAACAGAAATGTATTCTAACATACCACAACAAACAGATGGGTAATATATTATACTTTTCCTATAAAATTTATTTCTCTACTATACTTATTTAACATTATATACCTGCAGCCATTCTTGTGGTGCATTCGTCCTTAAGTACATGATGGCATGGGATGGGGACAAGATGACAGAACATTTCACACAGGTCACTCTTATATTATTTATAGACTACATATATCTAATCACTAAAACATAGACTGGCACTTTTTAAACATCATGTTAGTTCTTCTGAAATTCAGACCCACATACATATTTTCAAAAGGAAAATTAGCTCCGCACTCCTGCGATCTGATTGCAACAAGCTTCGATTAGGCTCATATAAGGACCTTATTACGGTACGTGGTATAACAATGTATCACATTCTTATCATGGGTTCAATACTTGTTCGTTGTATCTAACATGTCTCATTTGAACTTTCAGAAAGAGGCTTACGATGCAAAATGTGCTGAAGTTCAGCAAGAAGACATGAGTAAGGCGGCTGATGACGATGTCAAAGAGATTAACAATCCTATACATGCCAGCAACTCCCATTCCTCAGATAAAAGGGGACGGGGTCGCCCAAAGAAGAATGAGGCTGCTGACGACGATGTCAAAGAGATCAGCAATCCTATAGATGCCAGCAACTCCAATACCTCAAATAAAAGAAAACGGGGACGCCCAAAGAAGAACGACAAAACTCCAATGTCTGTGAAAGACCAGTTAACCACCGCGTCTATTGCTAATCGTGTCGAACGCCCAAATCGCAGGGTCTCTAATCCAGGACCGTTGCAGTTGAGCCCCTACAAGAAATTTTAAGTTACATTATCGACTCTATATGTAATAATGTTACTATTTCCATTATTTGTGTTCAGCCTGTAATTTCTATATACTAAGAGATAATTGGCCTATGTTCAATGTCCAGCTTGGTATTATTGTTTCTATGAGATGTTTATGTTTAAACAAAGCAAGGTAATCATTGGAGCTCCCACAGTTTTCACATAAATCTAGCAAAACGAAAGCCAAACTGCAGCATGATACCTGCTGCCCTCATTCACACACGCAACGCAAGCTTTAAAAGAGCAACTGTTTTTTGACAACCAATATTGACAACAAATGATTCACCCATCTTACTATCTTTGTCAGAGAAACCCGGGAAGATTGTGGATGAAAGTAAAGAAAAAGAAGATTCAGTGTGGGGATGGGATTGGGTCTGGGTGTATTGACGAAGCCGTGGGTTGTTCCAACTCCAACACCTGCTACAAGTCTAGAACAGAGACCAGCACGTCATGAGCAGGCACTGCTCCTTTGATTGCTAACTACAGAACAACTATGCAATCCTGTCAGCTAACCAGGGAACGAGTGCTCAACAATTTGGCTTCCAAACTCGATTTTCAGAAGAGTAAGATTTTATCTGATGCTAGTTACTCATGTACTCATGTCAGATTCGGTCCTAGTTAGTTCTGTAATAAAAAACCAATGCCAAATTTGCCAACGCTAACAAATTAAAAAGATACAGGCAAATACTAGACCTCTATCTAAACTTGACCAAATTTGCACCTGGCCACAAACTCAATGTAAACTAGATCTTTTTTTGTATTCTTCTTCCACCCAAATGCAAGGGATAAGCCAGGAATGTTCATACCTCGACGATGCAATCCTAGGCCCAGCTCTCCAGCCTCGCCATGCCCGCGCCGACCACGCCCATCGGGGCCGCGCCCAGCACCGGCCGCCGCGCTCAAGAGTCCCAGACCGCCGCGCTCCGGAGTCACAGCCGTCCCCGTCGCACTCCGGCCACCGCACCTCCACCGAGGCTCACCAGAACTCGCGTCCTAGCGCATCCAACAAGCGTGCGCGGGTGCACTCACCGGCAGGAGCAGCTCGCTCGGGATCCGGCGCCCCGCCCGCCCCGCACTCCCCGCCGCCGCACTGCAGAGCACTCCGCTCTGGCCACACCTGCCGGTGGGGAGAGAGATGCAACGCCATGCCCAAGTACGAGAAGCCGGATGAGTGGATGACCCTTCGTATAAGACATGGAAAATCTCTTTTCTACCCTTTAATGGCCACATTGAAATGACAGAATAGCCCTTATTCGAAAAAAATGAAAATAAAAAAAAGATATGGTACCACATATTTTGGTACCGGTCCTATCAAATCTGGTACTTTCTCCTACTATTTGTACTTCCACGTACTTTCGCTTCGGTTCTTCCTACTTTTCCACCGTCCGATCGTAGACAATGGATGGTCCATGTTTTTTTCAACCATTGTAAAATTTCTCATATAAGAAAATATTGGGGAAGAGAAGGGAAAAGAATCAAGAGATGAGAGCAAAAGAATGCAAGCCAGAACACGAATCAAAACTGCAGCAGGTCAGGTAACTTGGATTAAAAATAAACTAAGATAAAAAATATTGGGGAAGAGAAGGGAAA
>Ga0182004_10005501_pt1 | contig 10316 bp, 13 predicted proteins | sample Sormic07211540_1_FD_120479 | JGI IMG/M metagenome (GOLD analysis project Ga0182004, IMG submission 120479) | Endophyte microbial communities from Sorghum bicolor roots, Mead, Nebraska, USA - 072115-40_1 MetaG | ecosystem: Host-associated > Plants > Roots > Unclassified | place: USA: Nebraska...
CGAAAACTTCTCCCTAGATCTATGGAAAGATGCCTTCCGTTCCTGGCCCAGTCCTACCAAGGGATGGAAGGATTGGTTCTTGAGAGTCAGCCACTCAAATGAGGTTCAATGGGGCGAGCGAAATTAGACCAGTGCATTAGGTTGTCCCTTGTCGATATGGAGAGGAATGAGTCACTGCTAATTGCTGCTTCGTACTTTTGGTCACACACGCTCAACGCTTTTGTGTTTGGCCATGGCCCTGCTTTTCCTACACTTGCCGATGTACTCATGCTCATCGGCTTAGATATATCCACTGCCGATAACAGCCATCTATTTGACACCAAACACAGTTCTAAGGTAGAAACTCGCGCTATCGGCGGTTGGTCTGGGTACATTCAGAAGTACCGAAAAATAGGACCTGTCAGTGCAAAGGAACAGACTACTTTTCTGAACATGTGGCTGGACAAGTTTGTATTCTGTGGCCGATCGGCAGGACCAACCTCTGCTTATTTATCGGCAGCAGAAAGACTAGCCAATGGCGGCCGATTTCCTCTTTGCTGATACCTGATCGGCTCTGCTTATCACCTTCTCCACTAGGTAGCCAAGAAAATTCTGCTCGGTCAACCCATCGGCAACTTAGGGGGTCCTTGGTGGTTTATCAACATGTGGCTTAGTCTCCACATGCACAAGCGCCTTGAATTCGACCTCTTTACACAGCGCTTCCCCAGGGACATAGCCGAGGATTATGAATTGGATGAAGAAGAATTGGCAACTCGTTCCCCTCTGAACTTTGGCGAAGCCGCCATAGTTTTACCTGGCATTGGTGGTAATGAAGACAAGGTTAGCCGATACTTTCACACTCTCTATGAAGGTCTGACCAGGGAACAGAGGGCATGGATGCCTTATGAAGATCCAGACACCAGATTTCCCCTGACTTTCCATCCCTTCAATGATGCTCTCAACAAGGACCGTGATGTGATGATGACAATTATCACACCAAGTGCCATACCAGTGAACTTCTTTGGTAGTGAGAAAATTTCCAATCTGACCTATGAGTTTTCTACCCCATCGGCACTAGCTCACCAACTGGCTTTCGGCCAACTGCCGATTGCACTTTGCTACGCCGATGTGGTAAAGCCGAGGGAGACCATCACCAGCAATCTTGAATGGATCAGAATAGCTCAATTTCCACCAAACGCTGATACAGATGTCGTCCTATCGGCTTGGATCCCAGCACTCTTCATTACTTAGGCATACAAACAGTGGTGGGAAGAGTGGAAAGAGCATCTGTTCTGCAGATCGGCCCTCACATATCGTGGCATGATCGACCCCAAATACAAGGTCCCCGATAATACTGTAAGCATTTGACCGATGTTTCAATCCTTTCACTCTCATTTTCTACCGGTAACTTACTTTCTTTGTTTTATACAGGTCGATGATACGCCACCATTAGTTAGCAGAAGTGGCAGGCGGATCGAACTCCTTCCATCGGGCCCGATGTCTTTAATCGGCAACAACGCCCCAAGCTTGTCTGCTTTAATGCACCGGGGTGTGCGTCTCAAGAAAATTACCACCAAGCGAACGAAAACATCCCCGTCGTTAGCTGCCACCGTTTTGGCACAAGCTTTAAAGGTAAATTCTTGAATTCCTCAACTTATACCGATTCCATTCTTACATTCACACAATTTTTCAATACACATCGGCTAGCATGGGAACTTCATCGGTAACTTTTATTATTTCAATCAGAACCTCATCAATACCCTGTTACACTTGTACTCATAAAACTTTCATTGTTGTTTCAGCACACTGGCAAATCAGCAAAGACCAGAGGTACGACTGCCGATGCCCCCCAGTCCAGCCAATCAAAGAGAAAAGGTCCCAAGAGTACCAGATCACAAATGAAGCGTCAGAGAACAGCAACGCCTCCCCTTCCTCCAAGGTCACCGATCCCGGTGGAATCGTCCCCCTCTTCTCTAGAAACTCAGATACAGCAAGTACCATCTCCAACTCAGCCGCAAGAAGAACCTCAGCTGGAAGAACTTCAGCCAGAAGAACCTCAGCCAGAAGAAATATCGGCTGATGTACACGAGCAGACCACCGATCCAGCAAGCTTAATCATAGCATCGGTAGTTTCCTCGATTCAGACAAGTACTGCACCTCCTCAAGGTAAAGTACTATCTATGAAATTATTGCCGATGAACCTATTTTCCCGCTTTATAATTATCTCTGTTAATCTTTCAGCTGACATAGTCTCATCAGCAATTCCAGCCGATCAGCCTGTGGTACCATCAGCCTCAACTAGCCAGAGGCGAGAGATAGCTCTGAAGCAAGTAAGCTATTTGATTGTCATTCTTTACTTTACTAATATTTCATCATCAAATAACTCATCTCCTTTTTTCTTTCAGGAACAAGATTCCCCCGACAGCATGTTCTCCTTTGCCATCGAAATTTCTGAGGATGAAGGAGAGGAAGCAAGCTCTTCCCAAGCAGTTGAAATTTCATTGGCAGAGATTAGAGCAAAACTGGAAGATCTGTCAGCCCTCCTTCATCAAGACACAGCCCGACTGGTTGATGATTCTGATCCAGCCAAGGCTCTATTTAAAGCTCTCAGAGGCCAGATCCCTGCCGATGCCGAGGAAATCCTCTTCAAGGCCGCACACTTGGAGAGTCGACAGCTTCAGTACCAAAAGGCCACTCAGCGCCTTGCCGATAGGGCCACTTATGCCCAGCTTCAGAGGAGGTGATGAAGGTAAAGCATCTTGCTGATGAGAAGCATAAGAGCATCGGCATTCTAAACTCCTCAGGAGACGTGCTGAAGCAAAAGATTTCCGACCTATCGGCGAAAAGAGAAGCCCTGTTGGCAGAACTTAAACAAGTAGAAGAAGCCCTGTCCCATGCTCAACAGGAAGAAAGTCAGCTGCCTGAGATGATCAAGACTCTTGAACAAGAGCGAAACGTCCAGGCTCGCAAGGCACTGTAGATGAAGAAGAAGCCGAAACCGGTGGAAGGTTCTACCGATGAAGACATCAGAGAGATAGAAGAAGCTGACCAATTTCATCTGCGTGCTATATCGGTCATCCAAGCCTTGCTGAACGTATGAACTCTTCATCGGCGACGCATTTTGCTCTCTCTTTAAAACACTTCTGATCATTTTAGTCTAGCCGATAGGACTGTTATCGGTATCTTTTTAAAACATTGAGTCCGGCCCCAGATACACTTTGATCCAGCCGATAGGAATGTTATCGGCACTTGAACTTTCACGCGTCAATCCATATGCTCGGATAATATTTCTTTAAATATTTGCCATTCAATGCCCTGGGATATTCAACTCCTTCGAGAGTTTCTAAAATATAGGCATTGCCAGGAGCAGATCAATTTATCCAATAAGGACATTCCCAATTAGGAGACCACTTCCCAAATTTTGAACTTTTAGTCCCAATCGGTAAGATTAGTTTCCATACTAAGTCACCATCGTCAAACTCCTTAGCCTTTACCTTCTTATCATACCATCTGGCAACTCTCTTTTAATTTTCTTCTATACTCATCAAAGCCCTCAGCCGATGCCCTCCTAAATCATCCAACTCGTCTTTCATCAAAGTAGCATAGTCATCGACAGTCAGGTGATCTTGAAAAGATAATCACCTAGATCAGGTCTTAATTTCCCATGGTAACACAGCATCGTGTCCATACACCAACTGATAAGGCGAAACTTTGGTTGACCCATGACAAGCCATCCGATATGACCATAAAGCTTCATTCAACAATGTATGCCACCTCCTAGTATTTTCTTCAATCTTCCGTTTGATGAGTTTGATAATTCCTTTGTTAGATGGTTCGGCCAACCCATTAGCTTGAGCATAATAAGGAGAAGAATTCAACACTTTAATCCCCATACCGATTGCAAATTCATCAAATTCGCCTGATGTAAACATAGTACCCTGATCGTAGTAATTGTCTGAGGAATACCAAATCGGTAAATAATATGCTCTTTCACAAAATCAATCATATTGGCTGATGTAACTTTCTTGAAAGGAATAGCTTCAACCCACTTGGTGAAATAATCAGTGGCAACTAAGATGAATTTATGCCCTTTGCTCGATGGTGGGTAAATCTGGCCGATTAAATCAATAGCCCATCCCCGGAACGGCCAAGGTTTAATAATGGGATTCATGGCCGATGCGGGTGCCCTTTGAACATTGCCAAATTTCTGACATCCTCGACATCCTTTGAAATATTTAAAACAATCCTCAAGCATGGTTGGCCAATAATACCCATTCCTCCTAATGATCCATTTCATCTTAAAAGCCGACTGATGTGCTCCACACACTCCTTCATGGATTTCTCCCATCAAACTTTTAGCTTCATCATCACCTAAGCACTTGAGAAGAACTCCATCGATTGTTCGATAATATAATTCATCCTCGAGGGGCACATACTTGGTAGCTTGAAACCGAACACGTCTCTCAACCTTCTTAGATGTATCCTTTAAATAATCAATGATTTCTTTTCTCCAATCATCGTCACTTATTGCCGATAACGTGTTCAATATGGGTTAATACTCTGAGGCATGTTGAGCCAACCGATTAGCCTCCTCATTATGTAACCGAGGAACATGCTCTAATCGAAAATCTTTGAATTCCCTTAACAGTTGCATGCTCTTTTCGAAATAAGTTATCAGGACTTCGCTTCGGCATTCATAGCTTCCAGCCAATTGATTTATAACCAGCATAGAATCCCCGAAGATTTCAACAGCGTCAACATGAACTTCTTTTAACAACTCCAACCCTTTGATTAAAGCTTGATACTTGGCTTGATTATTTGTTGACGTGGCAAAAATCGGCAAAGAGAACTCATACTTCCTTCCCTGAGGGGAAATTAACACTATGCCGATCCCTGCCCCCTGGTCACACGTGGATCCATCAAAGAAGAGCGTCCAAGGCACAATTTCCAAAGTCTCCACTGTATCGCGATGTTGAGTCACAAAATTGGCCATAATCTGTCCTTTAACCACTTTGGCCAATTCGTAACACAGATCGAATTCCGACAGTGCCAAAATCCACTTACCGATCCTGCCACTCATAATCGGCATAGATAGCATATTCCGGACCACCTCATCTTTGCATATAACAGTGCATTCAGCCAATAGCAAATAATGCCTCAACTTAGTGCATCAAAAATATAGGCATAAACATAATTTTTCAATAGCCGAATACCTGGTCTCAGCATCAATCAATCTCCTGCTTAAATAGTAAATCACACGCTCCTTCTCTTCAAATTCTTGAATCAAAGCCGTACCGATGACCATCCCATCGGTAGATAAATATAATCTGAAGGGCTTTCCTTGCCGAGGTGGAATCAAGACTTGAGGATTTGTCAAATAACTCTTGATTTCATCTAAGGCCAACTGTTGCTCTTCTCCCCATATAAATTCTTGATCGGCTTTCAATTTAAGTAAAGGACTAAAACCACGAATTTTACCGGATAAATTGGAAATAAACCGCCTGATAAAATTTATTTTGCCGATCAGAGATTGGAGCTCAGTCTTGTTGGTGGGAGCAACTATTTTGTTAACAGCATTGATAGATCTTCTGCTAATTTCAATTCCCCTTTGATGCACCATGAAACAAAGAAATTGCCCTGTCGATACGCCAAATGCACACTTGTTAGGGTTCATCTTTAAACCATGTTTCCTTGTACATTTTAACACCTTTCGCAGATCGGCAAGATGCTTTGTGAAATCTCCAGACTTAACCACCACATCATCAATATAAATTTCCATCAGCTTGCTGATGAGCTCATGAAAGATAAAATTCATAGCCCTTTGATAGGTAGCACCAGCATTTTTCAAACCAAAGGTCATGACTATCCATTCAAACAACCCAGCATGACCAGGACATCTAAATGCAGTCTTTGGAATATCTTCTTCAGCCATGAATATTTGATTATATCCTACATTGCCATCCATAAAGCTTATGATCCGATGCCCAGCCGCAGCATCAACCAGCAAATCGGCAACTGGCATTGGGTAGCCATCCATCGGCGTAGCCTTGTTAAGATTCCTAAAATCAATACAAACTCGAAGCTTCCCATTTTTCTTGTAAACTGGAACAACATTGGAAATCCACTCGGCATACCGACACTGCCGAATAAATTTAGCTTCGATAAGTTTGTTTATTTCGGCCTTAATATCAGGAAGAATATTAGGATTACAACGGCGAGCTGGCTGTTGATGTGGCCGAAATCCAGATTTGATGGGTAACCGATGTTCAACAATTGATCGGTCTAAACCTGGCATCTCAGTATAATCCCAAGCAAAGCAATCTTTATATTCCTTTAACAAGTCGGTTAACTGTTGCTTACACTCAGAATTTAACTTAGCACTAATAAAATTAGGTCTAGGTTTGTCCCCATTACCTATATCTACCTCTATTAAATCATCAGCCAATGTAAACCCCTAACCTAACTTTCCATCATCGGCAAACCTATCCATTCAAACTCCTCATCACAACCGACTGCTTGGATCGATGGAATTTCATAATCGGCAACTTTGAGGAAATCCTTTTCCCAAATTTCTCCCGAGATACACCTGGTCCTTTCATAAGTGTCCGCCTCTGCCGATGCAATGACATACGAAGTATCTCCCGGGACAATCTCAATCTTGTCACCTATCCACTGAACCAAGCATTGGTGCATTGTAGACGGGTTGCAACAATTGGCATGAATCCAATCTCTTCCTAACAGCAGATTATAAGGACCCTTTCCACTAATTACGAAGAAAGTTGTCGCCAAGGTTTTGCTGCCGATGGTCAACTCGACGCATATTGACCCCTTAACCGGAGACACATTTCCTTCAAAGTCTTTCAGCATCATATCGGTCTTGGTTAAATCTTGATCTCCTTTCAAAAGCTTCCGATAGACTGCATATGGCATAATATTGATAGCAGCCCCCCATCAACAAGATCTTGGTCATCGGCTGCCCATCAACCCTTCCTTTGACAAACAATGCTTTAAGATGCTACCCTTCATTGTCGGCAGGCTTTTCAAAGATAGCCGTCATCGAATCCAGGGCCAGCTGAGCTATCTGGTCGGAAAAATCCGATTCCTCATCATCACTGGACGGCGCAAGAAACTCCATCGGCAACATAAATACCATGTGAACATCTGCCGATGGTCCTTTCTCTTTAGGATCCGGGTGCTGATCTCCAGATTTGTTAGAACTCACCCCTTTGTTCAAGTTTTCTTGCCTTTCACGTTGTAGCCTCCTTTTCTGTGTCCTAGTCAACCCCTCTGGACACCACGGAGGAAGTTGTGGCTGCCTTACTGAAGGGCGACGACTTTCCCTTGACTCCACTCGATAGGTATTGGCATCCCTGCAAAATATGAATTCATCGGGAACTCGAGTATTTGTCATCTCTTCAAGCAACTCCTAGTTCCTGGGGATGTATTCAACACGGTCACCAAGCCTATCATGCACACTGAGCCTGCCCCCCAGCCGATCATGAACTGAAGTTCTCCCCCTAATCGGTCCACCAAATCGGCGGTCATTGTTCTGATACTGCCGATTCGATCTGTCATACCAATCATAACCATTGCATTCTGGGCAGTCTCTGATGGTAGGAAGCTTAATATTTTGCTCCCAACAATGGATAAAGAACGGACAATTCCAATGATCCTTGTGCCGATTCCACTCCTATCGGCGTCTTTCTTCTTCCCGACGATAATCCTCTTGTTGGCGCCGATACCGATCCTCGCGTTGCTGCCAAGTCTTCCGATGCCTTCTATGAGTTATCATAATGCCAGATCGAGGAGGCCTTCCTGAGCTAGCTCCCTCCTGGATCAAACTTTTTCCTTTAGCATCGGCAACAGTAATCTGGTGTTGAGGATCCACCGATGCACTTCTTTCTGCTGCCTCTGACGTCAAGACCTTGGTTTTTCCCTTAGCATCCAACATATTCGTTGGGAAAGGATGTTGATCGATCTTCATTGGCTTCTGAGCTTTGGAATTGTCAAACTTGATTCTCCCAGATTCTATAGCCGATTGCAGCTGTTGCCTGAAAACCTTGCACTCATTGGTGCTGTGAGAGGTTGCATTGTGCCACTTGCAGTATTTCATCTTCTTTAATTCATCAGCCGATGGAATTACATGGTTGGGCGACAATTTGATTGGCCCCTCCTAAAGTAGAAAGTCAAATATCCTATCGGCCTTGGTAATGTCAAATGCAAACTTCTCTGGTTCTTTATGCCCAAAAGGGCAAGACATCGGCTTTTTGTTCTTCACCCACTCTTCTAAACCGATGACTGGCTCCTCATCAGAATCTGAGCTTGCTACCTCATCAACAAATAACACCTTTTTATTCCATGCTCTCTTAGGCTCAAATGGTTTGATATCCTGGTCGAAAATCCTCTGTACCAAGTGACTTAGGCTCTCAAACTCTTCAGAAGCATACTTGTCTCTGATATGTGGCAACAAACCCTGGAAAGCTAAATCGGCTAGCTGCCGATCGTCTAGAACCAGACTATAGCATTTAGTCTTGACCTCCCACAATCTCTGCACAAAACTTTCAACCGATTCATCATTGCGTTGCTTCAACCTGACTAAATCGGTAATTTTCTTCTCATGAACTCCAGAGAAGAAATACTTGTGGAACTGCTTCTCTAGATCGGCCCATGTAATCACTGAGTTGGGAGGTAACGAAATAAACCAAGTGAAAGCCAATCCAGATAAAGATGTTGAGAACAGACGAACCCTCAATTCATCCCTATTAGCAGCTTCGCCACATTGAATGATGAACCTGTTGACATGCTCCATAGTCGATGTATCATCCTGTCCAGAAAACTTAGTGAAATCTGGTACCTTTTACCGATTTGGAAGTGGGATTAAATCGTATGCAGGAGGATACGGTGTTCGATAAGAGTAAGTGTTGACTTTGGGCTTTATCCCAAATTGGTCTCTCATTACTTCAGCTATCTTATCGGCCCAGTAGGCATCGGCATCTTGCCGATGAGGCGATTGCGGATCTGGCACCTACTGATATGCCTCCACGTGTCTCTCAGGTGCACAATCTGCGTGGAACATGGGGTTGATCATCTGACCACCAATTTGCTGACCAAGATTCATCGGCTCGTTGACCAATCCTTGATTCTGAAACCCAGGTTGGATTTGTCCTTGTTGAAACCCTACAGCCTGATGATTCTGCTGCGGCATCTGTGGAAAGACTAGTTGTCCTGTCCATCCACTGTTAGCATTCATCGGCACAGGCCCTGCCGATGACTGGTAATTGGGCATCATCATTGAATTGACATACCCTGGCTGTGTCATAAACCTCTGCTGCGTCGGCATTGAATCTGCCGATGCGTTAGGCATCTGGGACATTGGAGCTTGAGAATTCCCAGTGTAAGGTCTTGCAGTAGTAGTTGTAGTATACTGGGGACTCTGATTCATCGGCAGATTTGGAGGTGCCGATGCCATAGGAGCCTTGCCTGTCAAATCAGCCACTTGAGACGTCCTGGGAGTCTTTAGCATCATCTCTGGGGGCATACCATAACCCCACCAGTTGGGAGGAACAGATCCTGACATTGCCGATGCCAATAGATCTGTAGCAAGTTTGATCTGCCCTTCTGATGTTGATGAACTGGTCGCCATCGATGTAGATTGCGCATTAGTAATCCCTAATGTGCTTGGAGGAGAAGTGGTTTCTGTACCCGCAACGGTTGTAGCAGCCGATGGAGCTGTGACTACTGGTGACCCTGGCTGATGATAGGTAGGACCCACATAATTTGGTGGCAACTGTCCTTCTTTGAAAGTTCTAGCCACGGCATTGAAAACCGTATTGGACAGTACACCAGCTTGATTGATCAAGGCACGGTTAATGGCATTGTCAACCATGTCTTAAAGTTTACCAGGATTAGCTTCAAAAGTAATCTGCCGAGGTGCCGACAGTGCTTCTTTTTGGATCACCTCACCACTCGTGTTGATACTGAAGGATTTTAAGCATTGTTGCTTGTAGTCCTCCATAGCTTTCGCAATAGCTTGCTTCTGCTCATCTCTGAGATTGGCCTTTATCACGGGGATGACGTTCTCCAAGTTGAACTCGGTATTCACCATGTTGATCTTTGATCTTGAATCTGGTCCCACCAGGCATGCCAAAAGATGTGTTGGTGCAAAAGCTGATCTGTAAACACAAAGGGCTAATACCCGATTCAAACGTTAAGGTGTGCCAGCCGATTTGACCTTACAATCGGCAAAGGTGGTAACTCGAACACTTTGGTCCCGACAACAGCGATGCGCCCGGATGTCACGGCCAAGAGGTGCTCACGCGGAACTTGAGAACACGCCG
>Ga0182004_10005502_pt1 | contig 10315 bp, 13 predicted proteins | sample Sormic07211540_1_FD_120479 | JGI IMG/M metagenome (GOLD analysis project Ga0182004, IMG submission 120479) | Endophyte microbial communities from Sorghum bicolor roots, Mead, Nebraska, USA - 072115-40_1 MetaG | ecosystem: Host-associated > Plants > Roots > Unclassified | place: USA: Nebraska...
AGTGAGAACAAAAAGAAAAAAAAGAAAGAGCCCCCCCCCCCCCCGAACCTCGCCATCGACAACAAGAAAAAAAAGCCCCCCCCCCCCCCCCACACGCACACACACACCAAAAAAAAGGAAACTGCTGGCAGGAATATGCCAGGCAAGTCTGATTTCACTCACGAGTTTGGGCTTTGTTTACTTCCACTCTAAAACTCAAAAATTTTCAAAATTCTCCGTCACATCGTATCTTTAAACACATGTATGGAGTATTAAATATAGATGAAAATAAAAACTAATTGTACAGTTTGATCGAAATTTACGAGACGAATCTTTTGAGCCTAGTTAGTCTATAGGTGGATAACATTTGTCACATACAAACAAAAGAGTTATTGTAGCATTTTTTGCAAAAAATTTTCCAAGTAAACATGGGCCTAGTGTTAACAGTAAGCGACACTGGAAGGCAGTTGAAAAAGGACGAGTCTCCACAGTCTTTTGGGCCTTGTTTAGTTTCCAAAATATTTTATAAAATTTTTCATATTTTTCATCTAATCGAATCTTGCGGCACATGTATGGAGCACTAAATATAGATAAAAGAAATAACTAATTGCGTAGTTTATCTGTAATTTGCGAGACAAATCTTTTGAACCTACTTAGTCCATGATTGGACAATATTTGCCAAATACAAATGAAAGTGCTAATATTCCTATTTTGCAAAAAATTTTAGAAGTAAACAAGTCTAGCGTTGTAAAACTTTAACTCTCACCATATTAAATATTTAGATATATATACATAAAGTACTAAAAATATAGTTTATTTACAAAACTAAAAACACAGTTTAAAATTAATTTGAGAGACGAATTTTGTAAGCCTTAATCTATAATTAAATATTAATCACTAGATAAAACGAAAATGACACCTCTGACCAAACACGCCTTACCATGTCTATCCACTCCGTTGGCTTTCCGTTGCGGCGGCTCTCCGCACGTCTACCCATCCGATTCGGCCGCTTCCCACCAAGCCCTGCCGGCTGCCTCGCGCCGCCCCGGCCGGCCGGTGGCGCCTCCGATCCTCCGTCCCAGTCCGACTCAGCCAGCACTCATCTATCAGCTCCTCCCTCGAATCGCTGTAAAAAAGGAATTACTATCGTTTTCATCCACCCTCGACGCAGGCCGCGGTAAAAACACTAGACCGTCTCGTGTTCTTGTGTTTTCACCGCGGCCAGCCCACGGTGTCGTGTCGAGACGGCCGCGTATATTATCGCAACGGCCAACGGCTGGCCAGCCAGCCAGCCAACCAACCGGCGTTGCGTTGTAGACCTGAAGCACTACATGCGCGCGGTCACCACCGTGTCGCGCGCGTCGTTTTAGTGGCCGTACGTGCCCGTCTAGTCCTCCACACAAGCGCATGCGCACGCAGGCCGCCCGTTTCTTTCCCCCGTGCCGTGCCGCCTGGCATGCTCGGCAATGCAGGAGGAGGACTGGAGGGCGCGCGCTGGGCTCTGGCTCGTTGCCTGGAGGGCACGGCGCCGGCGGGCGAGACGCGCGGTCACGGCTACCCGGGCGGCGGCAACGAGATGCACGGTGAGGTTGCTGCTTGCGATGCGAGGAGACGGCGGGCTGGTGGTGGTGCCCGGCTGCCCGCTGCCCACGCGGCCACCCGTGCTGGACGAGCGGACTGGGCCATTCGCTGCGCGGCTTTGCGGCCCTGTGACTCCGTGAGAGAGGCTGAGAAGCGTGCAGCACTGCGTGGTGGCAGCAGTAGCACTGGAGGCAGCGGTGCGGGCCAATGCCATGCAAAGGCAAAGGCAGCACCAAGCAGGAGTGCGGTTGGCCCTGGTGGGTGGAGCAGGGAATTGACAACACGGCACGGGGGGCGTCGGTTTTGACTCCTAGGAGATTGTCCGCTTCTCACCGCCGCGGCGGCGTCCGGGCCGGGGAGGCAGCTGCAGCTCTGTGCTGTGCGGAGCGGCCCATCCTATGATTATTCCCTCTCCCGTCTGGTCCTACCGCCTCACAGACACGCACTGTGCTTTTGTCACGGGATGGACCGGAGAATGCATGCGTGAGATAAACGAATGTTCTTCGTCTCCAACTCTCCATTCTTCTTCCACACAAAAGATCAATATAAATATTGATAATATTTTTCTTTTATAATTCTACTCAAAACACATGTTTTTTTTTTTACAAAGAGAGAACGAGGCATGGCGAGGGCATGTACGGAATGGAATGATACCCACCACGTACAGTACACTGCTACAGATTTTATTACTACAAAGAGAGAACGAGGCATGAGCTAAGGTCAGTAGGTCACACTGATTAGTGATTACACCTTCTCCCGGCTAACCCTGAGCCGTCCCTTGGCTGCTTTTGAAACTTTTAAGACTATCTCCAACAATCGTCACCCAAAATACAAGACCCTTTTGTCCTTTGGGTAGCGCTACAGGTAAAAGGTTCCATACCTATTTTTAGTCTTCTCCAACAACAAGACCTAAAAGACAACACTCTCTGCAAAATGGGTCTCGAGGAGAGAGGATACCCAAATTTGGGTTATGCCTCTCCTAATACCCAAAATAGGTCTTCTGTATGGGTACTCTGTTGGAGGCTATAGGTATTGTGTTGGAGACCCATTTTAGGTTTGGGTCCCAAATGGGTCTCCCTGTTGGAGATAGCCTAAGTAGTAGTACTACGTACGTAGTATTGAACTGTTCGAATTCGTAGCAGCCAGAGTTGCAGTTGACCTCATCAGTGCACGCAAGGACAGACACCAAGGCAGGGCAGCAAAGGTGTAGCCGGACGGCCGGCACCGGCAGGATGACACTGCTCGCTGCGCTGCATGCGTTTGCTCTCATTCCCTCCTTTACACAAAAGTCACGGGAGGGTTTGCTTTTCTACGACCGCCATTGTTTTTCATTTTCAAGCACCTCTCTCTCGAGTCGTCCCAGCGCAGTCACCATCGTCTCCTTCCTTGGTTCTCGCAAGCTTCAGTCACCCCTCGCCTTTTCGGTTACGGCTTACGCTACGCTCACCACTTCACCAGCCACCACTGAACGCCACTGGCTGCCTCGCGGCTGCTTAGCTTACCTGGGTTCCTATTTTTGGACAGGTTTTAGGTTCACCTCCCGAAAGGGCTCGTTCTGCTTCCCCTTCCCTTCCCTTCTCTTCTCAGAGCATGCTGTTTTTCAATCCACACGATGACACGACAGCAAAACACACACAGGAGAGCGAACATGTGACACACGTTGGAGAGAATGTACGATAAATAAAGGTAGTACATACGGTATATAACACTAGTGGAGGAAGAAACCTCCGTCCACAGCATATACCTCTCTTGGTCCAAAAAACAACCACATATTTTACTTTTCGAAAAGTTTTTAGCATTAACAATATTGATAGAAAATATTATCAACATAAGTTTATAATAAAAATAAATTTCCACGATTGATCTATTTAATTTATTTATGATGCATCATAAGTATTATATTTTTATATATGCGATTAAATTTTAAAACATATGGTTTTTCTTTTTGCGAAACAAGATGTATAATGATTATTTTGCAATGGATGAAGTATATTATATAGTACATATTACTCTATATAAAACTAGTGGCGCACACACACACGCACAGCAGCAACTCGGTAGTGGCGATGGTAAATGGCTGTGCCCATCAACGGCGACGCGAGGAAACCCGTGACAGGGAGGCGGCGCCGGGAAAGGAATTATCATGCATATATACTATACGCCTATACAGGAGAAAGGAGGATACGAATTTGACCCGGCGGGCCGGGCCATCTTTTTTAATCTTCTTTTTCTTTCCTTCTTGTTTTTGTTTCTCTTTCACGCATCATTGGGTGAATAAAAAAAGAAGGCAACAAAGCACGTCAGAAAAATTACCGGTCCTCTTCTGATGAACTGCGGCGCAATGCAGGGGCAGGGCACAGAGGCACAGAGGCTGCCGCCGATGCCGACGAGAAGTCCAGCTCGGCGTGGCGCACGAAGCAGAAAGCATGCACATGAAAATACGGTGCAAATACTCCTGCCTGGACAGTTCAGTAGGCGCCACCAGTGGTCTGTGGTCACCACTCACCTCACCTCCCAGCTCCCATGCAAGCTGAAGCCTGAAGAAGAGAGAGGGCCTCTGTCTCTCATCCCCACTCTCCTCTTGTGCTTGTGCTGTTGTTCACTGCTTCGCTCCGTCGCTCGCCATCATTCAGCTCTTCCCAAACCTTTTCCTTCTCCCCCATAGCCCATAGGGGGTGCTTGCTTTGGTGGGGGTGTTGCTGCTTTTCCTCTTTGTTAAAAGGCTGCTCCCTGCGTCGTCTCCTTCCCCCTTTCTCTCTTCTCATCGCACAGCTGCAAGGTCAAATAGCCATCCATCCATACCATACGATACGAGACTCTTTCCCTTTCTCTTTCCTCTTTAACCTCCCTCCCTTTCTTGATTTCCCAAGCTGCAACGAGGCTCCGGTCTCAGGGTGCTGTGCTTCGCATGGCCATGGCCTCCGCGCCGGCGGCTCCTCCTCCTCCTGCCAGCCACCAAACCGGGCAAAAGCGCCGCCAAATCTGCCTCTGACCTCCTCACCAAATACCCAACCAGCACCCACCCACCACCACCTCCTCCCTTCTTTCTTTCTTTCTCTCTTCTTACAACAACAAGAAGTAGCTCAGCAGCTCACAGTCAGCACAGGCTCATCTCAGCAAGCTAGCAGTAGCAGCAGCGAAGCTTGAGGCCGAGCTGCGACTGCGCGAGCATAATGGAGAGCAGATGGCGGAAGGCCAAGATGTCGCTGGGGCTCAACCTCTGCGTCTACGTACCCCGGACGCTGGAAGGCGGCGACGACGCCAGCTCGCCCAACACCGCCTCCTCCACGGCGGCGCTCGTGTCGCCGGTCGCCTCCTCCTCGTCCGCCGCCACGAGCACCAACACCACCCCGACGGCTGCTTCGGCGGAGCAGAGCAGCGCCAACGGCAAGGCCAACGGCGGCGCCGGCGCGCTCATGCCCACCACCCCAACGCCGACGTCCGCCGGGCTCCGTCTCTCCAAATCCGGCAGCAAATCCTTCAAGGTACCGCCCGTCCTCCTGTCCTCGTGTCTCCGTCCACCCATCGATCCGCTAAAGGTTGCAACTTATTGCCAAGATCCACCCCATGTAATAAAACTCCAAAAGATCACTCTGCTTGCTCTGCTAATTTCTTTTGGTCCTTCAAATCTTCAACTGCAGTAGCAGGTCAGCTCCAAACAAGAAAAGAAAAAAAAAAGTACTCACAGCAACAGCAGCTGCAGTGGCAAGTGTTCATTCATGCTGCAGCAGTTGTACACCTGTGCTGTGATGTTCTTTTGCTCCAAATGATGCATGCAGCAGTGCTACCAGACTACCAGTAGCTTTCATCACACACCCGCACACGCAAAAGGGGCGCAACACTAGTAGAAAAAGGAGATGCAGGAGGAGGTGGCAATGGTGGTGGAAGAATATCATCATGAAGTGGGGGGAGTTTGTCTTTCTTTAACCATGGGGTCCTCCTCCCCTTCACCCTGCTCTCCTCTCTCACATTCCATAGTCCATAGGACTGAGGACATAGCCACCATAGTCCACCATCACCACCATACCCCTCTGCCTCTGGCCCTCTCCCATTCATCATTCACTTTTTTTCCTCTCCCCTTTTCTCCTCCATAGCCTGCCCTCTAGCTTCACTTCTTTTCGTGGAGGCATAGCATCCTTTTCAGAACAGCTCCGGCACTGTTCTCAGATCCCTTGTGCGTTCTTGCTCCAAACTCGCATGTTGCAGCACAGGGACTCTACGGATTCCCGAGAGCCCACCACCGGCTCGCTTTGGGGCGCCCTGATGACAGAATTGCAAAAGAAAGTATTCCGACCATGGCCCAGTTGCAAACCTGCAATCCTTATTAAATTGCAACGTCTGTAGCTACTTGTTTCGGACACGCTGCTAGTCATCGCCCCTTTATTTGGTTTCCAAACTGCTTACCTGAGGTCATCGCCCCTTTATTCTTCTTTTCTTCTGGACTGAGGTGTATTAGCTCGTCAGCAATGACTAATTCAGATTAAGGCATCTAATTCGATGGATAATATTAAGATTAGTTTGACCATGGGCTGCTTATGGAGGCATGATTACTGATTGTTGTAGAGGTAGTTTCTCTTCACAAACCATGTTGCTTCCGAATAAATTCCAGAACAGCTGCTTTCTGGCTGCAAGTCTGAAACTGCGGCATATGACCACAGTTTGGGATCAGTCATGACAGCACTTCAAATATAGAGTATTTCTATAGGACCAAAGTATCAAACAATTTACCGACTTCCTCCTCACTGTAAATTATCTTTGAAAGATCTGCAGCAGGTTTGAGTTTGATGTCTATTTCTTCTTTACATACTTTTACCATTCTTAGATTAGATGTCTATTTCTTATTCTTATACTTTTCACCACTTCTTTTCCAGAAAACATGTGCCATATGCTTGACTACAATGAAGCCTGGTCAGGGCCATGCTCTCTTCACAGCAGAGTGCTCACACACCTTCCACTTCCATTGTATTTCGGCAAATGTTAAGCACGGAAGCAGCAGCTGCCCAGTCTGCCGTATCAAATGGAAGGAGCTCCCATTTCGAGGTCCCTTGCCTGCTGAATTACCCCAAGGAAATGCAAGGATTAATCCAGTTAATGGGTACCAAAATGGAGGCCATATGAACATATTGCGACCACTTCCTCGTGCGCGCTCTTCTGGCAGGCTTCACCATCTGGCCACATTACTGCCTGACACTGACCCTAGTACTTTCAATGACGATGAACCCTTGGATTTGTTGTGTGAAGAGGCTAATGACACTCAACAGGGCTGTTTGAGAACAGTAGAGATAAAAACATATCCAGAGTTCACTGAAGTACCTGAAAATACATCAGAAAGAAACTTCACTGTTCTAATTCACCTTAAGGCACCCCTTGCTCAGCATCTGCAGCCATCCAGCAATCTTGGAGATGGCAATGGACTAAGTACAACTCGTGCCCCTGTTGATCTCATCACAGTTCTTGATGTCAGTGGAAGTATGGCTGGTACCAAACTTGCATTGTTGAAGAGGGCTATGGGATTTGTCATTCAGAACCTTGGATCCTCTGATCGGCTTTCTGTCATCGCCTTCTCATCATCCGCACGTAGGCTCTTCCCACTTCGTAGGATGACTGAGTCTGGTCGGCAGCAAAGCTTGCTGGCTGTTAATTCACTGACTTCAAATGGTGGGACCAATATTGCAGAGGGCCTCAGGAAAGGCTCCAAGGTGATCGAAGAACGCCAGGCCAAGAATCCAGTCTGCAGCATCATCCTTCTGTCAGATGGTCAAGATACATATACAGTCTCACCAACTGCTGGTGTACACAAAGGAGCACCAGAGTACTGTGCGCTCTTGCCATCCACTAATGGTAACCAGCAGATACCTGTTCATGTGTTTGGATTTGGTGCTGACCATGACTCCGTCTCACTGCACTCCATCTCACAAACTTCTGGTGGGACCTTTTCATTCATCGAGACAGAGGCTGCTATCCAAGATGCATTTGCACAATGCATTGGTGGACTTTTGAGCGTAGTTGCACAAGGTCTGCATGTAAAGGTGGAGAGCCTCCACCCTGACGTGCACTTCGGCTCCATCAGGTCAGGCAGCTATTCTAGCAGAGTTTCAGATGATAAGAGGAATGGCTCCATAGATGTTGGGGACCTGTATGCTGAAGAGGAAAGGGATTTTCTTGTGTCTGTAAACGTCCCACCAGGCTATGGGGAAACAGCACTTCTCAAGGTTGGCTGTGTCTACAAAGATCCACTGATGAAGGAGACAGTGAATATGGCTGATGTGCAAGTGAAGATCTCCAGGCCAGCATTCGTCTCAGTACAAAGCGTGTCAATCGAGGTGGACCGCCAGAAGAACCGTCTTCATGCAGCTGAGGTGATGGCTGAAGCAAGGTTTTCTGCAGAGCGTGGTGACCTGACCAATGCTGTTTCTCTACTCGAAGACTGCCGGAGAATGATCATGGGATCAGCATCAGGACAGTCCGGTGACCGTCTGTGCCAAGCATTGGATGCTGAGCTAAAGGAGATGCAAGATCGGATGGCCAATCGGCAAAGGTACGAGGCATCTGGTCGGGCATATGTCCTCTCAGGCCTGAGCTCCCACTCATGGCAGAGGGCCACTGCACGCGGGGACTCGACGGACAGCGAGAGCCTAATCCAGGCCTACCAGACTTCATCCATGGTGGACATGCTGCTGCGCTCGCAGACAATGAGCCGCTCATCGATCCCTCGACCAACTCCACAGATGAGGCACGCGAAATCATTCCCAGCACGCCCGCAGCCAAGGTAACTGCACTTCGGTGTTGCCAAGAAGGATTCGCCTGAAGCCTAATTTGCTTGTTGATGATGGACGACAAAGTAGCTTCTTCTAAATTCCTAGTTTTGTGGTGGGAGGACGGGACCAGGGTATAGTTTGTGTGGGTATAAGGGATGTAACGGTGTAAATTTGATTTGGGGTGGTGGAGGTAAATGGTGAGAGAGGTAAGGTATTTTATAATTGGGGGTAGGGGGATGGTATACGTCCTGGGGAAATGGGCAGGAGGGCGGGCATTTTTTTTTTACCGTTGGTGGTGACTTGGTATACTCTAGTATTGTACTAGCTCCTTTGTGTGGTGATGTACATAAGGGAAGGGTATACATTTGTGGACTCTTTGAGGAGGGATGGATACCTAATCCTGATCCTGATCCTTGCAAGGTTTGTTCCCTCGACCTGGAAATGGAAAAGGTTTGTTGCCTCTTCCTGGAAATGGAATTAATGATCCTGCTGGGTATTTTTCCTTGTGCCTGGAAATCTGGTTACTTGATCAATGATCATGTTGTGTTCCATTTGCAATGAAAAATTTGGAGGCACTGCTACTTGCTAGGTTACTGCCTGCATTTTGGAAATTTTTTGTTCGTTTTGGCTTTTTTACATAGCATATATTTAAGTGTATATGAAAAGCCAAAACGACCTATCAAAAAACAAAAAAAACATTTGTTGTTTATTGATTGTCCTGACTCGAACTATCCTATTTCCCCTAAATTTTATAGAGAGAAGCATCCGCAAACCTCGACAGCAGATGAAACGGTCCCTGAACTTAAAACAGCTCGGCTAGATCAAAGGACAATCATGTTTTTGTCTCATAACAAATTAGCAAGGCCATATGGAGACCGATGCCATGCCGAGAAATGGATTATCGAAGTGATCATCTAACCTGATCGGAAGAGGCGTGGTCGTCGTGAGACCCAATTGGTTTCCCTATGACCTATCCGGCCGCCGGAACCGTCCATTGGCGCCGGAGATTTACGGAGGCCGCTGGGGAGGGGTGAGCGAGGCTGCCTCGCCATCACTCCGCCCCGGTCGGCAGCAGAAACCCACGGCACCGGCGCACTGCCGAACGCGGCGAGAGGGGAACCGGCCGGAATCCAGAGGAAACGGGAAGCGTCGGCTGCTTGGGCTGGGCCGGTCGCGTTTCTCCGTGACGGCGGGTAGCAGGCTAGAAGCCTAGAAGCTGGCTGGACGCCCGGCGAGACAAGAAGACATCTACTGCGATGGGCTTCTCTTTTCCTCGGGAATATTCGCATGCGAGGCCCGTTACATCCGAGGTGAGGATGACCCACCGGTGGGCGTTGGCCCGTTTGTTTAGAACGAACAAGGAGGCGAGGCCCGCTATGGATCGGTGGACGGCGACGCTTGAAGTTGAACAAGCAGCAAGCGGTTGGTGAATTGGCGTGTGGGCTGGCTGACGCGACGCGGACGCTTCAACTGCAACGGTCGGGTCAGGAGCTCCAGACTGACCTGTTCCTCCTACCGCCCGGACTCCGAAAGCGATTCCTACGTGCGCTGGCGCATAGATACGCATGCCCTGACACCCGGGTATTCTACGCTGACTTGTACGTATTTCCTTCCGATACGACCGGTCCCTCCTGGCCTCTAACAATTTGAGGTGCTTCCAGTGACTTGTACGTACTCTCCCGTGCTTTATGGCTAGCATTTTCATCATCACCACTAATAAAACGAGCTGGATGACTGGATCTAGTCTATCTACCTCTGCTTCTTTAATTAATAAATAAAATCATGGCGTCTGCGTCGGTGCACAACTGATGGTACCAACAGAGAAAGCTGAAGTGCTCAGCTCAGGCCTTTTCGGGGGGGGGGGGGTTTGTTTTTTTTTTTTTTTTTATTCACGGGGGGTCCAAACCCCACGTCGGCGCCCAGATTTTTTTTTTCTCTCCCCGTTTTTTGCGGTCTTTTTTTGTGGCCCTTGGGGTGTTGTGCGGTTTCCTCCACCC
>Ga0182004_10005503_pt1 | contig 10315 bp, 4 predicted proteins | sample Sormic07211540_1_FD_120479 | JGI IMG/M metagenome (GOLD analysis project Ga0182004, IMG submission 120479) | Endophyte microbial communities from Sorghum bicolor roots, Mead, Nebraska, USA - 072115-40_1 MetaG | ecosystem: Host-associated > Plants > Roots > Unclassified | place: USA: Nebraska...
ACAAACTCGATTTGGTTTTGCCGAGTTCTGAGTGGATTGTGTGTGGTTAATTTGTCGTAGTACAACACATCATCTGGAATTGATCTTGTTCAGATTACAATCTAGCAGATCTGTTCGCTGGCAGTGCTACACACATGGGCATTGTGATGTTCATTTCTTTGTACGACCATGCATGCATTGTGATCTCCCAAATGTGCATGCACCGTGTGTGTGTGTGTATATATATACGCGCTGAATCTGCAAGTGTGGATATGCCTGCTTGCATGAACCTAGCTATATATAGGCTATTTATATCTTCATTACTCGCTCAAGAAGAAGAAAGACCCAGCCAAACAATGTTTGTCGGACCTCTTGAAATTAAAAGAACGTGTTTTCATCTGCTCGTAATTTCAAAACCTACCTAACGCCGGTACGCCACCGACGTAAACAACGGTCTGCAGGTAGGTAGGTTAGGTCAACAAAAAAAAAGTCAGCTAAATAACTTTGGCCCTCAAGGAGTCAAGGTTCAAAGCAGTTGAATCAAAGTCCAAAAAACCATACCCTGTAGCGTTCGGATTTTGAAAACTGTAGTGCGAGTTGCTTGATAAGATAGCATCCAACTCCGAATCAACAAGATCTTTAATTAATTTTGTTGATTCTGAAGTGTGTACCATGTAATTTTAAGTTACTTTTCAAGATGCCGAACATCATCAGCTTCTTAAGTTAAAAGAAAAAAGAGGGAGAAAAGAAACAACAACAAGGTTAGGAAATAAAAATGTGCGCCAGTTTTCAGAATACGTTGAATTTTTCACAGCCAAGCTACCCCATGCATGTTTAGGTTGACTCACTGTTGAGACTTGAGAGACAGCATGGCACATCCTCTGCCTTTCTTTCTCCTTCATGCAGCACCGCCTACCATGCTTCTCAAAGCTGCACCGTACCGTACCCAACTAAGGTTGCCCTGTTTGGATACCATGCTTCTCAAAGCTGCACCGTTTGCACCATGTACCCCTCAGAGCGGCGTCTATAAAGGCCTTGTTTACTTTCATCCCAAAACCCAAAAATTTTCGAGATTCTCCATCATATCGAATCTTTAGACGTATACATGGAGTATTAAATATAGATAAAAATAAAAACTAATTGTACAGTTTGGTTGAAATTTACGAGACGAATCTTTTAAGACTAGTTAGTTTATAACTGGACAATAATTACCACAAACAAACGAAAATGCTACAATGGTCACGATTTTTTTCGGGAAACTAAACACGGCCAAAACAGATGCTTCGTCCGGGATGGCTGCTTCCATCTGCCTCCCCTTTTTCACAGGTACGGCGTGTTCGTATGCCTCTTTTATGGCCTGCTTTAGTTTACAGAAAATTAAGATTCTCCGTTACATCAAATCTTTGAATACATATATATAGCATTAAATATAGATAAAAATAAAAACTAATTATATAATTTACCTGTAGTTTGCGAGACAGATCTTTTGAGTCTAATTAGTCCATGGTTGAACAATAATTATCAAATACAAATGAAAATATTACAGTAGCCAAATCCAAAAAAAATTCGCAAATTAAACAATGCTATGTCTGCTTACTTTTCCATCGATTATATTGCGATTTTTATTTGGTACTAGTACATGGATCATGGATCCATTGTACCTTTCCTGGGGAGATCTGAGCTCACGTCCTTTTCTTTGGCCTTGTCTAGTTCACCTTAAATCCAAAAAAGTTTTCAAAATTTTCTGTTACATCGAATTTTGCGGTACATGTATGAAGCATTAAATATAGACGAAAACAAAAACTAATCACACAGTTTGACTGTAAATCGTGAGACGAATCTTTTGATCCTAGTTAGTCTATGATTGGACAATATTTATCACAAACAAACGAAAGTGCTACAGTAACGAGATCCAAAAAATTTTCACATCTAAACAAGTCCTTTATTTTTTTGATATACATAGTTTTAGTTCGGATGTAAACCGGATTATCGAAGTCTTTTTACAGCCATTTGTTAAGCAGCGATCGAGACTATATATTTTCTAGTACATGGCAATTCCTTTCTTCCTTTTTGTCTTTTGGATAAGGGCATGTTTAGTTCTCTATAAAATACAAAATACAAAATGTCAATACTTTATAAGAGCATCTCCAAGGGTTTTGTATTTGAAGTTTGCATTTGAGTAATTTGCCAAAAAGCTCCAAAAGAGGTATCCAACGGTTTTGCATTTGGAGTTTGCAATTTAGGCAACTTGGCAAATGAGGGAGCAAACTTGGCAAAAATGCCAAGCTGTTGACGACTTTGCAAACCCGATCGCGCGAGCAAAGTCACGTGCAAGGAAAGCGCACGCCTAGAGACCTTCTATTTTTATCCTTTGCCAAGTCCAAATGTCAATTTCCTTGGAGATGGTCTATTTTTATCCTTTGCATTTTGTTATGGAAGTTTGTAAATAGCAACAAATGCCAAGTAAATTTGCCAAAACCTTTGGAGATGCTCTAAGAATAAAATGCAAAATGCCAAAAAATTCAAGGTTATGTTTCTATTTAAAATGCAGAATTTATTGCTCTCATTGTGCCTTCTTGCGGCTCTTTTAGGCTTTTCTTTGGCCTTTTGAGGCCAAAATCTAAAATGAAGAATGACAACTATTTTGTTAAAAATTTCACATAGTGTTTAGTTTCATTATGCAAAATAATGAACCAAATTTCAGAATTTTTTGGATAAAAGAGGAACTAAACACCCCTAAGCTGTTTTTCAACGTAAGCCTTTTGTCCGAGTGATTCAAATCAAATACTTATACACCGTATGATTTTCATAACTGCAGATCCGTTGGTCCATCGAATTGCGGTATCAACCGCACAACAACTGTATTTTTCAGTACATAAAATCGCCATGACTTTGATTCTTCCGCATACAGATAAGCCAAAAATTCTCTTATATAATATATATATATGAATATATGATGAGTCCTTCAAATTATACTGAGTAGTCCTGATGGCTGTTGGCCTCTTTTATCTTGAAAAGAATTCGCTTTCATAACTGATTCATGACAGGCTCTAGCTGGTGAAGTTCACTAGATAGTTAGTATGTCGTTTCAAAAACTAGATAGTTTAGTAACTAATTAACCCTTGTCAATAATTCCGGGAACCTTGCATGCAAGTTCAACTATTTCTGAAAAATTCTGGCAATAAATTCCGAACCTCAAATTCTGAGATCTAGCTAGTTCAACAAAAAAAAATCAAAACCATTTAAGAGTTCTTGAATACCTATAAAAAACTTTAGCAACAGTTTTTAAGTATATCCTCATTAGATAAGCTAGTAATGAGTGTCCATTGCTCCTCTTGTTCATAGTATAATCCTTTCGAGTATTCCTGACCCTTACATACACGAACATAATAAGGCGATGAAGAAATGTAGTAATTGTGATTGCGAGACACATTTTTAATCACCTCAATTATTTGAATCGTTCAGAGGAAGTAGTAGACCACACTACCTGAAAAAACATTTGTAAGTGCTAGGGGTTTTTTTCTTGTAGGGGCGGCTAGATATTGAGCCGCTCCTATAAATGATTTTCTATTTTTGTAGGGGCGGCTCAATATCCAGCCGCCTCTACAAATCGATTTGTAGGGGCGACTTAATATCTAGCCGCCTCTACAGACGTCTATATGTAGGGGCGGCTCAATATCTAGCCGTTCCTACAAAAATTAATTTATAGAGGCGGTTAGATATTGAGCTGTCTTTAAAAATAGACGTCGAATATTTAAAATAAAGTACTCCCTCCGTTCCAAATTATAAGTCATTCCAAGAATCTTGGAGAGTCAAAGCATTTTCAAATTTAATCAAAAATATAGAGAGAAATATAAAGATTTATGTCATAAAATAGGTACACTATGAAAATATAACTAACAAAGAATCTAATGATACTTGGTTGGTACAAAAAATGTTATTAGTTTGCTATATAAATTTGGTCAGACTTGAAAAACTTTGACTCTCCAAAATTCTTGGAATGACTTATAATTTGGGACGGAGGGAGTACTAAAATTGAATTTTTGAAAACAACCTCAAATGGAAAAATTATTAAAATAAACGTTATAGGTATTGAGAAGCTACAGAATTTTGTAGTTGACAACTTTTCATTTAAATTCATTTTGTTAAAGAAAACTACGTTTCAATTTATCTAATTTGAATTTTTTTAACGATCTCGGATGATGAAATGATCAAAATAAACTTTGTAGATATTGAGAAGTTATAAAATATTATAGTTGACAACTTTTTGATTCGAAGTCATCTTGTCATGCAAAATTACGTTTGAATTTTAAAAATTTAAAATCAAAATTTTCAAATGACCTCGGATGGAAAAACTTTCTAAACAAAAAGTGTAGCTCTAAAAAATTTATAAAACTTTCTAGTTGGTAACTTTTTATTTGTAATCATCTTGTGATACAAAAATACATTTGAATTTCTAAAATTTTAAATTTAAATTTTGTAAATAGCCTCATTTGGAGAAACTCCCTAAATGAAAATTGTAGATCTCAAAAAGTTATGAAACTTATAGTTGACAATTTTTTGATTTGAACTCGTTTATGGCCTAAAACAATCAATTTACACTCGATTTAGTATAATATGTGAGGAACCAAGATGGAACATAGACATAAGTGATAAAGGGGTGTAGTTGTAGTGGAGGTTGCGCGTGAGAGAGAAGAGAGGTTGGCGGTTCGAGACCTGGGGGAAGCATAGTCCGAAAAATTTGTGAAAAAATTTCACAGTACTAGACTAGATGAGTGATGTGGCTAACCGGTGGGGGTCTCCTCGAATTCAAATAAAATGTTTTGCTATTTTTGGAGGATTTTTTTGTGGTTTCTGAAAAATAATTTGTAAGGATCAATTTGTAGGGGCGGTTGGACCAGCCATCTTTACAGATCTTTGATTTATAAAAACCCTCTCGAAGGGGCGGCTAATGATAATCGCCTTTACAGAGGTTGAGAGCCGCCCCTACAAATCATAACTAGCATAGTGCTAGGTACGTTAATTACATGATCAACGGATTTAGAGTTTGCACAGTTTGCATGAGAGATGAGTTTACACTAGATCTGTTGTCTAATTACATATAGCACATCGATTAGTTCTAGTACCCCCTTTGTTTTTCATTTTCAGTTCTATTATTGATGGATTAAGGCCTTGTTTAGATCCAATTTTTTTAGATTTTGACAATATAGTACTTTCGTTTTTATTTGAAATACATTGTCCAATTATAGAGTAACTAGTTTTAAAAGATTTGTCTCACAATTTACAGCCAAACTGTCCAATTAGTTCTTGCTTTCATATATATATTTAATGTTTCATGCATATACCGCAAGATTCGATGTAACGGGGAATCTTGAAAAAATTTTGGTTTTTGGGTGAACTAAACAAACCCTAATTCACCTGTTTGGTACGAATACGACTCCTGCTACAGTCCTGTAAGAGGTGTCCGAAACAGACCTTTAATTTGTTGATGATGGCATCAATGTCTTAGAAGACAATTACAAGGAGTCGTATTTTTCTTGTCAAAGTGAAGGCAAATTGCTTACATTTCTTGGAAGGACAGCATGACAAGGAGTTGGTTTCAAAAAGAGGACAAAAAAGACTGAGGCTGCCGAACCAAAAGTCCCTCGTCAAAACCAAGCACTGAAATTTGGAAACTCAGGCAAAGACGATGGAAGTTAGATCGAAAGCGGACCGAGGAAACTTGAGTTGCGATGTATACGTATTTATAATAACAAAAAAGAAAATGTAAGTTCAATAAAAAAAACAAAAAAAAGGTAGCCGAAGGGGAATGTTCGTTGCTTATAACGTACGCGGTCTGTCTGCTGAATTTTAAAGGTGTTTGTTCCATGTTGTCCAAAAAAAAACACGTTTGTTCTTGTTCCTCATCGTGCGCTCCATCCAGACTTGCACCAAGAAAAACAGATGGAACTTTTCTGGACGGAGAAACCGGTGGACCATGGGTCTGTTCGCTTGAGCTTATACTTGTTAATTGGTAGTATTTTTCTTTTGCAATAAATTAATGAACATTCAGTTATGAATTTTCAGTCAAGCACATATGCTTTGATGCCACAATACTGATGAATACACGTTTTGTTCTATTGAGGCCTTGTTTAGTTAGTGAAAAATTTTGCCTTTGGCTAATGTAGCACTTTCGTTTGTATTTGACAAATATTATCTAATCATGGACTAACTAGGTTCAAATGTTGGGGCTCAGCTCGATCCGAATCGGTTTCGGTTTCACTTTTAGGTTCGGGGTCACCTTTAGGCCTTGTTTCGTTTCCAACATATTTTCCGTTACATCAAATCTTATAGTATATGTATGGAACATTAAATATAAATAAAAAAAATAATTAATTATACAGTTTATTTATAATTTATGAGACAAATCTTGTAAACCTAGTTATCTTGTTTAGTTTGCAAAATTTTTGGTTTTTGGCTACTGTAGCACTTTTGTTTTTATTTGACAAACATTGTCCAATCATAGAATAATATGACTTAAAAAATTCATCTCACAAATTATAAATAAACTGTACAATTAGTTTTTATTTTCGTCTATATTTAATGCTCCGTGCATGCGACCAAAGATTCGATGTGGCGGAGAATCTTGAAAATTTTTATGAACTAAACAAGTCCTTAGTCAAACAAAAGTATTATAATATTTATTTTGCAATTTTTTTTTGAAAAACTAAACAAGGCCTCGGAATCGTCGGACGCCAAATTTCCTCTGGCAGATTGAAACCGGGTGGGCCCGTTATTTGTTGGCAGTTGCATTCGGAGTCCGTCAACTGCTGATTTTCTACGGCGACTGTGACGCTCGAAAGGACATTTCAGCAGGCGACGTGCACCGGTGGAGGTGGACGCGGTGCGGGCCTGGTCCTTGTGATTTGTGCTGGCTACGTCAAATAATAACCAATCAAAGCGCTCGCCGTGACGCGCTGGCACGGCTGGTTTGATGTTGATTTTTATCATCACTTTTTAGGCCTTATTTAGATATGAAATATTTTTGGATTTCACAACTGTAGCACTTTCGTTTGTTTGTGATAAATATTCTCCGATCATAGACTAACTAGAGTCAAAAGATTTGTCTCGCGATTTACAGTCAAACTGTGTGATTAGTTTTTGTTTTCGTCTATATTTAATGCTTTATGCATGTGCCGCAAGATTTGATGTGATAGGGAGTCTTGAAAACTTTTTGGATTTCGGAGTCAACTAAACAAGGCCTTAGTCAAACAAATAGGACAGCGAGTGATCGCGGTCGGCACACAGTATAAATTCATAAAAGCCATTTGCTAGGTCAGATTGGTGCAAGGCTTTTCAGCGTCTACGTTTAATAAACTACCATGTAAACATGATAACATTTTTAAGAAGACAAAAGGAGAAGTAAGCTCTACATGAATAAAACTCCGTTAGCACGATTACCCATCTTACTTAGTCTTACAATTAAATATCTATAAAACACATTGAATAAAACTTTTTTTGAGAGAGAGTGAGTGTTTCATTCTATATAATATGATAATTTGGAAATAATATTACAAAACTCCTTGTTAAGATTGGCCTTACAGCAAGGAATCATCGTCATATCACTTCCCATTTTTTTGTTTGTTCTATAATATAGAACATATTGGTTTATCGTCTTGAAACTTTATTTCTTTTTCCTTGAACACATAGAAGAATTACACATCTTATAGTAGTTAAGATAAAATTATTTGATACAAACAACGCGTCTCTGACGAGCACATCGGGAGGGCTATAGGTTTAGTCATGGAATACAAATTTCCTAGCATATAAATACAAATTTCGATATTATATAAATAGTAGATAATCAGAATAAGAACAACAACGTAGCCTAAACAGAAAGAGGTCGTGTACATCCGGTACAACCGGAGCGCAGCCACGAGCGCCACCGTGTTTAAAAGTTACATTATTCTACCAATTTAAAGAATAAACTAGACTTATGAAACAATTCAGGTGATCAAATATTTTATCTTACTAATTATCAACGGGCCTCCGTGTTTGAACAATGCATCGTTGGCCATTAGATCCACCGCGCAGGCGGAAGCAAACTGGAGGGAACAACACAAGCTAGCAACACCTCATTGTATGTCATCGTCATACTTGGCCAAACGGGCGGCCCGGCCCTGTCACTATACGGCACTATGCGACACTATATCTATCGTGCCGTGCCGTCTCGGGCCATTGTACCAAACTCTCGGCCCAGGCACGGTATTATGGCTCCTTAACCGTGTTGTGCCGTGCCGATAGGCACGGTGACCCATCGTGCCCGTGTCGGCCCGTGGCTTCGAGAGAAATCGAGAAGCTCACTGCGCCTTGCCTCGAGAAGCTCACTGCGCCTTGCCTTAAGGAGAAGACGAACGCCACCGTTGTCGTATAGTCAGGCGGCAGAAAGAGTGGCCGTAACAAGGATGCGTCAGCGCCGCCGACTAGGAAGTTAGGGTTTAAAAGAGTTGTGTGATGCTTATATACATGACTTAGAATATATTCAATGGTCATGATCTATCCTCAAAGCATCAGATGATAGAAATAATCGTGCCAACGTCGTGCCAGTCTATTAACCGCACCGTGCCCGTGTCGGCACTGCGGGCCGAAGTTGTGGCCCAGGCACGGTACTACCACCGGACCGTGCCGTGCGTGAACTATACTTTTTAGTGTCGTGGTCGGGCCGGCTTGTGTTAGAAATCTATAGTCATCGCCGACGTCGACGCAGAGATATGTGAACAGCCTTGACTGAAACAAAAAACCTATTGAAATTCTCTATATGCATTATGCATTTATTCCTATGGTCAGGCTCGGAAATACCCAACATTCAACTAATTATAATCCTAGAGACCTAAACAATGAGATGACTTGTGGTAGTCATTTGGTGTTTCAAACAAACCTCATTTAAGATGAGGCCCCATTTTGAATTTGAACACATTGTTTCATGGTAATCTCTGCTGTGTAAACTCATTGTTTCCAATGGAATTCTGGTGGAATTCTTGCACTCAAAACAGGGCCTGACGCCGCATCCACTTCGACCATTTCTCGTGGATCAGCGGTTTCATAACTGCATTTTCTTTGCAGCTCGTCTGGTCCATTTGCAGATTATTATTACTGCAATTGTTGCTACTAGTTGTATATATTACTAGTACTACTTTTGAGTTCAATATGCCTAAAATTCATGCTTTGCTTCTGGTACTCAGGGCTGATTCTAAATCGCAGTTCATTCGTACAGGTCGATGGCTTGGTTCAGACGGAGGCATAAAACTGCCATATCTATTTGCCCGCCCTCGTCAACCTTGGTTATCTTTGAGGTGAAGCTGGGTATATTATCAACGCTGATCTGTGAATTAGGTATCCAACTATGTTTGATACCACAAATAATCTGCGAATTTCATTCTATATTTTCGCGTCTTCTCTATGGTCCCAGTAGTGAGAACAAACACTCTGAGACACTGCATGGTCCTGTCAGCATTGCGTACATGTGTGTAATATATGTATTTAATATCGTAGCAATAATCGTCATTTCTGTTGTGAGAGCATATGAGTAATACCCTTTTTGTTGGCTATGCTATTGCTATGGTATATTATCAACGCTAATCTGTGAATTAGATATCCAATTATTTCCGTCTCTGACGTCAGGGCAATGGGAATTAGATATCCTACTTGCTCGATCAAAGTCCCCGGTTCATGCATATGAATATGCATTGATGAAATCAGCAAAGAAAAATGCTACACCTGTACATGCACCGTATGATTTTGTTCACTAGCTTGCGTTGTACAGCGTTGTTATGTTGTCCTGATGACGTGTTCTCTTCTTGTTTTCCCCCCTCCACTCGACAGATTGGTATGCCTGGGGACGAGCATAAGTGATCCGAGCAGGGGCAGGGACTCTTCTTGTTTTAACCAAAACTAGTATATTGCCCGTGCTAACGCTACGGCAATATTTAGCTATATGCAAATTAGAAATGAATTATCATAATCGAAAAAATCTTGATAATATTGCAAAGTGTCATTGTTGGCTTGAAATTTCAAAGACCAACAAATTAAAATCAAAAGTGTACTAACAGGTGGCTGCATGCATGTACATATGAACAAAAGAAAATATCGAGGAAGACATATGGCCATCAGTCACCTAAAAAAAGAAGGCTCCGTGAATGTTCCTTGCCGCTATTGTGCCCAAAAATTGCATGGCTTTCTTCAAAAGTTAGTAGAGCAAAAGCTTGATTAAAAACTATAAGATGCACTGCTATTGCTAGCAATACCTCTGGAAGATGAGCCGACAGAAACCTGTTAGGATTTTCGAATTAAAACCAGG
>Ga0182004_10005504_pt1 | contig 10315 bp, 5 predicted proteins | sample Sormic07211540_1_FD_120479 | JGI IMG/M metagenome (GOLD analysis project Ga0182004, IMG submission 120479) | Endophyte microbial communities from Sorghum bicolor roots, Mead, Nebraska, USA - 072115-40_1 MetaG | ecosystem: Host-associated > Plants > Roots > Unclassified | place: USA: Nebraska...
GATAAAAAGCTTGTCCGTGTCTTGCGTCACCATCGAGTTCGAAGTTTGCGCACCGTCTACCGATAAACTACTACCGTGGGTATACCCCAAGGTAGACTGCCGACCAGCTTTCGTCGACAGCCATCGTTACAGATTTACATAAAACTAGTTGGGTGCACATGCTATTTTGTGGTAAAACATGAGGGAATTCGTGATCATCCAAATCAGAAGTTGTTCATGGTATTGAAAAGCTTGGTGTTGCTTACGATGAATTCCGTTTTTAGACCCTTTATTAATAATATAATAAAGTGATCTTTAGATATACTATGCCAAGTTTTAGTATAATTTTTTTTTGGGTTACTTTTTTTTATATAAGGTCTTATTTAGTTCACCCCAAAATCTAAAAAAATTTTAAAATTTTGTACCAAATCGAATCTTGCGACACATATATGAAACATTAAATATAAATTAAAAATAACTAATTACATAATTTGCTTGTAGTTTATGATTTTGAGCTTAGTTAGTTCATGATTGAACAATATTTGTCAAAAATAAATAAAAGTCTTACAGTAAATAAACTTAATTTTTTTCGCCAACTAAACTTTGGGCGTTTGCCACAGCTATGCCTTGTTTACTTCCACCCAAAAACTAAAAATTTTTAAGATTCTCTGTCACATCGAATCTTTAAACGTATGCATGCAGTATTAAACATAGACAAAAATAAAAGCTAATTGCACAGTTTGTTCGAAATTCATGAGACAAATCTTTTGAGCTTAGTAAGTCCATAGTTTTGAACAATAATTACCACAAACAAACGAAAGTGCTACATTGTTGCAAAATTGTTCCCATAAGGAACTAAACACGGCCCTAGTTCAGTTTCGGCGTTGCCTGCAGTTAGTTCTAATTTTTTTTAAAAAATAGATATTATAGCACTTTTGTTTGTATTTGACAAATATTGTTCAAATATGTACTAATTAGGTTTAAAAAATTTGTCTCGCAAATTATAAACAAACCGTGTAATTACTTATTATTGTTACCTATATTTAATATTATATACATATACCATAACATAATTAAAAATCTGAATTTTTTTTACAAAATTTTGGAACCGAACAAGTCGCAGCCTGAGCACGAGCAGCAATTCCATCTCGGATAACTCACTGACAACTTTCTATCCCTTCTTTTGCTCCGTCGTTGCCTCCCACCACAAATCATCCTCCCACTCCCACCTGCCACTGATGCTCCCCTCGCTTCATCCTCCCCTCTGACCCGGCCAAATGGCCTCCGTGCCCTCCGTCGCCGTCCCCGTCGCCGCATCGGGCTTCCCGGCTGCCGGCGGGGCTGACTCCCGGAGGCCACCACCGAGCTCTGTCGCCGCCGCCGATAAGGTAACCGGATCCTTTCTCTTCTCTTTGTCCCTTTTCCTCACTTCAAATCCAATTCAAGAACCCTCCCTGTTTCGTTCGGCCGTATTTGCAGAACAGTCCGGCGCTAGGATCGCGGGCGAAGTATCGATTGGCTCACCCATTTACTCCAACTTCGCAGAACAACTGGAGTGGCAGGAGCGTCCACGCAGCGCAGAACGGCGGCACCGTGGAAGCGCCGCTGCGGCCTCTCGACTTTGGGGAAGCAATGGACATGCTCAGGGAGGGGAAGAAGGTGCAATCGGCGATGTACGTGCCGCTGCTGCACGGGTGCGTCGAGACCGGCACCCTCGGCGGCGCCAGGGCCTTGCACGGGCACATGGTGAAGACGGGGACCAGCGCGGACATGTTCGTCGCCACATCTCTAGTAAATGCCTACATGCGGTGCGGGGCGTGCCAGGATGCGCGCAGCCTGTTCGACCAAATGCCTGAGAAGAATGTCGTGACGTGGACCGCGCTCATCACAGGCTACACCCTGAACTCTCAGCTGGTAGAGGCACTCGAGGTGTTCGTAGAGATGCTGGAAGCCGGGAGGTATCCTTCTCATTACACGCTGGGCGCCATGTTGAATGCATGCTCTGCTTCCAACAATGCTGACCTCGGCAATCAGGTTCATGGATACACGATTAAGTATGATGCCCTGTCCATAACGAGCATAGGGAATTCGCTCTGTCGGTTGTATGCCAAATCTGGGAGCTTGGAATCTGCCATGAGGGCCTTCCGGATGGTCCCTGACAAGAATGTCATCACATGGACGACGATGATATCTGCCTGTGCTGAAGACAAGAACTACACGGAGCTCGGACTGACTCTGTTCGTTGATATGCTTATGGATGGAGTGATTCCCAATGAGTTTACCTTGACAAGTGTCATGAGCTTGTGTGGTACAAGGCTAGATCTTAACCTAGGCAAGCAAGTCCAAGCCTTCTCCTTCAAAATTGGGTGTCAAACAAACGTTCCAGTAAACAACTCGACGATGTACCTCTATTTGAGAAAGGGTGAAACTGAGGAGGCCATGCGGTTGTTTGAAGGGATGGATGATGTCAGTATTATCACATGGAATGCGATGATCTCAGGCTATGCTCAGATCATGGAGACAGCTAAGGATGATCTTCATGCTCGTTCTAGAGGTTTTGAGGCACTCAAGATTTTCCGCAACCTCAAGAGGTCTGCAATGAAACCTGACTTGTTCACCTTCTCAAGCATCCTGTCTGTCTGCAGTGTCATGATGGCCTTAGAGCAGGGTGAGCAAATCCATGCACAGACGATAAAGACTGGTTTCCTGTCAGATGTTGTGGTGAACAGTGCACTGGTAAACATGTATAACAAGTGTGGTTGCATTGAAGACACAACTAAAGCCTTTGTCGAGATGTCGACACGGACTCTTGTCACATGGACTTCAATGATCTCAGGGTACTCACAGCATGGCCGGCCCCAGGAAGCTATACAACTCTTTGAGGACATGAGATTTGCTGGAGTGAAACCAAATGAAATCACATTTGTAAGTGTGCTTTCAGCCTGCAGCTATGCTGGTTTAGTTGACAAGGCTGAGCACTACTTCAACATGATGAAGGAAGAGTACAAAATAGAGCCTGTTGTGGACCACTACGGGTGCATGATTGACATGTTTGTGCGCTTGGGACAATTAGACGATGCATTTTCCTTCATCAAAAGGACCGGGTTTGAACCAAATGAAGCCATTTGGTCTAGCTTGGTTGCTGGATGCCGGAGCCATGGAAACATGGACCTTGCCTTCTATGCAGCTGATAGACTGCTCGAGCTCCAGCCAAAAGGAGTTGAAACCTATGTCTTACTGTTGAACATGTACATTTCTAATGAGAGATGGCATGATGTGGCTAGAGTGCGGAAGCTGATGAAACAGGAAGATCTTGGGATTCTCAGAGACCGCAGCTGGATCACAATCAAAGACAAGGTCTATTTCTTCAGAGCTAATGATAAGACTCACGAACTTAGTGATGAGCTGTATCAACTGCTGGAGAATTTGCTTGAGAAAGCTAAGACCATTGGGTTTGAACCATACCAGAACGCTGAGTTATCTGATAGCGAGGATGACGAGAAGCCTCCTGCAGGTTCAGTAAAACACCACAGTGAGAGGTTAGCTGTTGCACTGGGGCTGATCCAAACACCTCCAGGTGCAACAGTTCGTGTCACAAAAAACATTACCATGTGCAGGGACTGCCACAGCTCAATTAAATTTTTTTCATTGCTTGTGAACAGAGAGATTGTTGTCCGAGACAGTAAACGGCTTCACAAGTTCAAGGATGGACGATGCTCTTGTGGAGATTTTGGTGCACTACTATGAGTACAGGAATCTGTAGATTTTGCTGATCACTCTACAGTGGTCTATATATTTTTCTCCAGAAGCAAGTTTTGTTCAGTCAACATCTGTAACATATGACCAGAAACTCAAATCATATTTGTCGAATATGCTCACATGGGTTAGCAATATAGGATGGTGAATATAGTGTTGTAAAAGCTGGCCTAACCGGATCTCACTTTGTTATTTTTAATTCACAATTTTGGCATTCTTTGTCCTCAATCCTGAGTAGCGACTTTGTGTACCATACAGGATGATGGTGATGTTTGGTTTATGACACAATTATTTACAAGACATTCTAGTATATGTAGGTACATATGTTGAATCCAGATAACTTCTAGGGTATATAGAGTGAATTTGGGACCGTAGCATGGCGACTGCAGGGTGTGGTATGGTGACCTTGGCCAACCCATGGCATGGAAAATGTGAGTGCTAGATCAATCTCGTGACCATTGTGTCTTGTGCGGCAAAAAGAATCATCGGTATAGATGGCCAACAGGCCGGCATGGCACGGGCCCGTGCCAGGCATGGCAATGGGGTTTGGGGTGTTGAGCTGTGCTAAGGTCATGCTTACCACTGGCCCAGGCACGGCCCCTCAGGCCGATTTTTGGGCCGAGCTGACCTCGAAAGCCCATTGCACACATCTATCTAGGCCGGCCTGCAACCCAGGCTGTGCTGTCCATGGCGGGTGAAGGCCGGAAGGGGAAGGGGAGCGTCGGAGTGCTCGGTTGCCGTAGAGGCAGGGACGGTGAGTAGAGGCGACCGGTAGTGCGGACTGCGGAGGCGGCGGAGGCCGCTGACGGGGCAGGGTCGTGTGGGAGGCAGCTGTCGAGCACTTCATATAGCCAGCCAGGGCACAGAAAGAAGTCAGTGGCTGTAGGGCGGTGAGTGGAGAGGAGGAGAAGTAGGTGAGTCATGCCGCTTCCGGCTTCCGGATCGGGGGGAGGCGAAGTCGCTCTCGCTCGTTCGTGTCCAGGAGGAAAGGGTGTGTCACGCGTGTGAGTCAGATCGGGAGATGGGGATAGGGTGTTGCGGTTGCGAGTTTGCGACTTCTGGGATGGAAACTAGAATTAGGGTTATAGGTGGACAAGACACATTAGTATGCATATATTTGATTGGGGTATCGAGCTTGTGGCATTTTCTAGGGCATGCTGTTGAAAGGTCCTTGTTTGGTTTTGTTAGTTGAGTGACAACCTAGGTGGACTAATAATGTCTATGTGAGATACATAGGTGATTATTCCGTGGGTACATTTGTGTGAGCAAAAGGTGCCACGGGTGAAATGGCTTGGATATGTTGCAAGGCTCACACATGTGATGATGGAGGAGCTTATTGCACATGAGACATGTGAAAGGTCCTAAATATGGCTACGAAGAAGGGTGAATAGCCTATCAAAAAATTCTACAAAGCACCAGAGCAAAAGATTAGTACAACAAAAGGCGTAATGCAATTTTGCTCTAGCTCTACAAGGCTTGCAAGCCACCTATCCAACAATTCTAGTTCTTAAGATCACTAGACACACAAAAGCTAAATCACGACAAGCTACACTAGTGAACTAAGCTACACAAAGCAAAGCTAGTTACTAAAGCTAATTACACTACTTTGCAAGAATTTAAATAGAGAGGATGTGATCTTTATACCGTCACGTAGGGGATGAACCAATCACTAGGATATGAATCAAACAAATACTGGGAGAATGTCAGACAATCACAATTGAGACACGTGTTTTTTCTCCCAAGGTTCACATGCTTGTCGGCACGCTAGTTCCTGTTATGTCTACCAACACTTGGTGGTTCGGCGGCTAAGAGGTGTAGCACGAACCTCGTCCACACAATTAGAGACCGCAAGAACCTACCCACAAGTAAGATAGTTCATGACACAAGCAATTTACTAGAGTTACCTTTGGCGCTCCGTCAGGGAAGGCACAACACCCCCTACAAGATCATCAACGGTAGCCAAGAACAATCATCAACTCTTCGCATAACTCCATCACTGCTACAAGCCATCTAGGTGGTGGCAACCACCAAGAGTAACAAGAACTCTACAGCCACAATGATCCCCAAGTGTCACTAGATGCAATCACTCATGCAAATACACTTGTAATCGCTCATAATCTCACTATGATGATGAATCAATGATGAAGATGAGTAGAAGGTAGTTGCTTAGGCTCACAAGGATGTCATGTGTATCAAAATGCCAAGAGAAACACCCAAGAGTCGGCCATCATGTATTTATAAGGGTCCCCAACCAATAGAGCCATTACGCTCTAAAAATAGCCTGTGTCGGGGGCGTCAGATGTTCCGGTGCATAGGCATTGGACGCGCCTCACCGTTCGACGCTGCTCTACCAGCAACTCTCGATTGCGGCCACATCTCCTCAGTTAAAAGTGAGCCATTGATCTTCAGTGGTCACTGAAACATTAAAGCACTTGGTCAGAAGGTGTTGGATGCGCCAGGTGCCACACACCGGACGTGCATACCTCTCATCGGACGCAATACACAGAGTTCCTAAACTGCTCGGAGACGCATCAGACACGTCATATGAGGTGCCATCAGACACAGCTACCATCCAATGTGCACACCGATTGAAATCCTCACTCGCGACCCTACTGATGTCACTACTCAACGAACACTAAACAATGTTCCTGGCTTCTAGCCACGTCCGATACCAGAGCGTTGGACGTGCTGGTGCAATATTTTGTGCTACGTCAAAATGCCAGCACGCATCAGACATGGGCTAGCGTCTGATGCTCCTATTGCCAACGTTCGCTAAGTGTTTTCAGTGAGAAACACTCCCATGATTTCTCCAAATCTTTCCAACGGTGCAATGAAAAATAGGCATTTCATTCCCACAAAAACGTTGAATCCCGCCAAGCAAACTCGACGAAAGGGAGAGGATGATCCCAAATCTCACTGTACCCCTCAAATTCCATCTCCTTTGCAAATGTGCCAACACCACCATGTGTAAACCATTGTGTGTATGTGTGTTAGTATTTTTCATAATCATTTTTTTCAAAGGAGTTACGTTAGATCACTTGATTCTAAATACATGCACATGAACAATATCACCTAGTGGCACTCGATAGACCACTTAGCCAAAGAATTTCTCTCTTTATAGTTGTACGACTATAAATCCTAAGTGTGATCACACCCTCTATGGTGTCTTGATCACCAAAACTAAAACTCTAAGCAATACCTTTGCCTTGATCTCCATAGGGCTTTATTTTCTCTTTCTTCTTTCCAAGTTGAGCACTTGAACATCTTGTCATCATCACCACCATCACCATGATCCTCTAGCTTTGCCACTTGGCATGGGACTTATCATTTCATGTCTACACACATAGCACAATGATTAGTACCTAGGTTTCATAAATTATCAAAAAATTAAACTAGGGCTTTCAACATGTCCTAGAGTCATGTGACCAAGGTGGAGAAATTAAGATGGGGCTTGGCTCGATGAGCTGGTTGCAAGTGTGAAAAGCAAGTCAGAGGCTTTGAAGCGAGAGACCGCATCTGATGGTGAAGCTTCAGCAAGACTTAGCATTGATGGACCGATGCAATGGTGAAGAGCAAGTGAGGTCAGGATCGATGAACTAATACGGTCACGTGATGATATAAAGTGGATCATATCATTTGTGATATGGTTGGTGCATGTGTTGCATCAACATTGGAGGAGATAGAATGGAATATGCAAGGTAAGGTATAACCTATATTTTTTTTATTTCATGAGTCATATTTATGTAGAGAAGTTTATGACTGAGTGTTCACTCTTCTTAGTGTCACTACCTAGGATTGTCAGTCCTTGGCACAACACTAGAAATGCTTGTGTGATACTAGAAGTGGCAAACGGTTTTACCGCAAGCGGACGGTGGTCAATGCAGCACTCCACCAGGAGTATTCCAGGTATTGTATTTTCCACAGGGAACGAGAAGTGGACTAACTAGACCAATTGAGTCGTCGGATGATGATCAAAGGGCTTAGAATTGGGTGGAGAGGTATTTCAAGTATTTTGTCACACCTATATTTTAAGAACAAAATAGGATGCATAAAAGACTCATATGTGTCCCAAAAACAGTCGCACACATAAGTAGACAAATCTCAAAAGTATCATTATAGTGTTTATTACATAGCGGAACGATAATAAATCAAATAGTCTTATACAATAATGATAATAAGAATAAACAACGCTCTCGACGGAAGCACCACACAGGGACACTGTTGACTGGTTGACTTCAAGTCTAGTACTCATAACGATAGTCCTCATTCCAAACATCATCACTTGCATAACCTGGGGTGTTGGGAAATTGCAACGGTGAGCACATATCGTACTCAACAAGTATAACCAGGGGTTCATGAGGCTCAAATGGCTGACACTGGTTTAACTGCATTTAGCTTTTAATAGTGGACAGCATGTTCATAATTAAATAGCAATTGTCAAGGTAGCATAGATAATCCAATAATCACATGATCAAATGTAAGCATAATTAACTAGCAGCATAAACAATAATTAAATGATCATAATAACGTAACAAGTTCATCGTCTTAATGTAGATGTCCCCAAGGCCGCTCCTGACCGTGAGCTCGGCTAGTATACTAGTTTTAACACTCTACAGAGGTTGTACATCCTTACCCATGAGTCGTGATTTACCCTTTCGCCCGAGGCCCGTCGACCTCTTAGCTCAGGGAAAGCCGGCAGGGTTCACTATGAAGCCTTTCAAAAGTTTCGTCTAACAAGTTAGGGCCATTAGATTCACTCGGCAGGCAGATATAGAGCCCCCCTTCCATGGCACATAACTCGTAGCCTATACACACAGACAGAGGCCACACTATACCTAAAGCGTCTAGCCATTCTTACACCATTTAAGGTAACCGCTAACAAGCTAGAAAAGGTCCTCATAGTGAGCTAAAGACAGAGCCATATAGCCCTCATGGTTGCACTGTTATCCCGGATGATCACGTATAGACAAGATCTCATATAGTTATTTGTCATCCTTTTATGTTCATTGCATAGCTATTAATTATCTTACAAGATCATGGATTATACCGAGCACTAGCACAAGTACACCAAATGCATATCAAGTAGGTAGCAAGGAATCCAGGTAACAATCATCTATGATTTTGCTAAGATCGACAAGGTGGAAGCATGCATATGATATATATGTGTATTTATAAGTGTATACGTAACAAGGATAATGCCAAGTTATACTTGCCTTGATCAAAGCTCTCTTGAGCCTGCTGCTGGTCTTCAAAAGATTGACCTTGATCACCAACGTACGGCTCACCGTCTATACCCGATCATCAATCAACAACACGCAATCCAGTATAGACAGTCATATATGAAGCAAACAAACTATAATTAGAACAATACACCAAACAGTGGTAAAACAAAGATAAAAGTTTATCAAAATATTCTACGTAGCACTACGATCACACAAACGTAAAGTTCACGAAAATCAAAATTAAAACGTAGAAGTTATGAGTTTTCCAAGATTCCCTGTACATAAATAATTAATTAAATACTACTGCGAAATTAAAAAGTTTCAAAACAAAGAATAATTACTTCTAACATGTAGAGCTCGTAAATACAAATCTAATGAAACTTGAATGGACAAAAAGGAGTTAAAACGAATATTTTATGAGCAATTTAAGTCTAGTGGCAAACTTGTAATTATCTGAAAACTCCTTTGAGCACAACCGGCCAGAAATACGCTTTCGAAATTGGAAAGCGTAGCTTTTCTCAGGGCGCTAAACGAAATACCCCCCGAAGGGGTATCTTATGTTCTCGGTCGTGGATCTCCAATCCAACGGCTCGGATCTCATCTAGGGGGGGACGCCGGTCGGCCGGCCGCAAGTGAATGCTCCGGCGAGCTCGCTGTCTGGCCGACTTCGAGCACCAAAAGCGAAACCAAGGGCATGGGGAGATAGAGGAGAAGGTCGCAAGCTCACCTAGGCGCTGAACTCGGGCCGAGAGCGCGTAGAGGAGATGTGGCGCTTGTCGACGGTCCTTAAGTATCAAATATAATCAACAAATAAACAAAGAAAAGGATCCAAATGCAGCAGACATCTAGACTTAGGGTTTTATCTGATAGAATTTTGCGAGTTTTGGTGTTTGCCTATTTCTGCAGGGGGTTATCAGGAATTATGGAGGAAAGGCCCACATGTCGGGTTTACATAGAAATATTAACGTACACCGCAATTATCCAACATCTAGAAGAGTCCAGAAGCCACGGGAACGAGCGGGAGGCCGAGCGGACCCGGGGGCAGGGTGCCCGCCCTCTCCCCTTAGGCGCCTGCCATGGCCTGAGAGCCAATCAGACTCCACCTCGCGGATCATGCTCCACTGACCTAAGGGATTAAGGAAAACTGTGCGATTAAGGTCGGTTTGATCCGACGGTCCATATTCATTTGGAGGGACCATATAAGCAGACCCCCTGGCCCCTTGAGGAGAGGACTAGAGAAGCCCTAATTCATTCATACATCTTGGGAGAAGAAGTCCCTGATCAAGCCCTAGAGCCACCACATCAACTAGATCTCTAGTTTAGCATAGCTACATAGGATTAGAACTAGAAGGAGTCAA
>Ga0182004_10005505_pt1 | contig 10314 bp, 6 predicted proteins | sample Sormic07211540_1_FD_120479 | JGI IMG/M metagenome (GOLD analysis project Ga0182004, IMG submission 120479) | Endophyte microbial communities from Sorghum bicolor roots, Mead, Nebraska, USA - 072115-40_1 MetaG | ecosystem: Host-associated > Plants > Roots > Unclassified | place: USA: Nebraska...
ATATTTATGCACCCACAAGCTAAATGGACCCCTCTCTAATTTGCTCTAGATTCGCCACTGGCTGCAACGAAACATATGCCTTGCAATGACTTTGGCTTGGCAATTTATGTATTGTCGTGTCATGATATATTGAAATCAAACTATGGACGCACAAACTCGCGTGGTTCTAACTCGTATGAGCATGGGGTTGTGAGTTAGGCTCCAAACAAGACAAGGAAGAAAGCAAGGGCATCATGGGAAGTATATATTAAACTTTGAATATTCGGATTTAAATATGGCACAGATATGAAATGTCCAAATTCTTATACGGATTGTCCAAGTAGGGTTTGAACCCGTCCACAGATATCCATACGGTTTGCATCCCTGCACTTTGGGCTGCTGTTTGTGGTTCATAGATGCAGATATTCTTCTTTTGATATCTAGTACTCTGGGAGCTCATCTGCCAATCATCATGATCAAAATAGAGCTCCACCGGACGGGTCCATAATTAAGAATGAATGAACCACATCAGGACCTACCTAGGTGGGCCCAAAGCCACATGCGGGCCTGACTATCGGGGGCCCTGGGTCCATAGTTAAAGAATGATCCGCAAGAGGGCGTACCTAGACGGGCCCAAAGTAATCAAAGTAAGGATGATCGATAAACGGGCCTGACTGTCCGGGGTCCATATAGTAAAGAATGATCCGCACAGGACCTACCTAGACGGGCCCAAAGTAATGATCAACAAAAGGGCCTGCCTGTCGAGTAAACAAACAGCAAAGGTTGAGCTTCTCTCCGTCATGAAACCTACGTTTTCATTGCCATCTGCCAGATGTCATTTGGAGCGTTTAATGTGATCACCATGTTTGATCGTTTTCATTGCCATTTGCCAGATCCGTCATTTGGAGGATTTAATGTGATCGTGCATGTAACCCCAGCAGACAATGCAATATATATGTGACCCGACGAGTAGACTATGCAAAATCTATGTATCAGACGACAAAGTGAAAAGGGAAACAAAGAGATGATCATCACTTTATAGTGCTCCTATTTAGGAAAACCATGTGTCTTTAGACGACGACAGATTGCAATCCTTAACATCGATGGCTACCGGTGGTTCACAAATCTTTTGTTCCAATGCCAAAAAGTCCAGAATGCGAGCACCAAAACAGAAAATGTGACCTTTATAACTCATCAGATTCATCACACGAATGGTACCACTAACACACAAGAAAGTCAAAAATCTTATGTTACAAAGGAGGGGTACAAACGGGCCTTAGGGAACACATCATGTCATCTAGTTCTATTCTAGACCTACAGCATGGCAGGGGCATCTCAGACTCAAACAAATCAACTCTGGGAAGCCCGCTGCAGCTCAGTTCATACACAAGAGCCAGCTGCTCAACAAGGAAAAACCAAAAACTGAAGGTCCATGCTGATCTAGAGTGCACCAGCAATACACATGATATTCGACCATGCCCTTCCACGAAATCTTCTTTGTTGTTTTTTGCCATGCCGTTGCAAGGCATGATATTCGACCATCTCCCATCAGAGAGAAACCCCGCAATTGCTAATCTGTGTCCAGAAGGAAACTTGTGAGTTGAGCTACTTACCATTCCATCCAGCAAGAAGTAGAACTTGTCCATCTCTACAACATTTTTCCCCCAATCTTGTGCAGTTGATGCCACCAAACCTGCCAAAAAGTAGCAGACAAATACCAAACAGCCGAGTATAAAGAAAACAGAGCAATGTAGATATTGAATGCACAAGGGTTGAGTTCAAGACCATGCCTCAGTGATGACTTCCATGATGTATCCTTGTTCATACCTGCATCAGCTTAAGAAACCACTTCAATCCTAAGGTTTGGCTTTTATACATCAAAAAAGTTAAATGAGAATGTTCAGATCATGTTAGACAGCACAAAAACAGGAGCAGGGTGCACCAGAAGCATCACCTCTAACTCTTCTGGAAGGCCACCTTGTGTAACTCCATTCCCGCCAAAACAAACATTTTCAGCAAGAACATCCTTTTCCATACTCTCCAGCAATTCAGCACTGTTGTTGCTCCCCAACCTTTCACTTCCAACTAGCTCTGATACAACTTTCTCAGCTACACGCTTCAAAGTTGTGCACACTGCTACAGTTGGAGTGGTGCAGTTCTCAACAAGAGGAACACCATGCTTACTAATTGCATCACCAGAACACACTGCTCCTGTTGTCGTACACATAGGGGAAGACACAATGGTATCTGGGCTTCTCTCTGATGCTTGAGGTGAAGCCGGACTGCCACCACTTGCATCACTAGGAGCCCTTTTTATTTGGTTGTTACATCTAGTCTCATCGCCAGTGCTCCCAGATTGAGGTGAATTTTTTGGATGAACTGGGCTGACCGATGACCTCTTAGCAGACCTGTTGGGTTCAATATCATCAGTTCCAACAGAATCATGCTTTCTCTTCAGCTGACTGTCCGGAGACTGGGTTACTGTGCCATCTTCATTGTCATTTTTATCAGACTGATGGTTCACATGTCTTGAAGGGCGAGGTCTTTTATAACCCTCTGGAAACACATAAGCTGGGATCTGCTTCCTCCGAACATGAGAAACAGCTAACTCCATTCCAGGCTTCCAGAACATATACAAATTGATGTCATGCCTAAACTCATCCACAGTTCCACGAATATCGAACTGTTGTCCTTCCTGTATTTTCACACCTTCTTTCCTTGATAAGCCCATGAAGAAAGCACAATGAGCACACTGCCTAGAAGGGTCTGCATACTCATGTGGGTAAGGATGACACTGTAGCATTCCATATGTATCACGTTCAATCTGTTTACAACCAACAAGAAATTATCTTAGTTACATGACAAATTAACAGCAACAGCATTAAAATTAGACATAAAATCATGGAAACATAGGTACCTTGATAAAAAACTATCTTACTAGGGGTGACTAACAATCAAAACAGCAACTGAATCAAACAGTGAAAAACTAACAGTGGCTTGCCAACATGTTTCCTAACACCACCCCACAAAACAAGCAGCAAGCTAGTAAGTTGACTAAGCTCGTAAGATGCAACCAATACAAGAACATTACCTTCAAAGTTAGTTGCCGCAATCGAGATTCAACCCATCCTTTCCAAAGTCTAAGGTCTTCATCATCCTCGGCGATGATGTCAACCTGTAGATAATTCTTGTATGCTTCGAAAAATTGAAAAGGCTCAAACAGAGCAGACCAGCTGGCCTTATTCATTTCAATTTCCTGAACCAGAGGGCATACAATACATGGTAAGGGTAAGTGTTTGTGAAATAGTAACTTCAATGGTGCAAAGAAGATTACCTGGCAAATTTTATTACCAAACTGGAATTGTTCCACCATAACCCTCAGCGTGCTTGTGGAAACATTATAGCTCGAGTTCATGCACGGGTATGCAGGGGTTATAATGGGCATATGATGACATCTATCACGAGGATTTTTGCGTGGATCCCAAACGGGGAAACCAACTTCATCCTCTTCTATGGAACAAAGCATAACCGGATTTGGCCACTGCCATTGTGTAAAAACTCTAAAAAACCGTGAGACCAGCATACTTGGCACAGCATTGGGATAGAGCTGGCAGACACGTGCAACCAGTAAAGCCCAGTTGACACCACCAAGAAAACCGGTAACCTGGCAAAACGAATGATTGGATATCATAGCCAGTTGAAGAGGAAGTTAGCCAAGCATACTTGTGACAAAAACTTACATTAGAGTAAACACCTCTTCTTTTTGCCCAGTACTTCAAACATCTTAATGTCGTGCGAAAATTCTGTAAGAAAAGACGCATAGAATTAGAACGTTCAGATATTGTAGAGGTAACAGACAATTGAGAAAACGAAACATGCATATCTGATTCCTCAAGTCAACCTCAATATTTGGAACAAGTCTAATAATTTGGTCTGCAACTCTGCACCCATTAAGACTACGGACAGTAGCTTCATCGACGTCATAAAGGACTGATCCTTGAGAGATATCCAAGTCCTGCAGTAGCATGTTAACTAGATATGTATCTCTTGGAACAAATGGCATAATACAGCATGATGCAGGACCCACATGTAAACATTTATGCATAAATTTAAGGACATGACAAAGAAACTAAAGATTTGGTGAAATCAATAGCAGAGGGAATTCTGCATTGATGTCTGTAAAATTAACCCGTTTGTCCTAATGAATCAAGGCTGATTGTGAAGAAAAAATAGCATTGCAAAAAACAAAGTTCAGGAATATCGAGAATTACCTCACTACAGCAGAGAAACAGAAGGCAGTGCAACCAGGGGTAACAAAACGACTTACCAGGATGACTACAAAATATATAGATGGAAGGCATTCTAACAGATTCTAAAAGTTTTGGTAGCAACAGTCAGATTTTTACCAAAATACAAGTAATCTGCAACTTAAAACTGAAGCAAAAGACTGATTTTGTATTGCAAGCACAGGCCCGAAAGATAGAACCTCTAACACAACTAAGACACCAAATGAGTCATAGGAATTCCTCATCAAATGTATTATATTAGCTCCTTAACCCACCTCGGGCTTCCTTCTTTGTGAAACTTCTTTTGTACAGTTTTGTCCTTTTATTTATTTATTTATTTATTTTTAATAAAGCAAACAGTGGGAGCCCCTCCCCAGCTGTACTTTCTCTCAAAATGTATTAACCTAAAGCAGGAATGACACCTGTAGACATAAACAACACACTGCCATGTACCATGTTTTTAATACAAAAAAGGCTGTCTTCTGTGTCACAGTAAAAGAACAGCTGAAAATAAAAAAATCTTAATGATACAAGTTCAAACACCTCATGAAATAAGCCATGTCTAAGTTGAACAGATAAACAATTGATTAACTGGGGGAAACATATAGTAAGAAACTTACAGCTGGTACTACTAAGAGGGAGACACTGGCATAAAGAAGGTCAATAGATATTCCATGGAACTTAAATTTCATAACAGGGACATGCGCATCAGGTACAGGCTGCAGCTCGGTCACATCCTCTGTTTGTGCTAATATCCCATGCAGTACAATAAAAAAATCTTCCTGCCAACAGAATCACATGTTAGTAAAATCATGTCTCTAATATATAAACCACACCAAATGTGTAACACAACCAAAAAAAAATCACCTCACGGTTCACATATGAAGGTCCAACACAGAGTGTATCAATATCAGCTCCAGGTCCATGAACCTACAAAGGTAAAATAAAAAGCAAAAACAAATTAATATGTGAAAAATAAAGTATAAGAAATTCTTCACAAAGAAGGATTACAGAAAAGGACATTCAGCTCCACGTAATTCATCTATTTTCTACAGACACAGCCTTGTGATCAGAAGCATCATGAAAATCCAAATATCAAACTACAAGCCTGAATTTAACCAGAGCTAGGCCAATGGTATAATCATGTAGTTACAAGCTTGATAATCCTGTGTTTCTGGTTCATTTCATTTGGTGATTTGTTTTTTACATTACACACCTATAAAATCCCACAAGATCATGTTTGTGTGGCCTAATACTTGCTAGAATCACAAGCGTACACCAGAATTTTAAATCACCTATTACTGGCTGGTATGGTACCTACCAGCAACTAGAAGCAGACACCAGCAATTAATGGCCGGTTACAACTTGTTATTATGTCTCTGACAGCAGCACGACTACCTCCAAAAGATTCAGCTTGGATCCAGATTCTAATTGACAGAAACATTACACAACAAAGTGATATGACATATGGTCAGCCTAGCAGCACCAGGTGTGAGCATGACCATTAAACTCGAACTATGGCCAATGATGAATGTGGACACTACCTGACCTTCTGACAAGGAGGAGCTTTCAAGATTTGAGCAGAGGGGTTAAGCCATTGAGATGATATTCTAGCTATCCAAGCTTTGGCTTTGAAAAACTCTTGGTCAAAAGAAAGGAGATTGGGCTGGGATGGAAACTCTATTCGTCAACTATGATCAAAAAGAGTGGGCTGCAGGCTGCTTCTTCAAAAAAAACTACTACTACTCTGCAGCGCTTTCAGTGAAGCTTCCTTCGCCACATTACTTACTACTCGCAGCTAGCTAGATCTCACCAACATTTCTCCATGGAATGCATATTCCAAAACCTTTTTTTGAAATTCCAAAACCATTATTGTTGCTACTTATATTCCATAATCCAGTAATGTTCCAAGTTTCACTAAAACAAAGTGCATCTTGTATGATGCTGTTGATCATCGATTCATGGATTGAAAATGTTGCTTGTACAACTCAATTAAACATTCATTTATTTCTACACTCATGCTATTATTCAAAACTTATGTTGTTAAGTGGGTCCCTAGAGTAATAGTCTAATAGAACAGGCCAAAAAGGCAAGGGAGGTGTTTGGTAAAATGATACAAGTGCAATAAATTCAAGCAGCCATATAAGATATACTTGGATGAGACTGCAGATGCATAGTAGCCATTCACTATGGCTTATTTGAAATTTATATGTTGGCTGAACAAGGACAATGCGAAGGTCTTCAGAAACTCAAAATTGTTCTCAACCAGCACATGCTTAATATCACAAGGTAGCATGGCAAGATGCAGAACTTCATGTTAAGTTGGATACTGGTCAGCAAATTTTTTACTTTAAAGAAAGTGTGACTCTTATCTCATCAAATTGTGTTCTCAAAAAAGCAGGTTTGGATAAATGCAACCACTCCTACACTACATAAATCCCACTTCCCAATATTTAGACTGTTTCCATATCAGTTGTAACTTTGCAACTAGTCCTCAAGCACAAGAAATTCCATTGTTGTGTTTTATTAGGACACGGACACTGTTAAAGGAGCATCAAAACTATATACTATCACAAGTACAAACACTATCTAAACTGTACACATCAGTCCATCACGATTCCACTAATGAATGAATAAAAGATGTGTGGCAGAGCAAAACAGGCGCAACTAGTAAAGGGGAAGTGGTAGAAATTACCCCAAGACGGTATGAACCAAAGGTGAAGAGTACAGCATTTGCCTCTTCAACCATTTGATCAGTGTATCCTCTCTGACTAGTCAATTGCTTCACCCAGTCTTTTACAATCTGCAAATGCCAAAAGGGTATGCTTAGAGAAGGATAATGCCAGTTGAGCAAGTGAGAACAATGGATGTGTGTGGCAACAAAAGTAGCAACCTGGTCAAGCTTCCCCAGCACCTCCTCCCGCCTAGCAGATTCGTCAGGGCTCTCATAGAGACCCGCCTCGACCAAAAACTGCAAATCAGCAACAGAAAAAACTGTAATTACATAGTACAAATATCAGTCGGGCAAAGAATTGAGAAAATACTGGAAACATGAAACTAAATCAATTACAAACCTTCTCTAGTTCCGCCGTCCTCTGGAGGTCAGCCTCCACCGGCCCGAGCAATGACAACGGCTTGGTTATTCCGTACTGTTTCGGGGGATCAGAGCCGCTGGCCATGGAACCAACGGCACGAGAACACTAACTAGATCAAACTCCTCCTCGGAAGACGCGGCACGGCAAACAAACGACGAGGCCGCACGCCGCCCTGAAGGGACAGGATAGGGTAACTAGAGCGGATCGGCCGCCGGAAACCCCTTAGAATCACGGCAACTCACGGCCGCGCCGCCACAAAATCACGACTTGTACGCGGAGAACGGGCGCGACACGACCTCCCCCCGTGCTCAATCTGGAGCGGCCCCCCGATCCCTTATACCTGCCGCTGAGCGCGGCGTCTCCGACTAGGATTACGCAAGGGTAACGAACCGCCTGCCACACGGATGCGGACACTACCCGGGCCCGGAAACCCCTCGCCGCCGCAGAGAGACTCGACCGCCCGAGTCCGAAATCTCCCCGGACTGCGCCGCCGGGACTGGACGGGACGGGTCGGATCGGATCAGGCCGGCCTAGGCGCGGCCGGAGAGGACCATCCAATCCAGATCCCCCTCCCCCGCGCGGATCCGGCGATCCGCCGCCCCGCGTCGGCGGGGAAGAGAGAGAGAGAGATACGGAGGTGGCGCGTCGGCCGGCGGGGTAGGCCGTGGGGCGGCGGCGGCGGCCGGGGGAGGGGCAGGAGAGAGAGGGGCGGCGAATAGGTAGGGGAAGGAGGGGGAAGGTAGTAGAGAGAGAGAGAGAAAGAGAATTGGGAGCGCGTGCGTTCTGTGGGCTATCCGTCCGTCTATTTCCTTCCGGGGGGCGGGCGGCGGTGGAGCCAGATTTTTTTTCCTTCCTTTTCCCGAGAGGAGAGGGGTTAATCGGATATTTGGTTTGGTCGCGTTGAACGGGGTGGCCGGGTGGTTGATTATTTTTTAAATAAATAATTAATTACGTAGTATACTTTCTCCATCCCAAATTATAAGTCATTCTAAAAATTTTGAAGAGTCAAACTTTTCTAAGTTTGACCAAATTTATATGATAAACTAATTATTATTATGATACCAACTAAATATCATGAGATTCTTTCTTATTTATATTTTCATAGTATATTCACTTAGTATTTCTCTCTATAATTTTGGTCAAACGTGAAAATACTTTGACTCTCTAAGATTCTTAGAATGACTTATAATTTAGGATGGAGGGAGTAATAGCTAATGGCATCGGGTTGACGCGGAGGGAGAGGGGGCCGGCCCGTGTTGTATTCGTTGGCGCCGCGGCGTAGGCCACGCGGTGGAGGAGAGAAACGCGCAGGAACCGGCGCGGCTGGCGAGACTGGTGTGGCACCGTGGCAGATCACGTAAAAACTGTAAAAGCACGTCCGCCAGGCGCCAGCTATAGAGGCCTGGTTTGGTTGCAATTTTTTTAAAAAAAAATAAACATTGTAGAAGTAGTATTTTTATTTGTATTTAATAAATATTGTTCGATTATAGACTAACTAGACTAAAAAAATTTATCTCGTAAATTATAAATAAACTGTATAATTATTTATTTTTTAATCTATATTTAATGCTTTAAGCATATCGCAAGATTCGATGTAACAGAAAATCTTTAAAAAGTTATAAAATTTTTGAAAAGTAAACAGAGCCTAAATCTCAAAACACACGGCGACACTCCACACCCATCACCACCGAAAAATACTCCAAAATATCCACGGATAAATCCGCAAATTCACCAGAATATTAAACATGCATAACAGATAGTTTCTTGATATAGGAATAAAACATTAACATTTATTTACATCACAAAACACACATAACAAATGAGAGCGTATAAAACCCTAGCAGTGGACATACATAACAAATAGTTTCCTGATATAGGAATAAAAACATTAATATTTATTTACATCACAAAACACACATAACAAATGAGAGCATATAAAACTCACGCACTACACGCATGTATCTATAGTTGTGATAATTGATAATAACCTATTAATGTAAGAAAAAATCAAGATTGTAAGATGTATAGTAATATTTAGAACCTGTCTTTATATGACAATTTTGACGGAAAATCAAACATGAGTACATAGCACAAATCCACGAGACTTCATTAGATCAAACGTATGATTAACTATTGCATCAAGGAAACACGTCATATAATCAAATACTCCTACAAATGTTCCAGCACCATCCAGTCAAGCTACCAAACCGTAAATCTAAATGGAAATGTGAAACTAATACTTCTTTTGCAATGATTGAGCAACGTATCAACCTGACCATCTATTCCCCAACCAGCAAAGGGGATGCCAGACTATTGAGACCCTGAGAGTAATGTACAAGCTTATGCAAAATTGGTTGGAATAACACTAGGGGTTTCAATCTTAAGTGATCTCGTTGAATTCAAATCTACTAAAGTGTTTCTTTGTAATAAGTACTAAGGAAGATGCGCTCTAGTAGGGAACGATGAAACTCGATCAAGACACGTGTCTCATGGATCAAAGTTGAAAAAAAGAAGGGCCACGTGTAAATTTTAATATTCAATTAAAAATTGAGAGTATAAAATTAATTGTTTATTTAGAGTGCTTTAAGTGGTTGATGATGTTTCATCGAGCGAGCATTTATGGTGACCTTCAAACAAGACTATGGAACAACTGTGAGCAAGGTTAGAATACAAAATTCTTAGGGTCTGTTTAGATTTGAAATTTTTTGGTCCAAACAGAAAAAAATTATAGAATTGGGGCCTGGAAACTAAGGCCTTGTTTAGTTCCCAAAAATTTTTGCAAAATTTTTCAGATTTCCCGTCACATCGAATCTTTAAACGCATGCATAGAGTATTAAATATAGATGAAAATAAAAACTAATTGCACAGTTTGGTCGAAATTGACGAGACGAATCTTTTAAGACTAGTTAGTCCATGATTGGATAATTTTTGTCAAATACAAACGAAAATGCTAC
>Ga0182004_10005506_pt1 | contig 10313 bp, 11 predicted proteins | sample Sormic07211540_1_FD_120479 | JGI IMG/M metagenome (GOLD analysis project Ga0182004, IMG submission 120479) | Endophyte microbial communities from Sorghum bicolor roots, Mead, Nebraska, USA - 072115-40_1 MetaG | ecosystem: Host-associated > Plants > Roots > Unclassified | place: USA: Nebraska...
ATATATTATCCTCAACAAAGCAAAGAAAAGGTCTCGTTTAATTTGCAACTGATAATGAATTTTGCAGACAACAATGTTCATGATCGTCTTTAAATTGGTACACATTTCTCGTGCAAGCGTACGTATATATACCATGTTTTTACTAGCACTACTAGTTCCCTATAGCTTGGCACACGCTACAACACGCAGTGATACGTGCGTAGCAGCGAGAGCTGACTGCTGAAGCCTGAGGGCAACAGGCGTCTCGTCTGATGCCTGACACGGGACCATCCAAAAATGAATGGCCGCAATGCATAGTACGTAGTACGCGCTAGTATATATGTCAGCCTGTCTGCATCTACATATACGGTCCTGGCAGATACACGTACACATGTGATGGTCGTCGTCCATCGGCGTCCCCATTTCGATCGCTCGCCCGTCTACGTCTGCATCTACATACGTATCGTCGTCAGCAACTCTCGATCGTCTCAGCTACTGATCAGCCCTGAATATACAAGAGGATCTTCACACAGTGCAATGTCCTTAGCTAGCTAGTACCGTAGCTACTACGGTTTTTTTCAAGCTTAATACGACGATTAAGATAGACAATAAGTCACTTGACTTATACGTACAGCAGATTATTATATGAGCAACTGGGCAGTGGCCATATGTAAATGACGGCAATTAATCAAGAGCGCGAGTCATATGTGAAAGCATCTAGTTTTGTAGTTGGGTTTCGGTGACTAATTAATGACTACACAAGATTATTATGACTAACTTGAGTTTTGCAGAGGCAATAAAAGTTAGGTCGCAATAACGGTGATTCATTGACAATTATGGTTATTCAACTTCAGTTTTCAAAGGATGATCACGAAGACTAAGAATCGGATAGTTCTGAGTATCGATCGATGATGTTGAACGATACTTAGATTAGTGATAGAACTTTTGTGTGTTTTCCTTTGGCTGCACTACAAACTAAAAGGAGGCATGAATGAATAGCTTAACATAGTTGAGTCTAGTGCTACGCAGCAGCGAGTTAGTAGCTTACTAGCTAGCTACGATTTGTCAAGCTTAAACCGATGGTTAAGAATAGGATAGGCAACTCACTTACTGAAGATGAGTGTACTCCGTGCAGTGTATATATAGCAGTATGAGCAACTGGGTAATAATGGCCGTACAGATGGCAATCAATAACACGAGCAACTAAGGTTTTTGTTCGTTTATGCTTATCTATCGAATCTATTAGTCATTCAACAGTGTTTTTCTCTCACAACAAATCAACGAACCAAGTAAATAAAGAAGTATATTACTAAGGCAGGCGTACAAGCATCGATCAATTTAAAGTGAGCAGGGTTCCGGAGCGCCGGGCCAGGGTGCTGCATGTGCATGCATGGACGGATCCCACAGGAGCGTAAAGTTGTTGCAGATCGATCCACATCCATCATCATGGAGGGCCAGCAGGTTCTCCGCGTTTTTCCCATAGAATGCAAAACTCGACCTTCTCAGTTCCTGCCCGTACCGGCGAGTTCCAATCCAATTCATTTCCTGCCCATTCTCCTCCGTCGGCACCACGCAAGACACGCGCTGTGATCCAAGTTCCGCGTGGCTGTACGTCCCTCTCCATCCCTCCCACCCGCGCCAGCGCCGCGATTTCCATTTCCAGGCGTTTGCCCGGCGAGCAGGGCAAGCCAAGGCAGGGCACATGCGATGTGGTTATTATCAATCGGTACAATACAACCATGAGCCCACCCTCGCGCAGTGCTGAGACGCCACGCCACGCCACGCGCCTCAAGCCCACCACACGCGGCCGCTATCGGTACGTCCCGGCCCATTCCTTGCCATCGCCGCCATGCACCGGCTCGCGCGCGCTCATAAATTAGGCGCCGTCTCGGCCGCTTGCTCTGCTAGCTCCACCGTACCTCCACCGCTACACGGACGGAAGGCCCGGCCTCGTTTAGATGCGAAAAAATTTTGGATTTCGTTATTATACCACTTTCGTTTGTTTGTGGTAAACATTGTTCAATCATAGACTAAATAGGATCAAAAGTTTTGTCTCACGATCTACAGTCAAACTATATAATTAGTTTTTGTTTTCGTCTATATTTAATATTGTGCCGTAAAATTCGATGTGACGGGAATCTTGAAAACTTTTTGGATTTTAGGGACTAAACAAGGCCTAGGTGTTGCAGACGTGCGCCCGCTGCCCAAACTACGTACTACGCTGCAGGCGAGGCGCCTCGACCATCTGACCAGCTCGTAGTAGCGCGGCGTGCCGGCGAGGTCACCGACCGACCCGAGCGTGGCAGCCGGCGACCACGGGGGGTACGGACGACAAGGACAGGATCCGTGCTCCCGTGCTTGTCCCGCGCGCCGCCGTAAATTCTCTGGGGCGCGGGCGCGGCAGGCAGGAGGCACGAGCAGGACCCCCGGCCGGCGCCGCGGTGGGTGGTCCGGATCGATCGCCCCTCGTGGGCTTGGCGTATGCACAGCGCGCGCCGCGCGGGAACAGAGACGGCATCACGCGCACCGGCGCGTTATCCAACCTTACGCGCACGCGCCGCCACGCGCCACATGCGCCGGACGACGGGGGCGGACCTACGACTAATTTTCTGACATGATCGTAGACTGTTAAACCTGTTTTTCTTTTTCAGCTGAATCTTCATATTTGTTCAAAAAAATTTTTTACCTGGACCTTCAAATTCAAATTTAATTCAGTGTAGGGGGCCTCTTTTGCAGAGTTGATCTAACACATCTTCACCATTAACATACAAGTGCACTGGGTACATATATCTTACACTTAGGGTTTAGGGTAAGATATCTCACGCTCGACGCGCTACATTATTATTGCACGAAGCTACAACACGTACTAGTACACTACTATATACAACTCAGATCACCTGAAGTCGAGATACACACGTTTTGATCAGCCGGCACATTGACACGCTACTTTGCAGTTTTGCAGATACGTGGAGCTACCGAACTAAAAAAAACCAAAGCTAGCGAATTTTTTTAAAAAAACAAGGACTTATTTTTCAAAAAAAAAAAAAACAAGGACTCCGGGTCCGGGACACGTCTCCTCTCCATGGCAGCGCGCTAGCTGCTCGCACGCGCACTCGCTCGCTGCTTCACTGATCCCAGACCGCCTCGTCACGGTTGAGCCGTGCGGCCGCAGCCATGGACGCTGCCACGCCTCCTGGCCTCGCCGTCCCGTCGTCCCTGTTGCGGTTCTCCGCGCCAGCCACCCCCAGCGCGTCGCCGCTCTCCACCGGCTTGTCCGCCACCAGCCTCGTCGCCGCGTTCTGCATTCATGCACCACCAACAAGCAGTCAAAAGATCTCCATCACTTACAACACGCATGTACACTGCAAAGACGACGTTACACGTACCGCGAGGACGTCGCCGAGCGTGGCCTTGTCCTCGTCGCGCGACGCCCACGCGTTGGCCGCGGCAGCGGACTGTGCCCGTGCGGCCAGGCCGCCGGGGACGTTCGCGTCCAGCCCCGTGGCGCGTGCCTCCGCCGCCTGGATCGCGGCCGCGTCGCTGCGCTCCACCGGCGCGTCGCCCGCCGCGAGCGCCGTCGCCTCGAGCGCCTCGCCGATCGTCACCTTCGTCATATCCTTACCGACCCCACCAGCAGAGGCGCCTCTCGCTCCGGCGCCGGCGCCGCCACCGCCACCACCAGCATCGTCGTCCCGCGCGAGGTACTGGCCGACGGCCTGGCCCGCGACGAACTCGGTGACGATGCGGCCGCCCGGGACGCGGGTCTCGGAGACGGTGACGCCCTGCACGGCGGTGGCGTCCGTGGCCTGGTCGTGCCCGACGGCGCCCATGCGCTCGTTGGCGGTGGCCGCGGACTGCATGGCCGCCGCCGGCCCTCCCCTGAGCGTCTGGCCGAACACCAGGTTCTCCGCCGACTGCATCGTGGCCGCGTCCTGCGGCGCCACGGGCTTCTCCGCGAGGCCCCCGGCCACCGCCGGGAACACGTCGCCGTAGCGGACGGCGCCCTGCTCTCCGCTCGTCGTCTCCTGGTGGCCGGACGGCCTCCTCGGCTGCCTCTGGCTCATTGTCAAGCTACCTAGTGTCTTCACTAAATTAAAATCACTTACCAAAAGCTAAGTAGCTACTAGAGATCACCGCTGATTGGATTAGCTCTTAGTAGCTCTGATCTAGCGTCGTAGAGATTTGGGTGTGCCTCTCGCGATCTGGCCGGTGCATCACTGCATTGGATCGTTGCGATTATATGCGGCGTGCGTGGAGCTCGAGGAGGGACATGTGTGCAGAGGCCGGAGACGTGGAGGCGAGGGAGAGGAGGCGCGTCGCAGCTGCATGGCCATGTGGCGCGAGTCCAAGGGCCGGCCGGCTGCGAGCTGGATGAAGAAGCTCCCGGAGGGGACAGGCGTGCCATGCCATGCGGTTAGGCGGCAGCGAGATATGGGCCTTTTACTTGCGGGCCGAGCTGCGCTGGAAAAGTTCACTGGGCCTGCTTAGTAGTACTTCAACCATTAGGCCCGTTTCCAGTTTCCACCGCGACCAGTGAGTCGATGGCTATCGCCGCCGTTCGCCGGCGCTTGTGGCGCGGGCTGGGGACTGCGGCCGCCGCCGTGGCCTCGGGGACGGACGGGAATCTGCTCGCTCGCCTGGTCTCGGAGCCGGAGTGCCGCGTCAAGGCGACCATGGAGGAGGCTGCCTCCTCGGGGACCCACCGAGACGGCGCCTTCTGGGAACCCCTCGCTGCCGCGCTCCTCCGCGCGTCGTCTCCGACCAAGGCTCACCTCGTGAGTCGCTCCTCTCCTCACTCCTTGGCCCCTTCGATCAAGCTAGTGGTCGGTTTAGTTAATTAGCTTTACTGCTGCGGTACAAGGGAATTTCTGTTTTCCTCACGGGTCAGAATGCGGTTTGCGATGCGTGTCAATAGCCGTTTTCTGAAACGCCGATATGATCAAATCCGTTAAGTAAATACATTTTCGTGAGATTCTTAGGAGACCTTTTTGATTTGCATTTGAGAAAGAGATATTTAATGCCGCTAATTAACACGGTTTGAATGGTGAACATTGACTTAGATATTGGAGTGGGAACTAGAGAAGCTGCTGAAGGAAAACATTCAAGATTGCGAGCCCTACTCGAGGATAATCCGTTTCTGTGGTCAGACAAGGAATGCAACGCTTGCAATGAGAGTTTTCGAATGCGTGGAGGCGAAGGGAATCCAGCTGAACACTAACATTTTCAATGCCCTTATTAATGCTTTCTTGTCAGCCGGTGACCTCCTTTCTGCAATGACCTTATATGAGAGTATGGAAGACATGGATGGTTGCAATCCCAACTCAGCTACATATGATGCATTCATCTGTGCATTTTCGCTGCTTGGAAGTGGCCATGCTATGATGAGCTGGTATGTAGCTGCAAAGAATGCTGGGTTTACGCCAAGTATTCAAACTTTTGAATCTTTGATCACAGGGTTTGTTCAGTTGAACATGCTAGATGATGCCAAAACAATTTTTGAGGAAATGATTGCCTTGGAGATTAAGCCAAACTCTACTATTTTGGAGGCCAGTCTTGAGATTCTCTATAGAAAGGAGGAGGCCAGCAGAGTCAGAGACTTTTTAAAACGTGTAAGTGATGGCAATTGGGAGTTGAACAAAGCTATAGTTGTGAGGTTGACAAGAATATGCCTAGATGGAGGGGAAATAGATGAAATGGAGCAGCTACTTGCCCTAATACAAAAGGGACCACACTTGAGTTCTGAAACACAACTGCACCATGGAATTATCAGGTTCTATGCTAAGGCAGATCAATTGGCAGATATGGAGCATGCGATTTACCGGATGTTGGACAACGGTGTGGTGTTTATGTGCCCAGAGGATGTTGAGGTCATAATCTGTTCTTATTTTCGTCACAGGGAGTTTGATAGGTTGGATCTCTTCTTGAATCGCATCCGAAATTTGTTCAAGCTCAACAGGTCTACATATGATATATTGGTTGCAGGATACCGAAAGTTTGATTTACATGAAAGACTTGATTCAACCATAGCTGATATGAGGGAAGCTGGATTTGCATGAGCTCACAAAGAACTATCTGTGCACCATGACTTTCCACAGTAATACTTTCAGAATCCTTAAGTGCATCAAGCCTGGAAAACAAAATCCGGGGTTGATTTTTTTTTAAGTTCAGTTCAAAATTGTTTGATCAGTTCTATGTTTGACATGGAAAATATCTCGGATTCAGATGAATGATCATGTTAGGCTATTGACTTTGCATGTGTGCATGTGAGAAGCATGAAGTTACATGGATGCTGGGCTCAGGTTGAAGAAGGTTTTACATAGAAAGATCAATGAGGGGTTCATTGAGAACTCAAGAAAATCTAGTCACTTGTCATCTAGTTATGTACTGTAATATAGGTATATCGATGCCCCAGGTGGTAGCATGTTTCACCATTTTGCTTGTGTTCTTCATTGAGATAACCCATTTTTGAAACTCTGATTCCAGAATATAAATAAATTTCTTGCATCCTTCTCCAGTCCTGTATTGTGCACTGTACAGTGTTCAACAAACACTTACAAATTTTGCTTTAAGATGGCAAGATACAATACACTCAGGACTCACCCTTTGATTTGGCCGACCCACTAGGCCACTAGGAAGATAAGATGGACCCATGAGTTGTATGGCTGGTTACCTCAATGAAGCAAATCTACTTTCCCCTACTTTGTTTGTAGTTCAGAAATAGAATATGTGTTACGAGCAGGCACTAAGATTCACCTTTGTTTGGATTGGCTGATGAGGACCTTATTTATTCAGTAGTTGGCCCATTTAGCGAGTGATGGTGTCATGTCCTAGCTGGCTTCAGGGCATATTTATTCAAACTGGTGACAGCGGCTTATATGACCCATAGACCATAGTCAGGGCCCGGTGCATATAAATGACCCCCATTTTCCCTGGTACTAGGTGGTGTTTGATCAGTAGGCTAACCTGTGTAGTAGATTTTTAGTGCTTTACCTTACTCTTTTCTGGATACTGAGTTGTGTCTGCCCTGATTGTTACAGTTAAAATAAAATAATCCCAAATTCATATTTCTATCAAATTGCTATGATAGAAACCGATGTGATGTTACCCACTGTATTGATAGTATAGGTAAAAGTAGTGACCGTCCAATGGATTTCATTTTTCTTGAGAAAGATCACAAAGTACTGTTCAGTGCTTTAGCAGTTTAGCTTAGTATGATGCATGAGCAACAACTTGGGTGATCTTGATAGGATTTCGTCCACTCCTGTCCATCATGCAGTAGACTTTACCAAACTGGGTTTCCGGTCCCTTTGTTCGGTCCATCATGTTTTCATGTCCTTGATTCTCTGAACTAGTATCATTGCTTGTATTCCTTTCCGCGGTTCCACCCCTTAGCATCAGCTGTTTGGTGTTCTTTGTACTGTGACACTGTTCCCTTTATTTGCAACTTGAACTGAGATTCGTGAAAATAAGTACACATATAGTTTAACTATAACCAGTGAAACTAACAAAGGTTTATCGATTGCAAGTGCCTGGTGTATTCATATAATCCTCTCGTGGAACTTTGGACTTTTGCACCCTGATAGCCTAGTCAACAGTACAACATGCATCAAAAAGCAACATTGGAAATATCAAATTGATATTTTCATGCTTCACTTTATCAAAGTAATTCTGGTAGCTTTGTCATTATTTTCTATTTAGTGTGGAATCATCTTAAAAATCTTATTATGTTTGTGTACATGTTAAGCTTTTTCGAAGGAGAATGATAACAGATGGTTTTATTTTTGTGGGAAACCCTTGTGCAGGAGTTGCTATTCATCCAAACTGTTCTGGTATTGTTGACTAATTTGCCTATGTTAATTTTATTTACACTTTTAAGTCTCGGGTGAAAGCAACTGGCAAGTGTAGTAACCGGAACTTAAAGAATTTCAGGGGTGATCACTGACTTCAGTTCAGCTAGTGAGCTAGTTACATAAGAATTGGCAACTAGAAATATAATAGCATACAAAAGAACTGTTGCTAGAAGAGTTGAAACACAGAAAGGTTAAAAAAAAGTATACTCTTCTTGAACATGGATCATCAAGCTGCAGTGCCTTTGGTTTCGTAGCAGTACATAAAACTATTTCCTGAAACCATTGCTATTTTTGCGATTTATACCCCTTGTACCAGAACGACTATCTTATCTTAGGTAGGACTACAGACACTATGCTGCAAACCGTGGGCCATCAAAATGGAGAGGTTTGATGAATCCATGTGACATGCAGCACCAACCAAGTGGTCCACTTTGCACCTGATCTTCAGAAACAGTAACTGATCAGATCTGGTCTAAGAGATTAAGCTCCACCAAATCTTATCTACCATGATAAAATCCAAGTTGCATCTGGTGGGCACACATCCCCAATACAGTTTTATCCAGAATTTACATTTGATTTCAAGGCAACCAAAGATAATTTACAGTAGCTGCTTTCCATATGCTTGAGAAGCAGTAAGAAGAACAAAGCTCATGATGAACAGCTCATCTTTACCAAAAAAACAAAGATGGCAAGACATCTACTTCTCCACTGCTCCTACTGTACAAGCACCAGTCTTCCACTAATCTTCCCCCCGCCACTGCACCTCCAGGTAACCTCACCTTGCCCGCCGTCGCCGCCTTCACCGCCACCGGGGCCCTTGGGCACTGTCACGACGAGCTGGCCGTCGACGTACCCAGCCACCGCCATGGCCGGACAGCTCGGCTCGGGCAGGCGGGACCGCCACCTGTCGAGCTCCATGCTGTCGCCGGCGTCGTCGTCGTCAGCAACCCCCTCGGCGGCGTCGCCGGCCTGCACGACGACCTTGGTGACCCCGGGGTGGATCCTGACGGTGCGCACCCGCACGACGCCGGCGCCACGCGCACCACCGCCGGCGGGCGGCGCCGCGACGAAGTGGAAGGCGTCGGGGCCTTCGAACACCTCGACGTCGGTGTCCGCCGGGAGCGGCAGCTCCAGCACCTTGCTGTACACGTGCGGCAGACGCCGGAGGTCCTTCTTGCCGCCACCGCCGCCGACGACGGTGGGAGATGCTGGGTGGATCCTCATGTGCTCGCGACTATGAGATCACGATGGATTCGAAGTCCAAAAGCGAAGAGTTTCTCTCTTTTTTTCGCTCCTCTCGATCTTTCCCTGGGTCCGTTCCTTTCGCGGTGTCTCCTCTCTAGCTAGGTGAAGAGCGGGGAGAGGCTGGGATTTATAGTGTGCCAGTGCCACACAATGACACAAGAGGGGAGGCTAAAGGCGGAGCCGGTGGCGAGGTGTCACAAGGTTCTTGACGTGTGGGGAAGGAAGATAAGCTCAGGAGAGTGAAGAGGAGGAGTCATCGGAAAAGAAAGGATGGAGACGGCAGACGGGGGATAGGCGGGAGGGCGAGACCGATCGACCGGCGGTTGTGTGTGCGTGTCTGCGCTTGTGGCCGGTGGTCCGGTGTCCTGTGCTGTGCGGCGTGTGTGCCGTTTGTTCCTAGTAGTGGCTAGTCCGCAGGGACGAGACGAGACGACGACGGGTGGGCACGTCACGGCCGGATTCACGGCCACGCCGTGGGCTCCGGCGGCCTCTCAAGATAAGGCAGCAGCAGGCAGCGGGGCCTGCAGAATTGGGCGAACCTGACGACAAGGGAAACATGGGGCTGCCTCCAACGGTTTCAGAATTCAGAGGCCAATCCGCTTCGGCAATCGGCATCTGCGTGCCGCGTGAGTCTCAGTGTGCCAGCGGCCAAGGCGGACGTCGCTTTGCCATTTCTTTTTGACTGCGCGGCTGGTTGGTTGGTGCTGACGATCGGTAAGGAAGCGGTGAGGCCAGGATACGGGGAGTACGTAACGCGACGCTGGGATGGGAACCACAGCCCAGGCTGCTTCTGGTGCAGGTAAGGAAGCGCTCCCTCGTTGTTGTCCTGCGCTCCTGCATCTGCATCTGCGTGATGCATGAGAGGCAGGATACGTTAGATGCGGCTCGGTGCCTTTGCAGGCCAGGCAAGGCACCTGCCCGGTACGCATGGTATGGATGGGCGCCAAGGATACCGGCGCAGCTGACGTTAGTCTGGAGCTGGTCAGCTGGATGGACATGGACTGGTGGAGTTGTTTTACGGCCTTGTTTAATTCCAGAGAAGTATAAATCATGAACTAATTAGGCTTAAAAGATTTTTATCATAAAATAGTCACAATTTGTACAATTAGTTATTTTTTATCTATATTTGATACTTTATGTATGTGTTTAAACATTTGATAGGATAGCGAGTAATTTTCTGCATGAGTTATTAAACAAGTCCGTATGTGTAGCGTGTGTAGTGTGACTTGTGATTGTAAG
>Ga0182004_10005507_pt1 | contig 10313 bp, 9 predicted proteins | sample Sormic07211540_1_FD_120479 | JGI IMG/M metagenome (GOLD analysis project Ga0182004, IMG submission 120479) | Endophyte microbial communities from Sorghum bicolor roots, Mead, Nebraska, USA - 072115-40_1 MetaG | ecosystem: Host-associated > Plants > Roots > Unclassified | place: USA: Nebraska...
CTTGTCTTGCTTGATTTTGTTAAGCTTGATCTTCACAGTTGCCATATTCTACTTCTGATCGGCAAGAGATGCAGGGATCTAAGATAAAGTCTCTTCCTTTTGTCTAATGGCATCTTCAATAGTCTTCAGCTGGGTTAACAATTGTGTCCTTTCGTCAATGAGAGCAACCAGATCTTTGTTGATTTCAGCAGGAGATTCTTTAAGCAGATCGACTGATTTCTTGACTGATAGGATTTCTTGGATGCATTGGCTTTCTGCAGCAGCTGAGTTTTTCTAGGCCTCTCGAGCTGCTAGTCTAGATTGAGCATTAAGGAATTTAGGGTCATTGACTTCCAAGAATGCCGTCGGCTAAATTATTTCTTTCAGAGAAGAAGGGAGGTCATCTTTGATCTAGTTAAAAATATATCTGATTGGTCCTGCATCTCGAATCAAGATTGAAATGTCTAGCTCCAAATAGTCCATCAATCTCTGCAGTTGGGCTTTGATGGAATCAGGTATGGTTGGAGGTGTATCTTCAGAAATTAGGATTGGCTCTTCATCAATATATTCATCCAGGACAAAAGGTAGGACAGGTGAAGAAATTTGTTCCTACAATAAACAAAAGGATTAATACTTATCAAAAGATATCAGTAAATAAAGATGAATGATTTAGCATACCTATTTTGTTGAGACCATTGCTGAGCTAGGAATAGCCGATGAAGTGGCTTCAAAAATTTGGAGATCTGGATTCATGGATAAGTTAATATAAGTAAAAGGGTTCACCCTATCGGCTGTCATATGAAATATTACCTGAAGAAACTTCTAGGATATTGCCCTGGTCAGGGTTAGCATCATGATCACTGCTGGTGAAAGATACATCATCTAAAGGATCAGGGAGTTTAGATATCTTTTCAACAGCAGTTTCTTGGATTACGTCCTAGAAAGATCAGAAGGTTAGCTGATGCACGGGTATCAGGTACAACTTTGAGTTAGTAGAAGGTTATCTCAATAGCTACATCGGCTAAAGACTAAAGTTGTTTTGAATGCGGCATTGGTTTTCTTTGAAGTTCTCTTTTGAGAAGCAGTTGATTGCTTTCTTTTCAGTGTGGCAATTGGCTAGTCATCATGTAGCTTTGATGTTGGCTTCTTCATTAGAGCTCTCAAAGAAGGTGCATCATTACCCAGTCTTGGGTTGGGACACCAGATGTCATAGTTGACCAATGGAGGGGTCAAGCTGGCAAGATCCTCTAGTTGATTCAAACAAGTAAGAAGCATTCTGAGGTATAGGGATCTGAAAGCACAAGTGTATAAAACATACCTCGGGTGTGGCCTCAAAATCTGGATCTAGGAGGGAGCAGTAAGTAGATTCTGGTGCATTGAAAATATGCTGGCTCCACTCTTGCCACCAATGATCATAAGATGAAGAAGTAAAAGGGGTGCAGTCCCATCCACTAATAGCTTCTGGCAACAAGGCTTGCTCAAAATGGAGGATCCTGTTGTACTCCAACCCAGTATTAACAGCTTCTCTCGGCTTCACTGTATCAGCAAAATATAAAGCTAGGGGCAATTGGTCAAAACCCATCTGTCTAGCTACTACTGAAGGATAGTAGAATTCATAAGAAGTTGGAGGTTTTTCTCTACCATGTCTGATCTCAACAGGTAGAAGACTTGGCCTTATTAAGTGACTTAGGATTTTGAATTCTTCAGCATAACTATAAATATTCTGAAATCTGAATGAAGGTGGAAGTTCAAATTCTAGGATATCATGATATACAAACAACTCTAATGTTGTTTGTGGTAAGCCTTTGTAGAAAAGTTTAAAAAAGTCAGTAATTGATATATGAATGGTTATTGATGATGTTGCCTCACCAAAAGACATACATCAGCGAAATTTCTAACTTTTTGGCAGAAGTTCCTCCTGTTCTTCCGGATATTCCAAAGAAGGGAAGGACAAGTTGATCAGCTCTGGAGCCACTAACTTGTGTAGATGCAAGTTGAGCCATAACTGCAACAACCACTAGGGGCCTGTAATTGTTGGGATAGTTTCATTCTGCATCAAGTGCTGAGAAACTCTATTCAATAAATTGTACAATGCTCCAAGGAGAATTTTGCCAAGGGGGATCTCAGAGTTGCCCTGTATCTTCTCTGCTAGGTAAGATAGTTGGAAGTTGGAGAGCAAGCTTGTCCATAGAAGGCATATCTGTCCAACCATATGTTTAGGAAGGTTGTGTGCTCTTTATCAAATACGGATGTGCCATCAGCCTTGTGATTGATGATATATTGGGACCAACCTCCAATTTTGGTGCTACCAAGTTTGGTAGTAGGTGTTACTAGCAGACTGAAGGGGTTGAAGTGTCGTGCAATGTTGAGACCTCTCAACATGTGAACATTGGCTAATGTTGGGGACATTGGGCCTTGTCTGAAGAGGAAAGCATTATAAGTATTACACCAGAAGAAACAAGCAGCCTTGAGCATAGGTTCATTCTTTTTATATCAGAGAGGGACAACGAAATGCACTGATCCAAGTTTCTGGTTGTCCAATCTGTCCTCTTCTTGGCTGCTACTTTAATTAGCCAATTCCTCCAACCTAGGATGATTGAGGGTTAGTTTCTTAAAGCAATCCTTTTGTCCTAGAGGCCTGGATGCATGTTGGATTCCTTGAAAGGAACTCTATTAGTCTCAGCGACTATAACTCTGCTAGAATCTGGATTGCCCATCGAACCTAGGAAAATCTTGTGCACATTATCTTCAAGTGGAATAAAAACTTGGTTTTGAAGATCCTGGAGACAAGGAAATCAAAGGATTGGGAAAGGGACGACAGAACAAGAGAATTCAGGGAAACAAAGGGAAAAGCATACCTCTAGGATATTGTTGATGGACGCCATTAGAGCAAGAGTCGCCGAGTTGAAGGATTCGGTGTATTGGGATCTAACTGAGTAAACACTCGATGGATTGTGCGGGTTTCGAATTCTCAATTGAGGATGTTTGGAGGGAAACCCTAGCTTTTAAGACAGGTGAACGAGAAAACAGAGGAGGAATCAGAGTAATCAATATGTCCGTATCGGTTTTGAGTGGCAATTTTAGAATAAAACCAGTTTTATCCCAAAATTGGGGGGGCGTGTTAATCCCAAATTTTGGTGAGACAGGAAACTACCAAGTGGGCCTACATCACAGAAGGAGGGACAACCGGATGAGTGGATCGACTAAATGAAGGCGCAGAGGAATTAGTCGATCAGAAGGGTGTCGGAACAAGGCAAGACGAAAGAAGACGTGCCGGGTTCGATTAGAAAGGGAAAGTTAGATTCCAAGTTACCTTTTTGAGGAAAGAGTCATATTAGGACATGAGATTAGGACTCTGAACTATAAATATTAGGAACCCAATCCTTATAAAAATATACACAATCATAATACAAACCCTTTCGGCTCCGACCATCAACCTTAGGAGTAGGAGTAGAAGTAGATCTTGACGAGACCTTCAACAAATCGAGGTGCATCGGTTGAATTTGACCTTCGGTTTGCTTGTAAGTATTGTCATGGTTCATGTTTAGTTTGTCTTGGTTGCATCATTCGACCTCATGTCAAGCCTAATTATGAACTAGTTATCGATTTGAATCATGTTTGTAAGGCTACATTGCTTCAATCTCTTATGAATTATGGTTCAAGTTAGTTATCGACTCTATTAAATTGGCACTTTAAGAGATTTATTAAGTTATCAATATTGTTCAAAGCTTAATGTTTTTATTTATTGTAACAATATTCTGCCTCATCAAGGCCTAACACGTTGGTTTGAGTTTCAAATCTAAATGCTTATTTACGAGCTTTAAAGCAAATCATAATCTTTAAGCAAATACAAGATAGCTAGCTTGTTAGCCTTGATCATTACATGTTGTGCGTTTGAGATATCTATTTTGTTATGGTTAGTTTTAGTATCAACAACTAAATCCAATTATAATAACATAGATAGATCTTGTTCGTGCCTCATGGACCCTGTATCGGCTAAAATAGTCAATCCAATTAAGCTTAAACGAATAGCGCGTGTATGAGTCTACTTATGCATTAAATGAACTAGTAGTCTGTGTTGAATTTATTGAAGTCCGTTGGCCGTTAGACCAGGTGAATATAGATTTAATATAGATTATGAAAATAATTTATTGAAACCATAGGCCGTTAGACCAGTTTTAGTAAGTTATTGTTTATTTAATGCATAAAAGTATAATACATACAAGCTATCTCTTATTTTTGTAATACAAGCGTATCAGCTAAATAGCCGATTCGATAATTTACACCCGAAAGATGCATTTGTCTAGTATAATCGATAACGTTTATCCTTTTGCATCATTCCAAGGAGTTGACTTTCTAGTTAATTTCTTTTGCTCAACGGCTTCTCAAAGCCATATATCTTGGAACTATCTGGCAATAACCGGCAGATTCCATAATTTGATATTTGTACTTTCACCTTGTCAATTTTCAGGTCAAATCGACTGGCACGCCCCGAAATCGATTCACTAAGCTCGTGTGTTTGTGGCTTAGGAGGTCTAGGACTCCACCTCATGCACTCCCTCTGAGAGCCCCCGAGATTGTTGGTGTGAGAAACCAAATTTTACACCAACAACTTCCAATGGTAAAAGATCATTGCACATGGATTCATGGGCCCACAAGGAAGCAAGCAATGTGACAAACACTTAAGAGTTGGAGGAACCACTTCCTATGACAGATGAGAACACATTCTAGAAAACCTTGACTGGGCCCACCTATCATAGGGGGATCGGTCGATCCCCCTCTGGTGCCTAGCTAGGTCGGTTGGCTCCCCACCGACTCAAGCATGCATCCGACATGTTGGATTCACCACTGTCGTCCATCCATGGCAGTTACAAGGTCGGTTCATCTAAAGGTGGAGAAGCATGGAGCACACGGATTGCTGACGTGGCACCCCTTACCTTCCCCTATAAATAGAGGTTGTATCCACCCTCTCAAGGGTGTGATTCAAGTGATTCAAGAGACAAAAAGGCTCTATTAGTTCATTAGTAGTAGTATAGTCTATTGTGGGAGTTAGAGTTGAGTCGAGCGAAGCTCGAGGTCTCTGGAGTCATCTTCTAGAGAGTTTGGTATTGCTCTTGTATCTTTCTCTTGTAAGACTTCTTATTTAATACATTATTCTTCTTCTACTTTTCTAAGTATTTACTTTGTGCAATATTATTCTTGCGATAGTATTATAGTGCTCTATCTTGTCTTATAGTTGTTGTGATCCTGTAACCAACTCTTTGGTGTTTTCCATTGCCTATAACAAGGTGCTCTAGTTGAATCGTATATTCGGTTAGAGTAGTGGGAATTAGTGTAAGCATGGTGCTTAGGCTAAGGCTCACCATTGGTGGCCGCTAGTTTGGATGGACGGTAGGAGCGCACTTAGTTGGGGTTCTGTCTCCTTTCTCACCTATCCCTAGCAACCAAGCAATAAGGTAGCAATTCTAGTTGTTACTACTATTTGATTAGATTAGAACATGGAAGTAGAATTAGAATCACAGGAACCTTTCTCACTCATTGTCCTCCCACCTAGCTATCTACACTAGTTATCTTTTAGTTATCTTAATCAATTATCTTTGAATCACCACCTTCCTTCTACCTATCGACTACCTCCCTCTCTACACTAGTTGTTCTAAATTGAGATAGGGATCTCTTTCCTATTAGCATTTCTAGCTACCACTTTCCTTTGGGATAAAACAAGTAATGATACCCTAGAATATCCATCTTCGGTGAAGTGCTACATCGGTACATTCTGTGCACTTGCGGAATATCCAATAGTTATTGAATTACCCACCTAGCATTTCTGGTGCCGTTGCTAATATCTAGTGACAATGTTAAGATTTGCCAACAGACATCTGAGCATGAACATGGTGTGTGTGTGTGTGTGTTGCACCCATTCTAAAGTTACCTGATTTTCTCTAGGCCATGCCATTCTGCATTGAGACAGACACCTCCAACAATGGGGTTGGCGCTGTGCTTATATAAGACAACCACCCTTTAGCTTTCCTTAGTAAAGCTCTAGACCCAGAAATCAAGGGTTGTCTGCATATGAAAAGGAGTACATGGCTATACTTATTGTAGTCGATCAATGGCGTTCATATGTACATCTGGGTGAATTTGTCATATACATAGATAAAAGGCTCATCCATTTGGGAGACCAACGTTTGCACATGATTTGGCAACAAAAAGTCTTTACCAAGCTAGGCCCGCATTACAAGATAGTTTATAAGCCTAGGAATGACAATAGAGTGGCTAACACATTATCACATCATGGACAGTCTATAGAACTTTCAGCAATTTTCTGCACTCACAATGTGGATGGCTACAACAATGACCCTAAGGCCGGTGAACTATTGACAAGGTTGGCTATTGCTTTAGAGGTAGACCCACACTTTTCTCTACACCAAGGCTTACTATGTTACAAGGGTCAAATCTAGGTGGGTACAAATCAGTCTTTACAACAAAAGATTATAAGGCTTTTCACTCCACTCCAATTGGGGGTCACTTTGGTATCCTGGCAACATACCAGCGTATTAAACAACTATTCGCCTAAATTGGGCTAAAAACGATAGTTCATCAGTTTGTCTCTACTTGCCAAATCTATCAATAGGCCAAGCTGGATCGCTCTAAGTATCCTAGACTGTTACAACTGCTATGGATTCCTTCGATGGAATGACAAAGCATTTCAATGGATTTTGTTGAAGGACTTCCTACATCAGGTGGCAAAAACTACATATTGGTGATCGTCGATCGCTTGTCCAAGTATGGTCATTTTGTGCCTTTATCTCACCCATTTACTGCACTCACTATTGCCAAAGTCTTCACCAGTAATGTCTATCACCTTCATGGTCTTCCAACATCCAACATATCTGAACGGGAATGGGTCTTTCACAAGTCAGCTATGGCAAGAGCTTTCCCAACTGGCTAGAGTCTCACTCAAGATGTCATCAGCTTATCATCCATAAATTGATGGCTAGACAAAGTGTGTCAATCAAAGTATGGAAACCTTCTTACATTGTTTCAAGAGTGTATGTAGATGAAATATGGTCAGCAGTCTACCTAGGGTATGCCCAAGGTAGTAGATTATCGGTAGATAGGTACGCAAGCTACAAACTAGATGGTGACGCAAGGTACAGACAAGGATTTTTATCCAGGTTCGATCATCGTGAGGGCGTAATACCTACGAACTATGTCTGATTATATTGATGATATGAGATGTAATAAGATGAGTTGAGGGGTCCCCTGCCTACCTTTATATAGTCCGAGAGGCAAGGTTATAGATCTAGAAACTAATCCTAGCCGGTTACAATTGCCATAGACAGTCAAATGTCAATCCCTATTCTAACCGACAAGGATCTTGCTTGATCTCCACGTCTGCCTTCCTTATGTGGAACTCCGAATAGATCGGCGAAGCTACGAATCATCTCCTAATGGGCTAATTCTTTTGGCCCAAACCTAGCCATAAGGGTATAGAGGTTTATACCCCCACAGTGCCTGCCCAAACAAGTATTGATTAGATCTATCTAGCCAAGTACTAGTATAATACAACCTAGAATTTCTCCCTAGGTCACTCATCGTTCTATGTCGTGTATGGACATCACCCCAAGCATTTTGGCATATGTGACACTAATGATGTATCTCCTCAACCGGAGATTGACTGTAAGAAAAGTCTTTGATGAATGCATTAATCCAGCAACATCTCACACGTGCTTAGAAGCATATGACAACTCAAGCTGACAAGGGCCATTTACAGAGGCAATTTTCAGTGGGCGATTGGGTCTACTTGAAGCTACAACCCTATGTCCAATCTTCACTAGTGCTAAGAGCTAATAAAAAAACTAACTTTCAAGTTCTTTGGTCCATTTTAGGTGGTGCAATGCATTGGCAATATCGCCTACAAGCTACAACTTCTAGAATCCACTTCTATTTATCCGGTGTTCAACGTTTCACAACTCAAGACTGTTGTGTCAGTGTCACAACAAGTGGCTTCACTTCCCTAAGAATTGCTAGGTCTCCAAGTCCCCATGAAGATCCTTTAGCATCGTGTCACAACTTTAGAGCATGTCGTCACGCCACAGGTGCCCATCTAGTGGTCCAACCTGCCATGCGCCCTCGCCACCTGGGAAGACAAAAGCACTCAAGCAGTGTTTCTCGCGTGCCCTTGCTTGGGGACAAGCATGTATTCAATAGGGGGAGGGTGTCAGCATCCATGGCACTGTGGCATAAGAGCGTGAACCGAAACATGGGATGAGCGTGGTCACCAATGAGGTGAAGCAACCAGGAACATCTCGTGTGACGCATGCTACGTGTGAGTGGTGCAGAGTGGGCGTGAACCATTGGCAACACGTAGCTGTGTCTGTGGGTTCACACAGAGGGCATGAGCCATGTAAAAGGAGAGAGCAGGCGAGCATGAGAGGCTAACTTGAATCATATAACTAGAACATAATAGGTGTGTTTGATTGGGATCCCAAGCTGACTTTTGGCTTGGTTGGGCCAATTTTGTGTTGTTTGGTTCCCAGACTAGCCCCTATAGCCAGGCTCCAACCGATCACCTGTACGCTTGGAGCTAGGCCCATAAAGAAACATGGGGTTGGTGTTTCTTCTAGAGCCAAGCTAGAGCCAACTCCGATGCTCCCTTCTCGTCACCACTCGGTTTCACTCTACGCTGCCTGTCCTTCGCTCGCCTAGATCCACGCCATTCGTTCAATCGCTGTTGGCCTCCCCTCCTTGCTATGATCCCGGCCGCAGTGGAGCTCTTGGTGGTCGAGGAGATGGGGTCCGCTTCTACGTGTTCTCAAACCCCAACCGTAGCGGCGGCTCCGTGGGGTGGTACTCGTGAAACGGTGGACGCACCCGCACCACGACACTGTCGCATCACGGTTGCCATGATTTGTCGTTGCTGCAGTGCTAGCAGCCCGTGGAGGACCCGCCGCCCCTGCCTGCGCCTACCCCAACTCTGCCTCCTCCGGTTCCCTCTTCCCTTCCCGTCCCGGCTCAGGCTCCGGTTCCCCCTTCCGCTACCACCCCGGCTCTAAGGCCCCCGTCGCCTCATGTGCACTTTAGGTCGGCCGACTAGGTTGTGCCCAACATCCTGTTGCACAAGCGAGGTCGTAAGGTCAACATAGTGCTTGAATGCGAAGAGGACGGTGGCGAGGGACGTGCCCAACAGTTGTTCGACACAATGTCTCACATGGGTGAACTTATCATCCTAAATAAGAGTTGACTCTATTGGTGTGTTTGGTTGAAGTTCAGGTGTGTCCAAAGCTAAGCTGGGCCAAAAAATAGGTGTTTGGTTCCTTGTTTTGGGCTTGGGGCATAGCCAGGACAAGCCATCCGGACCACGTTGGGCTGGCCAACCTTGAAAGGCCAAACCGACTATTCTAACTCAGCCCAACTCTGGCTAGCCCTCTCCTCCTTTCTCATCACCGCTCCTCACCAGCGTTGGTCGTCACCACCGAAGTGCCCTCTCACAATCTCACTAGATCTCAGCCACAGGTGCCCCTCACCAGACTTTGGACATGTTAGAAAGGAGGTCTGCGCGCATGGCCGTCGGAGGGGAGCACGAGGTGGGGGCACGACTGGCGGCGCTCGAGCGAGAGAGGAGGGAGATGGAGGCGCGCGGGTGCTGATTTACAGTGGCAGGCCAGGGAATGGAGGAGGATAGGAGGAAGGCGGAGGACGGAGGAGACAGAGGACGGAGGAGATGGAGGACGGAGGATATGGAGGCCGAAGGACGGAGGAGACGGAGGACAGGGAAGTGCGCGAAGTGGCGGGCGCTTTGTCAGTGTGTCATGCCAGTCGGGCACGATGAGGTCACCGATGTCTCGTAACACGGCGCCAAACGCGTCATCAGACTCCGGACGCGACAACACATTCGCGGGGAGCTGGTGGCGTAGGGAAACTAGGTGGCCCTACCGGCGGAACTTGTCTCCATCGAGCAAGCTGAAGTCTTGTGGCGGCGGCACATTTCCTGTTCCCTCAGGGAGGAAGGCGACGCCCTAGGCGCCATTTGTTGATGTAGAAGTGTGATGGCGAGCTAGCAAGCTGGAGAACGAAGGAGATGGAGGATGGAGAAGATGGAGGATGGAGGAGCTGGAGAATCCATCGCTTACTGCCTAGTTTCCCACCGGTGCTCCTCTTCCTTCCCCGCTGGTGCTCCCTCGTTGTGGCCGCTGCAGCTCTGCCACACACATCGTGTGCTTGCTTGGGAAGGAAGCAATTGTTGCTATTGTCGTGTGCTTCGATGGAGGATGGCCAATTGCTGCCAGGGAAGAGAACCTATAGGAGGTGCTTGCCATGCTCGTCCACGTGCC
>Ga0182004_10005508_pt1 | contig 10312 bp, 8 predicted proteins | sample Sormic07211540_1_FD_120479 | JGI IMG/M metagenome (GOLD analysis project Ga0182004, IMG submission 120479) | Endophyte microbial communities from Sorghum bicolor roots, Mead, Nebraska, USA - 072115-40_1 MetaG | ecosystem: Host-associated > Plants > Roots > Unclassified | place: USA: Nebraska...
GGGGCTGGGCTGTTGGGCCAACAGGAATGGAGTCTGCAGGGAAGATTTGGGTGCCCACCCCAAATTGGGGGCTCTAGTAGAGGCCATGCTGGAGTGCTGTTTTTTTTTGCCTGGACATCCATATTTAACTATAGGGGCTCAAGTAGGAGCCTGCTGGAGGTAGATCATAGCCAGGCTACGGACCCTAAACCCTCGACCTCACGGCTTCTGAGCGGGCAAGCACACCTTCTGGGCTGAGGCCCACAGGGAAAAATGGTTGGCCTTGATCTAAGAGAGAGGGACGGAGGTAGGCTTGGGGATCTTTCGGCCTAGATGGAATGGATGGCGGGACAGAACGGAATTTTTTTTTGGTGGGGGGAGGGAATCTAGAAGAAAGAAAGAATTTTTTTATATAGTTTTGGCCCACAACAGGTTTTAGAATTTTGCAACTAAGGTCTTGTTTAGTTCCGAAATTTTTTTGGATTTTGGCACTGTAGTATTTTCGTTTTTATTTGACAAATGTGCAATTAGTTTTTATTTTTTCGGAAATTAGGCTCAAAAGATTCATCTCGTGATTTACAGTCAAATTGTGCAATTAGTTTTTATTTTTATCTATATTTAATGCTTCATGCATGTGCTCCAAGATTTGATGTGATGGGAAATCTTGAAAAGTTTTTGGTTTTCGGGGTAAACTAAACAAGGCCTAATTTCCAAACCTATTTTTAGATGCCAACATGGAGGCCAAAACAATTCTCGAGACAAGGATAGCTAGTGGCTGGTGCGAGCAGGCTCAGGCTAGATGAGCTGCTGCCGCCGTCCGCAGTCAGGGGCCTATCGTTAGCGTCCGTAGTGTCAGCGAGCCCCATGTGTGTGCTACCAGCGGTGCGGGAGCAGGCCGGTGCAAGCACCCGCACACTCATCAAGCGTGTGGTGTGCATGATCACCAAATGAACCCGGCCCTGCAGATCCGGCAACCCCGACGCGACGCACAGCCAAGACGACAACCACCCTATCCCACTGCAGTACAAAGAGCCGAAGGGGGAGATGTAGAGGCACCACCATTGTTTCGCTTATCTGAAAAGTCATGGCTAATAGTACTGTTTGCTAATATATTATGAGAGAAAAACACTATTAGCGATAGAAAAAGTATAGCTTATAAAACAAATGAACCAGCCCATATCATCTCCACTTAGTTTCCCCTTCTAGCTCCACCACCTCTTGATCTTGTACACCATTATCATCTTTTCCTATTCTCAGTTGAGGAGACCAGCCTATGAATTCTTGTGTATAGCCTGCGTATGGTCCATTATATAGGTATCTAAATCCCGTTTTCTAGATTAACATCTATTTTCCAGCCCAGAAATGGAAGTTACCACAACAGGTGGGTATTTGATAAACAAAGTTCATACAGAAAGCTATTAAGTTACACACTCATACTACAAAGACAGTTTACAACTTAGGTGATACAAAGATAGTTCTAGAAAACCAAATCCTTAAAGATGAAGGCGCAAGAAGTCCTGGAAAATTGACTGGTTAAATCTTGATTCACTTGAAGATCTGTAAATAATGATAATGATAAGTGTATGACTTGGAAGCTCTGTAAGTAATAATAAAAGAGTATCACTAGTCAATGAAAAAGAAGCAATATGTCCACTACACTTACTAAAAACATGCACAATATCAGGCCAGCCCAAAATACTCCAAGACGCGCTGAAAATAGCAGAGGTAGGTATCATAGGTGTTAAAAAAATCTCATAGGTAGAAAACATAGAGACTTACATGCACAATAGATTTATTGATGCCGCAATCTTCACCAAAAATTGCATCAATTCGATACTGTAGTGTCAATATTTCCATATTAATGGTTCTGATATCCTTGTAAAGTTTATTGAGTCTTCTTCTGCACTCATTTAGTTGACTCATCCTTACATCTGATGAAGCTTGACTGCTAGAGCACTCATCTTCTTCACTGAGAATATTGCCATTTCCATTTCTGGGATACAACAAAAATCTAATCAGTAAGTCATGGTGTCCATGATAGTTTCACCAATGACTAGACATATACCCTCTAGTTTTGTTTGATAGTCCATTTCTGAGATACACCAATAAATTAGCAAATTCATTACCTTCTAGTGTTGTTTAGTAAACAACAAAAGCAGATACCCAGTCCAATCACCGCATGTAGTCCAATCATCATGTTCATCTAAGGGAAGACATTGAAATAATATCATGCATTGAAATAAGACTTGGGTCTTAATTTGCATGATGCACAATTGTAATCATAGGACCTACCAAGAACATGGTAGTTTGCATCTGCAGTAAAGAATATTTTTCTGTTTCCACAGTTTGTAGTATTCTGATACACAGAAATAAATAGATCAATAAATAAACTCATAATCTACAATAATTTTCAGTAACTATATACATAGAGAATTACCTGGTAATGCTCATTGATGCCACCAGTCCAATCAACAATTGTACTAAGATCAAAACTCGTAGTATCATCCTCTAAGGGAATGAAACACAGATAAAGGCATGAGATTAGACTAACCTTGACCACTAAACTAAGCCTTTGGTAAAGGCAACAGATCAAGGCTATGCAAATAACAAATTACTCCATATACTTGTTGCTGCACTTAGCTTAGCTGACAACTCGGATGAACCACAAAATCTATATTACCTTTCGTCGCATTGCAGACTACAAAATTTCGCCGGAGGAGAGCCCGCCGCGGGGCGCTTGAGTTCGCCGGTGGGGATGAGTCGGCTGACTGCTCGTCTCCTCCAAGCTCCGGCTACATGAAAAATCAAAGCCGTATACACCATTCTGGGTGACTATAAAAGATCAAAGTCGTACACACAAAATGGATGTTAGTTGACCGAAACATCCATTCTATGACACTAAGTCCCGTTTTTATCCCTATCATCTATTTTCGGTACAAAATGCCGATCACTTAATCAGCTCAATTTCCATTTCAGCATCAAACATCCATTCTAGCATCCTAATCGCTTCTAGGATATGATATATCTGATAAACAGAAGTTCATACAGAAAACTACTAAGTTACACATTCATACTTCATCAGTGCATCATAGCACTTTGGATGGTTCTGATTGGCTTCATTCAGAAAGTGCACAAGCAGTTGCGAATCAGATACGAAGGTAGTGTTGTTGAAGTTTAGCAGATCATTGATTGCGAGGTAGGAGAATGATCTTTGGCCAGTAGTGTGCTGGCTTGGTAGTGTCGTCTGATCTGCAGAACAAGAGTGTGCATATCTTGGACCACTTGATCACACAAAGGATGCCCACCTGGAAGGCTTTGAGACAGCAACCCTCTTGATGATAGAAACTTCACACGCACTTGAGAGTTTAGCAAGTTCAAATCCGATTGATTGATTGATATGCAGAATACAAATCTGATTGATTGACATGCAGACCATAAAAAATGTGTAATTTTCCGATGTCTTCTGTTCTCGATCGATGCAAAGCTGACATCGACGCAGACACTGCTTCCTGTACATGAGAGCCGCAGCTGCTTGTTCAGAACTTCAGATTTGTACAGTGATGAAGTGACGATCGATCAGCTCCTCGTCCCCGTCCAAGGTTTCCAGAAACTCCAGCTCGCTGAAGCCGCCGCGTGTTTCCGTCTCCCTGGCCCTGCTAGCCACCAGACCACTGATCTCTGACGACGACGACGTTCCAGTCGACGCCGGCGCCGCGGCGAACTCGCGTCCACCATGTACATGTGGCAATCGCAAGCATGGGGCTTGGCCTGCAAGCGCAGTCGGAAAGAAAGCCGCGGGCGGCCGCGCGTCGCCGCACTCGTCGTCGCAGTCGCAGTGCGCGGCGGCGCTAGCAATGATCTCGTCCTGCCTGTCGCGGAGCCACAAGTCAAGGCTAAGCGAGGACAGCGGCGAGGGTAGCCGCCTCCTCCGCGGCGTGCCGCGGCGGAGTGTCTCCTTGCAGTGGGCGATGGCGCTCGCCACGGCCTCCGCGCGCTCGCGGGCCGTGTCGTCGACGGCGCCCCTGCGTGGCGCTGCCGCCGTTTCCTTGTTACCGGCCCTGGCCTTCCTCAGCCGCCGGGAGATCCACCGCAGGTGCCTCCCCACCGCGTACCCCTTCGGCGCCACGCTCGCCGCCGGCGCCGCATCCTCCTCGGCATGGATATTGGACGCGCGCGCGAGGGCTTTGCTGGAGGTCCACAGCCGCATCCCAGCGCCACCCGCGCCGAAGCACAGCGCCGAGGTGGAGGTGGATGGGCTCCGCGGACCGGGTGTGCTGAAACTGAAGGCGTCGGCGCTCGACGAGGAGGACGCCGATGAGGAGGAGCCCGAGTCTGTTTCCTTATTAGTGCCGGCGCCGCCGGCCGCGCGGAACGACGGGGACGACGGCGATGGGAAGTCAGGCTCGGAGGGTGCAGGCGTCGCGGCCGTGGCCACCGTCGTCGTGCCCACGGCGTACGGGGACAGCCAATTCATGGCGGCGGCTAGTGAGTGCCGGTGCCTCTCGTAGGAATGGAGTTGGAGGAGTGCGTGTGCATCGATCGGTGCATGCATGGCATTGTTCATGGCATGGCGGCGTGTCTTTATATTCACGTCGTCATCATTCACGACGGTGCGTCCTCCTGGAGAGTGGCAGATGACAAGCATTCTTGCCAGAAATGGTTCGCTTGGGGGCGTGTGAGTATATGGAAGGTCCTTCCCAAATCCATGGCAGCAACAGCCAGTAGGGCAGTACTGTCATTCCATAACAGCAACACGCGTTCAAGGTTGGAATTAATTTCTGGTGGAGCATGATTTGCAATCTTGCATTAATACGTCATTCTTCATGACCATGTATTTGAGTGAGGAATTATATTTCCAGCACAGAAATTAAAATTATGGGTACCGATTTGAGGGGACCCGGCAAACAGTGAAGAGGAGCCAAAAGTGATTCCAGGAATAAAATGTTAAGGAGCAAAATGCTTGAGTTGGACACATGAAATGAATTATGCAATGCTTGAATTAAAAGTTGTGCAGCAAATGGATTTAAATATAGTATTTACAAAAGTTGTCCTCAAAACTTTTTGTCAATTACAAAGTACAAATTAATAACCTACAGCCTACTAGCGTAGTGACATCAAATGCTTTCCGAATTATTAAGAGCAAGTTTGGCATACCACCACCCCTAGACCCAAGCATGATTTGATGTTAATCAGATAGAATAAAGTATGTGTTTAATCAAATTTAATACACATCTCCTATAATTCAGGAGCCTGAACAGTTTTGTCCTTGTCTTTCCATTAAAAAATTGTAATTTGTTTATTGTGATATGTGTTAGTAGATTTGGACTGCTGGATGGAAATATCATGGTTGTAAGCTATCGCTTGAATAGATGCTATATTTCAAGCACCTAAAATATATAGCATTTCAAAATTTTAATAAAAATTGCTTAACTAAACTAAATATCTTCAGTGTGCCACAGCCCTCACCTCCAGCTCCAAGAATTTTTGGAGCTAGACCGGCTCAGAGCGTGCTTACGCCTTTGTTAGATTGATGGAAAAACAACTTAAGCTGTGATTAATTATGTAGCTTCTGGAATACGTTCAGTGTTGAGCTGACACGATTTTTTTTTAATTCATATCTAATCGTGCTTCCTTTCCATATCCAGCGGACTCCGCTTCCAGGACACATGAGATGAGATCCGCTTCTTCAGATCTCCAGTGATGAAATGGTGATTGATCATCTCCTCGTCCCCATCGAATGTTTTCAGAAACTCCATCTCGTCCAAGCTGCGGCTGCTCATCGACGATTCGCCACGGCAATCTGCACGAATGCATGGAGAGCCAATGCAACGCATTAAACGATAGACGATGCCAGTGCATCTGGATTGCATTCCATGGTATGCCGGCCGGGTGGCTAGCACTAGCAGAGACACCTAGTACCGTGGCCGTGATGCGGTTCCGGTGACTCCTCGTCGTGCACGACGGCGCACGAGGCGGCGGCGAGCGAACTGTCCCGGCTTGGCGAGGCCGAGCACGGGCACGGCGACTCCTTGAATCGCTTCGCCATCGTCAGCATCCCGAGGCCGGGCCAACCGGCGGCCCGGCGAGGACGCGGAGGTGAGGGCCCTGGGTCACTGCAGTCGTCGCAGTGCACGGCGGCGGTCGCGATGATCTCCTCCTGTCTGTCGTGGAGCCACTCGTCTAGGCTAGGCCGTGTCATCAGCGGCGGCGGCCATGGGTGATGGTGACCCATTACCGTCGCTCCTGGCCTTCCTCTGTCCCTGCCGATCACGTCTCCTTTGACCTTGGGTGCCGCATCCTGCTTCTGCGGCTGCTTCGCGGGCGCTCGCGCGCGGGAGCACCGCAGCAGCAGCCTCCTCCCGACGCCGACGCCGCCGCTAGCGCCGAAGCACAGCGGCGTAGTGGAGGGGCTCTCCTGGCGAGACCGGGACTTAAAGAATCCGGAGTGGCGACCGTAGTCGCTCGACGACGAAGACGGGGAGGAGAGGGAGGAGCCCGATCCGGCCGCATTGGTGCTGGACGACGGGGACGACGACGCGCGGTCGAGCTCAGAGGAGTTGGCCGTGGCCATCTCTACTGCAAAGCACTGGGCGCCGGGGAACAGGCACGCCGCGAGGAACTGGATCAGCTGCATGGCGGCCGGCGAATGCTCGGCACGACGGACTTTTGGGTTTTAGTTTAGCGTGGCGCGGCATCTCTTATATATACAGGCAGTGATCGATCACGGGTCACGGCGGCGTCCCCTCCGAGATGGCAGAAACGGACCAAGAGGGAGGCTAATTTTTTTTCGTGCTCAATGCAGTACACTAATAGATATAGCTAAGATTGATAATTCAATATTGATTCAAAGTGTTTAAAGGCAAAGATTCATAGAATAAGCATAGAAAAATACCAAATATATAGAATCTTTTGCAAAAAAGAAAACTTGTTAAAAGATTTTTGAGTCCAAGAGGGGGCTACAGCCACCCCAGCCACCCCCCTTGGGTCCGCCAATGCTTGTGCCTACCTAAAAAAACAAGCATCCGGTAGTCTGGAACTGGAAGGCTCCTTCCAATCCTTCCAAATCCATGGCAGCGGTTGCCTTCTTCTGTTTCCATCTTCCATATACATGGGCGTGGTTAAATTACTCTACCATATTTCTATTTCCGGAACCTAAACCTAACTAATACTTAGTTGTTTCCATTTGCTCATCCGGTGAGGGCACTCACAATGCAAGACTCTATTATAGAGTCCAAGACAATTCATTATATATTATTTATAGTATTTTCCTGATGTGGCAGCATATTTATTGAAGAAAGAGGTAGAAAAAATAAGACTCCAAGTCTTATTTAGACTCTAAGTCCATATTGTTCGAGGTAATAAATAATTTTAGACTCTATGATAGAGTCTGCATTGTAAGTGCCCTGATAGATCCTCATCTTCTTCTGGCTCAACTCCCTTTTTCATATCCAATGCAGGTTAGGTATGCTTTAGCTTGAAATCATTAAAGATATGGTCGACCTCGTTTACATCCATGGTACCATTGTATGTACCTTCTACTATCATCCAGATGAGATAGGGATTCAAAAGGTCAGAGCCAGTCTCCTCGTTCTTTTAGGTCGTTTAATAGTTCCCCAATCGGCTTTCTCGCCGAGAAAGCCTTCCTTCATTAGATTAAAAAACCACACTGATAGATCATTATTCATTATTAGGTCATGTTTGCATGCATGTATATTCACTTCGCTCCACATGTCTTGGAGTGAGTTAGAATGTAATTTAATTCTACTCTAATTCACTTCATCACATGTGGATCGAGATGAATATCAATGCTTGACTGTATAGTAGCCTTCCTATGACTATCTTCCATGTCGCAGGGGCAAAGGCAGGCACGTTTGGTGCAGAGATTGATGACATGGTCCAAAACGGGCTAGCCCAATGGGCGGCACCAAACATAGTCGTATTAGACACGCCTTGGTATCATTGTTAACAAGATCAGCCCAACCATAGTGTTGTGTTGGGCCGCTTATTTAGCCTACATTGTATGCATGTGAATAAAACATTGGAAAACTTGGACCAAAACTGCGACGGTGATGTCTTTGCTCTTTCTACTTATAGAAATTGCTCAGCGGCTTCCACCGTGTAAGGAAAATGGACTATCGACCCATTTAGTTTGGAGTTTGGTATTTGATGATCAATAAGACCAAGTTGAAAATGTATTTGCAAGTGTTTATTTTTTGAGTAAAATACACTGACAACCCTTTAACTTGTCGCCATGTGCCACTTTGGTCCATGAACTTGCAAACGCGAAAAAGTGCCTCCTGAACTTGTCGATCCGTGCCACATTGATCCATGAACATGCAAATACGAGAATAACACCGGCTGCATGGCACTGTTCTGCCACATGGCCGCCTCTGGTAGGCCATGCATATCACCGTTTATGGTGATGATGTCAGCACTTCTTTTTAAATTTACGAAATTGATATATTTTTATTTGTAGCGCCAAATATATCAATTTTAATCGCCTCGTCGAGCTCTTTCTAATGGTGTACTCTGTTTTGTTGTTTGAGATAGTTTTATTTAAACATTTTGTACATGTTGATATCGTCATAAAACATCTATAAATCAATTTTCATAATTTTTTAATATTTATTTTGGCCTACAAAAAATCATAAAAGTTGCATTATTAATTAAAAGAGATAATTTTAAAACAAGCAAAAATTATTCGTTTTCTAGGTTTCATATTTTTCCAGCAGAGTACATCATGAAGAGGCTACACAAAACATTGTATTTTACACTTATTTTTTAGTCCAATAGGTTACCAACATGACTTGGACAGAACAACATGGTGATCCACCTCAAGTAAGGCATTTAGAAGCATGTTTGAAGACTCAATAGATCAAGCAAAGTTCAAGCCACAACGTCAGAACCAATCCGGACGCAAAAGATTGCAAGAAAGAAAAAAAGGTAGGCGTCGGATTGATACAGTAAAGGGCGTCGGACCAGATGTGACCACTATATTCACACTATGGAGGAAACACAACAGGAGCATCGGACCATGCCTAGGCGTCAGACTGCTATAGTACCATTGGACCGCTACAGTACCTAGCTAGGCGTTGTACCGCTACAGTGTGTAGTCCGATGGTGGTTTGGTTTGGGTTCTCCTGAGAGGTGTGCCAGGCGTCGAACGTAGTCCGTGGATGGGGTGTCAGACTAGTCCGACAGTGATCCCGCATGTCAGCCTTAGGCGCACAACAACGGTTGGCAGCAATGGCTACTGACACAGTGACCGTTGCAAGGCGTCAGACTGCTACAATATTAGTCTAATGTTACAGTGCAACTCGTCTGACAGTATGTAGAATTGTCCATCCAAGCTACCAATGACTCTATTTGCAATGGGGGCTATAAATATGAGTTCCAACCAGCCAAATAAGGTGCAGAGGAGTAAGGAAATATACAAAGGGTGTTGATACACTATTTTCAGTGCTATCCACATGCATAGTGCTTAGAAAAAAAATCGGTGATTAGTGTATGTGTTTTTGCGAAGAGCTTAGGTTAGTTAGATCACACTCGTATGCGCTTGCTCTAGGTTTAGGTATAGGTTGAGTGAGGTTTGCACTCCTCTTACCTTTGTTGATTGTGTGCACCATTGTTGTACATCTCGGAGGATTGTAAGTCTTGCGGGACAATACCAATTGTGTTTCTGGTGTGCCTGCCACCGTGTACGGAACAAGGTATGTGGCGTTTTGGCCAGAAGCTTGATAGCGAAGACAACGGAGAGCATCTAGGAGAGGCTTAGCAGAAGGCACGTCAAAGACCCACTTGCGCGTGGGAAAGGTCCTAGGCTATCCACAAAGTTACCCGATCAGGATTTTGGCTCTTGCGAGGGTTACAAAGACAGGGAGAAACATGAGCTTCTTAATACCTCGGTAAAAACACTAGAGTCACTGATAGGAGTTTGCATCTCTATTGTTCTTTTATCTTCCGCATTATATTATGTAGGTTAGTTATGTGCTTACTTTCCTAACTTAGTTTGATAGGCTAGTTGATAGAATTGGAACCTAGGGTGCATAACTCTTTTGCGATAGAGATAGCAGCACACCTAGCAAAATCATAGGGCCTGTTTGGTACAGCTCACAACAGCTTCATGAGCTGTTGTGAGCTGTTTTTTTTTTGCCAAACACTTATTTCCAAAACAGCTTCATGGGTGAAGCTGTTTTTCCCCTCCTCTCACAAAAACATAAGTTGTATGAAGCTGAAAAATAGTAGCTTATTGTAGCTTCTCCCTCATTTCTCTCTCTCAACTATGCATGAAGTAGTTGGTGAAGCTATTTTGCCAAACACTTTTTCCAAAACA
>Ga0182004_10005509_pt1 | contig 10310 bp, 12 predicted proteins | sample Sormic07211540_1_FD_120479 | JGI IMG/M metagenome (GOLD analysis project Ga0182004, IMG submission 120479) | Endophyte microbial communities from Sorghum bicolor roots, Mead, Nebraska, USA - 072115-40_1 MetaG | ecosystem: Host-associated > Plants > Roots > Unclassified | place: USA: Nebraska...
CTCTTCTCTAATATCTCTGCACGCTCTGCATCCCACTCCTTTAGGCCTTGTAGAAGCCGCTTGTCGGACTCCTTAATCTCAGTGTCGATCCACTGCTCAAAATCACACAATGGTGGAGGGGTCCGCAACAAATATATTTGTTCAAAAAATTAAATCATGCTTCATAGGACACAAAATACTAAGTGCACAATAGAAAAATTAACTTACAATAAAGTTACTGCGGCGTTGTTTTGGCGTAGGCTTCCAGGCAAAATTGGAACACATCCAATACCTCTGCCGATAGGTTTTCTCGTCTTCTGGAATTTCTACCTTGCAAGGATCACCACAAAAGCACATAGGTACTGGAATACCGCTAGGAAGCGGCTTGTGGATGTACGGACTCCCGGTCGTCCGGCCATAGCTACAGTTCAAAGAATTCAATTCTAAGAAATCATAGTAATTAACGATTCAACCGAAAACTACAATTTACCAAATGATAAATAATAATGAATGAAATTTATCGAAACATGTCGAAAGGTTACCTTGGTTTGCTACTTTTTCCACGACGTGGCATTCTACGATTGCGTAATATAAATATTAATCATCCATTCAAAAATCTAGTAATGGTTTATCTAAGTCTACAACATACGTGTAATATAGGTCAAATCAATGTGTCAGAAACTAATATGTGAAAGAGTATACCTGGCTCTTCAAGATCTATGGATCAAATCAAACTTTTGATGGTCGAAATATTGAATCCAAATTCGTGCTCGGTTTTTGGAGAGGAAGAGCCGAGAGGGGAGATGAAAATATAAACTGCGTCCACGGTAGCGAAGGGCGTCGGCTGATTTGTAGTAGAGAGCTCGACGTTGTGATCTACGGCGTCGAGCTCCCTGCCACGTCAGAGCCACGTTAGAAGCCCCGCTGGGCACAGCTAGGGACCTCGACGCCTTGATCCATGGCGTCGAGCCGTGATACCTCGACGCTATGATACATGGCGTCGATCTCCTGGGTCCAAAACCGAGATGAAGTTTTATAGGGTCAAAGAAGCAAATTTTTTTTAAAAAAAAGCCAAATTGTAAAATGTTGGGCGCCGTCGTCGGCTGGGAAGCAGCTGGGGCCAGCTGCAGCTTGTCAGCGCGGCGCCGCACGTTGTCCCTGAGCCGGCGGAGCTTCCTGGCGAACTCCCGCAGCTCCTCCTCACCGAGCGCCTCCGCGTCCGCCTGCCACCAGAAGCGAACCCCGCCCGCCGCCGCGGCCCGGAGCACCTTCTCCCCGACGGCGTGCATCCGCGTCTTCTCCTCGGCCACGCGCGCGCCGGTCTCCTTCGCCCGCCGCGCCGTGACCTCCATCACCTCGCGCTCGCGGTCATCGTCGCCCTCGCCGCTGGGGAGCGGGGTGAACCGGCTGATAACGCGTTCGACGGAGGGGGCGCCCACTGCGGACGGCTTCCCCGTGGCGGAGAAGACGACGGCGGCGACGCGCGCGCCGCAGAGGAGGGAGAGCTCCGAGGCCTTCTTTAAAAGCCCCGACTTGCGCTTGGAGAAGGTCACCAGGCGGCTCTTGGGGTCCTCGATAAGGACCAGCTCCCTGCGCCTCCGCCCCTGGCTAGCCTTTCCTGCCCCGCGCGGCGACACCATCGCCGTCGCCGCGGCCGTTTTCTTGGTCCCGTACGTACTGCTCTCCCTCTCGCTCTCTTAATAACGAAGGAAAGAATTGCGATGGAGAGGATTCCCGTTGGGAACGGAGGCGTGGTGTATTTGTACTTGTTGACGAGGATATCAAATATGGAAGGCTCCGGGCAAGGACGCTGCGGTGGAGTTCGACAATCAGGCGAGGATATCCCAAACTCAAATATGGAAACCGTAGAATTCGACATGGATTCGACAACCAATTGTCCATTTAGGCCCTGGTCCTTGCTAAATTTTAGCTAGCTAAAATTATTTTAGCTAATCTTGGATAACTAATGGAACTAAACTATTTTAGTTTCTTTTAGTCAATGTGTTTGGAACTTTAGCTAATAAAGTAACTAAAGTTTAGCTAGCTAAAATTTAGCAAGAGGAACCAAACATGGTCTTAGTGGAATTCTTTTCTTTTTCTTTTTAAAGCCGGAACTCGAAATACGATTGATCAATTCAGAGCCCGCGGCCCGCTGCTGTTTCCTCGTCATCAAGATAATTGGAAGCAGAACGTTTTTGGACAGAACTGGTTGCAGCTTCACTGTCACCGTCTCCACGTTGATGCAGCATGGTCACAAAACTGTTGAGCTCTAGCTAGCCAGTTTGGATAGAACGTTTCAATGTCATGTGCAAGCAAACGTTTCATCTCACAAGCTGATCGATTGGATCATCATCAAAGCAAAAGGGGTAAAAGAACTGTATGTTACCTCGAGCTGCACCGCAAGGCAAAGCAAACTTGAAAAACGAGCAGCACACATGAAGCCAGGATCAGACAAGTTCGCCAACGAGATCATCAAGTGCCGCTCTAGGACACACAATTCTCAATCTTGCACGGTGGAACGCGCGGTAGCGGCGGCGGAAGGCGGGGTCGGAGATGACGTGGCGCCAGGACTTGCACACGAGGGAGGCGCAGACGAGGCACGCCGGCTGTCCTGCTGGGATGCGGAGGAGGATCTCGCCGACGAGGTCGTCCACCAGCTCCGGCGCCGCCATGAGGCTAGCCTCGCCGCTTCTAGCAGAAGCACTGTTACTGGACCTGTTCTGGTTGGCAGTGGAAGCGGAGCGCCGTAGTTTGATGCAGCAGCAGCTGGAAGTTCACGCAAATTGTTGAACTGGACCGGCATCGCCGTGGTGTATATAAAATAATAAATATATATACGTTCGAAATATCAGATGGCGGCTCGAGTCGCAAGCTGTGGCTACTGACTAGAAATAGCCAGCCGACCTGCCTGAGCAATCAGCAAGTTCTCTGAATTTCGTGGAAATATCAGATGGTTAACACAATGAAGTCAAGTCAAAAGTTTCATTTCCTTTGGTGTCCCCATAACGGCATAGGGTTCTTTCAACCACCAACAAATTCATTCATTCAGAAGAATCTGCGTTTGCATGTGTCGGCAAGAGACCTCTCCAATTGGGACCACCAAATTTGCAGAGTTCTTGTATTCAAATGAAAGAAGCAAATTCAATGGGTGTACATGAACAACATATGAGCAGAAAATGTTGAAGGAACAAGCATTATTATTCATTTTTTATCCTTCTTATTTCTGTATGGATAACAAGATTATTCTGTGGGGGTCTTATGTGTGAAAGAATAACTGAATCAAGCACACCAGAGTTCAATGAATGTCACTCAGAATGGACAGGGGATAAAAAGAAGTTTGGACATTCCTCAAGTTCTTGCCAGCTTCCATCGTGTGCAAACGCTTGAATGAAGAATTTCAAACTGGTGACTTCGTTCGAAATCTCTAAGCCCGATACGTAGAAGGCATCAACACTAGCAACTCCAAGATAGCTTCTGGGAGCTTTCACGTCTGAATCTGCCGTCAACTTCTCCACGTAGATATTGTACTTGCTGAATGGTGGTTGTCGTTCATCAGGGGTCTTCAGCTTCCAGCTGATTTTCAGACTCACAAGTTCAGATCCGTTAGAACTTTTTGACCACGAGATGTAATCACCTTCAGTTACCCAAGATTCTGCTGGAGGGAACTCTGTGTTTTTGTCAGTATTTCGAATACTGATGTGGCCTAGTGATGCTTGATACAGTGATGATCCATCTACATGTTCTTCCAAGATGCTACCATCTTCTGTTTCTGGACTGATTTGGCCAGTAATTTTCATTGTGCAGACAATATTGATACCAGTTAATGTGTAGCCAGCACTGGACCAAACAGTTGCTTTGCAAAGGACCCAGTCTTGGTTATCTGGAGAATGTTGTTGCACAAGGACCCAATCTTGGTTATCTGGAGCGTGTAGCTCCACCTTATCGGCTTTAACATATGATCCATACTTGTGATTTTGTTTCTTTCTGGTGAATGTTGCAATGTCCTCTGCAACAAGAATTGATGTACCCTTTTTGTTTCTAGAAGACAGATCCAGGGACAACCCTAGAGCAGAGTTTGCATTGGCTCTTACCTGAAACAAACCACCAAAAGATGCAAAATCATGAGGCTGGAAAGACAAGGATCCATTGAGAAATAGAACACAAAGGTAAAGGGACTAAGGGAGCTCATGCAGTAGTGCAGTACCAGTGAACGCATTTCTCCATTCACATTCAGGGGATTTTGTCAATGTTGGTAACAATAAACAATCAATATAGTTCATGTGATTCAGTTTTATATTTCCATGTAATTAGATCATCAGTAAGAAGACAGTTAAGATAACACAATAAATGTAAATACATGTTTTGTTCTAACCGAATAAAATAGATGAACAGGTCCATCTTCCAATGCAAGTCCTCCATTAAAAATCCGTTCTGAGAAAACAATGTTCTGCCGAAGAGTTCCTTTGGCTGTCAAACAATTCCCTCCACTGTAAGGTCCATCCTTGAAACTATTAAGCATCCAGCAAAAGAATGTTATGAATGGAAAATAATTGGGATGATTAATTTGGAAAATAACGTAAGGAAACATTACTAAATGTACAAGAAAGATAAATGTTGTGTGCACTAAAGAAATCATCCAGTTCAATTGTCTGGAAAATTATAAAATCATAGTTGATGTAAGCTAATCGTGAAATTAACCAGAAAGCTTAACTTTGCTTCTAATAGTAACTGAACTAAGTGGAAGAAATACCCTATATGGCCAGGACATGTGGCAGTAAACACTTCAAATAATGCATTCCAAAACTTTTGGGGGCTCAAATTTCTCTCTTGTTCAGCAAGCTATTTTAGTGACATGCTAATTTGTATCATCTTAAATAAAAGATGATGCTTGATTTACACGATGAAACCTAAAGTCGAAATATTTAAGCAGTTATGAGATGCAAGTGCAAGTAGGTGATAAGTTGCATATTTCAGTAGCCTTGAGTTCTAACCTGTGTTTCTTGCTTAAAAAATAATATAAATCAGACACTTCACTTATCTTACTATAAGAAATGAAAACTGTATACAAGAATTCGATAAAGATGAATTAAAATGTAGCCAAAGAAGATGTGAACTTACTCCGTATAGGCTTGCAGGTGAACTTGATCTCTGGTGTATTTAAGCATAGGCTGAGAAAAAAATAAGGGACATTGTCACAGTGAACTTCAGGATAGTTTGATACATTCAGCTTTCATGAATAAGAAGCAAATTTCAGAAATGGGATAATGACACAACTAACATTCAGATGGTATGCAAAAGGCATTTTTTTGCATCCTTTAATGTAAGTTGGGGAAACTATAGATTGATTATTGAAGGACAAGAACATATATATATGGCAAAATTTGGGCTTATGGAAACACAACCAACCTCCAGTATCCTTGCCTAATTCAACTCAATCTACTAGAGACCCAGACTTGGAGTCCAAATACAACTCCACAGCCCTAGCCGACCTCTATATAGAGATCAGGCTGGCTGGACATGAGCCCATATGAAGCTAATAAGGCCTAAGGCCAATAACATAGCCCTGTCTAACAGTTAATCTGAATCAGCGTGTATATACAACGATACATGGAAGCATAACTCAACAGAACATATTGACAGCATGCTACCTGGAAACTTTGGCAAGAAATATTGTTCCATGGATCACTAGAGATTTGCAACCCTTCAACGGATACCTGATAACCATGACCCTAATGGGAACAAAAGTTTACAGTGCATCAATATTTCTGAACAAGGAGAAAAACAGGGATATACATTTTTTGACATTTGGCAGAGGAACTGCAAAATCTGGAGATGTTTCCAATCATCACATATGCTGCCAAAAAAATTGTATTTTGTGAGCATAGTCTACATAGACAACTGAGAGAACCAAACTTAAAGAATGACAGACTTTGAAAGGTAGTAAACTTATATGATAAATGCTCCTGTCTGCTGAACAAAACTTGTGAGTATGAGCACCTGAGTGCTCCTAGTCTAATATCGGAAGTATTAAAATAGTTATTCATGGCACTTAGAATCAGCATTAATGAGTCAGGGATTAGCAAAAACTGCTACATAACCTTTAATCCTGATTACCAAAACATGCTGCACCGTATTGCCATATTCTGAGAACATATATATGCAAGGCTTCCACACCCAATATGATAAACTGATGGGAATGTAGAATTGTAGATAATTAATCCAATACCTGATTAAAATCTGAATAGAATGGTAACTGTTCTGGATAGCTCCGAAGAATACCCCATGATTTTTCAACAAGGCCCCACCAACTGCACAGTTACTTGGTAAATACATTGCAGAATTGCGACAATAATAGCAGAAAGAAGTCAACAACACATTACTGATTCTGTGCACTCTGAAAGTCAGGTGGTTGCTTAGTTTCATATATCCATCCAGGAGCAAATATGGCAGCTGATATATCAACTTTCTTAAGTAGATCAAGGGCAACATTTGTCTAGCAAATTACAAAATTGGCAGTAAGTAAAATATTGGAAGGTGAGAAACTGAAAGGCAAAGTTTACATAAAACTATAAGAGCAAAGTAGCGATATGTACAACCGAGCATTTCAAAAATTAAGGGGGTGCAATCGCCAAGGTGTGAGGCCAAGGAGCTGATATGCGCGAGGGGACACCACTTGCCATTTTTGACCACCTACAGTACCTTTTGTGGCGCTGAGGAGCAAAAGAGAGAGAAAACTCGGCGGCTCTAGCAAGCGTTGTAGTAGTGCCGACTGCAGACGGCCTAGGTCTCATGTCATCATAAAACTATCTAGCAAAGCCTACTCAATTCAGGAATTAGCATAAAGAGCTATCTTGACGAGCAAATTATGATAGTGGGACTTCTCAATCTGTACCAGTGTGATGCACTATACTACTTGTCTACATGCATAGCTAAGATGGGAAGTCAAATCATAAAGAATAATCAACGAAAATACTAGCTGCAGTCCCTTCTTACTGGGTAACTGGTACTCTGTGAGCACTAGAACTGGCCAGATTAGCAGCTTGCAAACACGGCAGTAGTTACAGAGGAAGACACGGTGTTCGAGAATCTTTTCAGAGGAGGGCGCACCCAGGCTTACAACTTATACATTTATCAACTGTATATACATGAGTTCTCCCAACAGAAAAAAAAATGTATACGCAATACAATAGTAGTAATTCGATTGTTGTCTAATCAGAACAATTACTCTACAGCTATGTTTCAGGTCGGCTGGTCGAACCTGGTCGACCAGGGACCGACCAGATGATTAATCGTGATTAATCGTCGACCAGGTCGATTAATCGATCCTGGTTGACCCTGGTCGTCCATGTATATCAGGACGTATACCTATATATATATACCTCTCTATATATACTATATTATACACGATAAGGGAAGCATCAAGACTACATTAGTGTTTAGCTGGTGACTTATTTGTGGAAGTTGTTTTCCTCTCTTTTTTGCACTGTCCAGAGGTCCATATTCATGTCCCAAACTCCATTTCTTTGCTGACTTGCTGCTGGAAGCCTGGAATACCATAATTAGCAAGCAGCAACACTAATGCAGTCTTGATCTTTGACACACCTTAACAGCAGGACTGCTACAATAGCAAATAACTAACATTTAGCAGATCATAGCAGCCACACAACCACCATATTACATAACCAAAGTCCATGTTCTGGTTAAACAGGCCAAAAACAGAGTAACCAAACTGGTCGTCCATGTCCTGGTCGGACGATTAATCGCGATTAGTCGTCGACTAATCGGACGACCAGCTTTCTGGTCGAGCTGGTCGAGTCAGACCTCCTAATCGAACACTTGGGACCGATCAGGACGACTAATCGCGATTAATCGGACAACCTGAAAACATTGCTCTACAGTTGCATCAAGATAACACTAAGTACAGTTTAAGAGCCGCCAGCTAGGGTGATTACAGTTTAAGTTTTGAGTAATAATTAGGTAAAGCTACAAGAATTTTGCTAGTATAAGAATCGACCATCTGAATTAGATAAAAGAAGAGAACACATACAGTCCACTGACCACCACCGAATGTATTTCGTCCAAAAACATCAATACCCATGTATACATCATATTTTCTGTCTCCAGCAAGTGTAGCTGAATCTTGTGGGTAATTTTCCTGCGATTGTGATGACAATTTCAGCAGCATCACTTAAGGTTTTAAGTGGCTTCAAAGAGTTGCAGGGAAATAAAATAACAAGAGAGGACTACCTTCCATGTATAGTTGGAAAATAACCCATCACATACATCAAAGAATGGCTTATTGTACTTGTTGAGCTTATCCTGCCAATCAAGGTCACCATTCACAGTGATTGCATCATACCTACAGAGGCAAGTAAAAGCCAACAAGCCTCATCAACCAAGCTTGATAACTACAGCCTGTCATGTTCAAAGTTACAACACAGTTGGAAAATAAAAACCACCATATCACTAAAGATCCAGGAACTGCATCGTGCATTGTAGTGGTTAAATGCTTGACGAACTCTTTCAGGTTATCGATGAATTGAACGTCAAGCTTGACCTCAATGTTAATCTGAAGGACGATTCAGTATTAGCATTCAGCAATCAGCAGCAGGCATATATCCAGCGATCACAAGATGGCACAACAGAAATTACCAGCCAACCATCAAATCCCAAGGTATGAGCCAGCTCTGTGAGCCTTTCGGCATACATCTGTGCAGAAGCCTCGGTCGCGAGCATCTCCTTGCAAACCTCCACGCCTTTATCCCATTCTGTGATGAACGTCCCTAAAACCTTGGCACACAGACAAGAGGGAGAGGGAAAAAAAAAGTAAGCTCAGTTGAGCTGACTGAGTCAAGAACCGAAGCGGACGGGGTAGGAACAACGCGAAGACCTTGACACCGTGGATGTGGGCGGCGTTGATCCAGCAAGGCGGCGGGAGGGTGACGAGGTAGTGCGAGAAGTAGACGAAGACGTCGACGAGGTGCCAGTGCCAGAGCGCGTAGGCGTCCGGGTTGGCCCCGCCCTGCGGCGCCGCGTCGTCGCGGTATCCACCCTGCATGTCGTGGCAGACGAGGACGCGGCGGCGCTGCGGGAGCGGCGAGGCTGGCGCCGGGACGGAGGCCCTGTTGAAGGGGAGGTGGAAGTTGGCTTCGGCGGAGAGGTAGGCGCGAGAGGCGAGCGCGGCGAGGTCCGTGATCGGGTAGGAGATGGGCGGCGCGGGCGACGACGCGTCGAAGGGCGGCTCCCACGCGCGACGGTCGTCGCCCGCGGCGGCAGTGTTGCCAACGGACACTTCCGCGGCGGAGGGGAGCATGGCTCGGACACGACGGGCGAGACGGCGGAGGTGGCGGCGCGGGGAGACGGGCATGCGCCGGCCCGGCGAGCGGCGTTGACCGGTCGTTGAATTCGGGCAAACCAAAGCAGTGCCGCAGCCGGAGCTGGCAGTGGCAGCGTGTGATGTGGTGTGGCCCGCCCGTGGGGCTGTGGTTGACTTCCTCAATGGGTTGGGCTTTCAAATCTCTGCTTTCTTTGGGCCGGACTCAATATGGTGGGCTTTCATGTTTCAACTAATTATTTTTTCCCTTCTTTACGAATTTATTATGGTGGGTTTACAAATTCTATAGAACCAACAGAAATTGAAGGTGGCTATAGTGAGGAATTTTCTTTGCAGAGAGAAACCAGCAGAAATCAGATGGAAGTGACGAGGCAGACAAGTAGAGAGTCGTCGATGAGTTGAACATGTATATATAGCCTTCTTAAAAGAAAAAACATGCAAATAAATATATGAAATCTATTATCCTAGAGAAGGTAGTGCGTTCTGTGGAGTGAAGATGGGAGGACCGATGTCCCGCACGTCTTGTTGCTTGCGGCATCAGTACCCTGCACGACACGGGCCAATCGTGCATGTTGTGTGTATGCTACTGCAGATGTTCTTTGGACCAACCCAATAAAACTCGTTCAAATAAGGCCCTGTTTGATTGTTTCTGTTTTTTTTTAACACCTATCACATTAAATGTTTGGATATACGCATGAAGTACTAAATATAGACTATTTATAAAACTAAAAATACAGCTAGAGAATAATTTGCGAAACGAATCTTTTAAGCCTAATTAGTCCATGATTGGACATCAATTACCAAATAAAATAAAAATATTACCTGTTAAACTTTAACACCTCCTAGTTGAACTGATTCCAAAGCAAGAGGGAGGCACGGTTCTACCAGCTCTTGATCCACAGAGAACGAGAACAGACACAAATTAAATTTTCACTTTTTGTAGCCAAATGTTTTTTTATCTAGAATCTGCCCCAGTTTCACCAAATTGGTGGAGTTC
>Ga0182004_10005510_pt1 | contig 10309 bp, 8 predicted proteins | sample Sormic07211540_1_FD_120479 | JGI IMG/M metagenome (GOLD analysis project Ga0182004, IMG submission 120479) | Endophyte microbial communities from Sorghum bicolor roots, Mead, Nebraska, USA - 072115-40_1 MetaG | ecosystem: Host-associated > Plants > Roots > Unclassified | place: USA: Nebraska...
AACACTTTCTTCAAAACAGCTCAGCTTCATCTAGAAAGTCACTCATGAAGCTATTTTCTAAAAAAACAGCTTTACTAGTGAAGTTGAGCTGTGCCAAACAAACCCTAACTTATGCAGCATAATAAATGAATGAAATGATCGGGCTTGTTTGGCACAGCTCAACTTCACTAGTAAAGCTGTTTTTTTTTTTAGAAAATAGCTTCATGAGTGACTTTCTAGATGAAGCTGAGCTGTTTTGGAAAAAGTGTTTGGCAAAATAGCTTCATCAACTACTTCATACATAGTTGAGAGAGAGAAATGAGGAAGAAGCTGCAATAAGCTACTTTTTTTCCAGCTTCATCCAACTTATGTCTTTGTGAGAGGAGGGAAAAAACAGCTTCACTCATGAAGCTGTTTTGGAAATAAGTGTTTGGCAAAAAAAACAGCTCACAACAGCTCATGAAGTTGTTGTGAGCTGTACCAAACAGGCCCGAAATCTATCCAATATCATGAATTAGGATTGAGATGGTATCGCCTCAGGCGGACGGCCCATGCCTTACAGCCGAAGGAAAACAGATAAGCATGGCCTGCATGGGTATTCCTTAGCCGTGTCCGTGTAAAGCCTGAAAGGCCCCGGAAAGAACTCGATCGTCGACGTCCTACCAGGGGAGGTCCGATCTCAAACCAGCTCCAGGGTACACGCAAGACCCAACTCCAAAGTCTCGGTCTCGGATGCCGAAGACTTTCAAGTTCCTATCAGTACGGCTGCAGTTTATCCATACTGCTTCCTTCCAAAAATACAATTCTTCTTCTTTTTAAGTAACTTTAACTAAAAATGTACAGAATATGGCACTATCTTCCAGGAAAACTTGATTTGTGACGGAAGGGAACCTGATTTATGATGGAAGGAGTTCCAGGGTACCTCACCACAGTACCCTCCAATGAAGTCTGCAACTGGCAGAAACTCTTGTGGCATTCTAATTTATTGTATAGTTTCAATAAGCAAAGAAACATTTAGACCATCATCAGAGCACTAAAATATTTCCCCGTACGACAGAATTCACAACAGCGGTGAGGTCAACGAAGTAACCTGAACCGGGGCAAAAGGAACAACAATTACAAACCAAGCTACTACTGGTGTTACAGGGCATATCATCATCGCCATTGTACATCTCATCAGCTACTTCTGTGAGTGCCATCAAGCTATGTCTACTACAAGTATATTTCAATTACACGGGAGAGAAGAACAATTAAGTGGGAAATCTAGTACTTAATCACCAAAAGCACACGCCCTCCAGTTCCAAGAATGGGGTATCATGAATCGAAAGCACAAAAGCTAGAAACAACCTATTCAGCGGCATCTTCAGCCGTCATGTAGTGAAGAATGACCATAGTTTCTTGCCGATTGATTGGTTTCGCCTCTCTGAATCATCATCGTCCTCATCTTCCTGTTCTGCTCCAAGTTCACTTCCAGAAGGTGTCATTAGCACATCAGGCAGGGCACCTTGGCCACCCACGATGTCGATGTCACCATCTTCCTCACCAGCACCCTCTACAGGGGCATGGGCATCACCAACTTCGACCTAAAACAAAAGATATGGTTACAGTTAAACTGGGCTCTGGTCCCCATATGTGCTATACGCCTATCTATACCCATACAAGCACAGAACATGGCCCAAAACGACCAATATATCCAAATACTGAAAAACAATTCAAAGATTGCCTGAAAGGCATGTGGAGCTACAGCATTGGCATTACATGTGAGCAGTACAGAGCACAGCAGCAAACCTGGGAAAACTCGTGCAACTGGGATGCTCCATAGTCTGCTGATTCAGAGGCCTTCTTGCTCTCAGGGGCAGGTTCCTCATCAACCTTTGAGGTCCCTTCTGTGTCATCAGCAGTAGCATCTACTGTATGTTTATTTCCTGCCTTTGCAGATTTCTTTTTGTCAGCTTGGGCTGTTGCGGTGGCAGCATTTGCACTTTGGAACAATGCAACGAAAAAGTATTAGTTTCATGCACTGAATCAGGAAACAGAAAACAAAGTCAACCCAACACCAAGTAGATATGATGAATTAGGGAAAAATAAAGATACTTACACTCTACTGTGTCTCAAATTGTACCGTCTTTCTCCTGGGGCCTCTGTCACTGCCCCAGAAGTTTGCCGCCTCTTGCGACGCTGCCCTCCAAGTGAAACACTTTCTGAATGTGCCTCGCTGCCTTCTTCATCTTGTTCACTTATTGTAGCTCCAACAAACCGCCGCTTACGTGTAGCACCCACCTTGACTTTATCTCCCTGACCATCATTCTTCTCCTCAAAGGTCTCACCAAGTATTGTTTTAGCATCTTCAACTACAGCACGAACAGACCGTGTCCTTTTCACACCACCTTTCCCTCTGCCTCTCCGGTTTTGTTGGCGCCGACCTTGCTTTAATGTTTCAGGCTGTACACCTGCTTCAGCAGGGGCTGCAGAATCCTTGCCATTTTGATCAACAGAAGCAATAGTTGGTTCAACTGCTATGTTGTTGGTTCCATCAAAGGACTGGGTACCGACAATATCTATACTGTTATCTGCTACACCAACAGAAGACTCCATCTGAGCATCATCAGCTATGTCAAGCCTTTCAGACTCTTCGTTCTCCCTGGTTCCACCATCAGAAGGGAGCTCATCCTCTGCATCAAAAGAGGCTACCTCATAGACAGGAGTTGGCTCATAATCTCCATCGATCTGTGCTGCTTCCTCAAGTCTTGCACCAAAAGGTATATTTTTTTCTGCTGGTTGTTCTGATGACTGCTCACCTTTCTTTCTAGGAGAGAACTTGAAAAGCCCTGAGCACTTCTGTAAGAAAGAAAGACGACCACCTGAACTAACAAGTGTTCCTGTATCTGGCCCTGATGTACCGGTGGTCAAGGCACGATCATCTCCCTCAACAGCCAAACTGGGATGTTCAATTTCAGCGCCATCTTTAAGCAACAGAGAATTTAATTCCTCACCAAAAATAGAAATCCCACAGTTTTTGCATGCCTTGTATTTTTCAGATAGATCGATGAGGCTTTTCCTGTCCCTGTTATATCTCTCTCGACGTTCCTTCAAACTCTTGCTCAGTGAGTGCAGAATCTCAATATCCCTTTTAATATCTGCCTTGTCAGTCTCCAGTTTCTTTCTTTCCTCTAGCAGTATCTCTCTTTCCATCTGCAGCTCCCTTTTCTCCAATAATATCTTCTGAATCTTGGACTCGTTCAACTCAATAGCATGTTGGAGCTTATTTTCCACAAAATCCATTTTCTTATTTAACTCATTTTCCTTTTCTTCCAGTTCCTTCTCTTTACTTGCTTGTTTTTGCTCCATCTCCATCTCCAATTCATGCTGTCTCAGCTGCAACTTACGTTGCAGATCAGCGCGTTCTCCCTTCAGAAACTCATCATTTTCCATTTGCTTGTGCTTTATATCATCAGTCAAAGCCTTTTCCTTGCGCTCAAGATTCTCCAGCTGGTCCTTTAATTTTTCATCCATTTCGAGCTTCACATCATTTAACCTTTTTTCTTCATTGTCACGCCACCGTTCTAAATTCATCCTCTCAATTTTCAGCTTTTTGTCCTCCTCTACTAGGAGGGCTCTTTTTTCGTCTAGCTGTTCCCACTCTTCTTCAAATTTCTGCCGTTGCTTCCTCAAATCCTCCATCTCCTCAGACAGGGAGTTGCTTCGCATTCTGTATTCCTCAATCTCCTTCTTAAGTTCTGCTGTCAACAAGCTATGCTCCTGCCTCTCTTGCTCTGTGAGTTTCAGATTATTCTGCTCTTCTGATATTCTTTCCTTTTCAGCTTCTAATGCTGATTTGGTCCTTTCAAGCTCCAATTTGTATGTCTCCAATTGCTCTCTTTCATGATCCAGTTGCTGCTTTTCTTCCAGTAATCTTTTCTCATCATTTTTCAATGATTCATCCCACCTCTTCAGAGCCTTGGATTTGGCATCAAGATCATTCTGCAAACTTTCCATTGATTTCTTCTTATCATTCAATGCCTGCTCACTTTTAGAAAGTTTGGCCTCCAAAGACTTCACATTTTTCTCCCTTTTCAATAAATCCGCTTGATTCTGTGTCATCTTTTGATCAAAAGATTTCCTTTCCCTCTCTAATTCTAATTCGAAATCCCGTCTTTTGGATTCAAACTCCACCTGACGATCCTCAAGAAGCTTCTGGAGCCCCTCCTGGAACACAAGGGAGAGCTGGATCAGTCCACTGAAGGGGAAGAAAAGGTAAAGAAATAGTAGTCCACCCAAAACATTGTGATGATTGGTGCAGATAGATTCATAGAAGACACTGCATGCGATAAGAAAAGAAACAGCATATAGTGAAAACTATTTGAGAAGTACAGTGGCAAGCACTAAGGCAAACTTAAGAACAAAGGCAACCCAGTTGAGTCTAACTTCACTGGTTCGCACAACAAAACAGTAGACAATTCAAGAATCATAAACTACAAAGTCCCTACAAGTGATTACACCATATACAGGAAATCATATAAATTCATAAGGTACAACAAGCAAACCAGACCAAGAGACATGGACTGTTTCACCACTGGTATTAACTGGAAGTAGCAACACTTACCTTTTCTCTAGTAGTGACCTTGGCCTCTCTCTCAACCAACTTTTTTTCCCGCTCTTCCAAGGCACTGCGCTTTGAGTCAGCATCCTGCAAAACAAATCAGAATTGAGCAGAGCAAATGTCTTGAACTGTTAAAAATCAACACACGATAAACAGAAAAATGGATGAAATAAGTAAGATGCTAATCAATTAATTACCTTTTCCTGTGAATGCAATTCATTTAGTCTTTTGTTAATATCGTTCTCTTTGACTTTCAGAGTAACTTTAGCGGCCTCCACTGTTTTTCTTGCCTCCTCCAGTTCATCCTGTTTTATCTTGAAAAGTTGATCATTCTTATTTGCTCTCTCCTCTCGCTCATTTATAGATCTCTGCAAGTCATTAAGTCTATTCTGACTTTCCTTGAGTTTTTTCTCCCACTCCTGCAGTGATTCCTCCTGCTCCTTGAGTTGCTTTTCTCGGGCCTTCCGCCTAAACATGTTAGAGTGATGAAACAAACATAACAAGTTAACCACATGCTAAGAACAACAGCTCAAAGATTTGCAAGACATAGCAAAACTGGCGTACTCTGTCTCAAAATACAGCTTCTCCTTCTCCAACCTACGTTGACGAGCTTCAGCCTCTTCTAAATCCCGATCAGCTTGAGACTTCTTCCGGTTTGCCTCTGCAAGTTTGGCATCTGCAGCATGAAGTTTTCCCTCGATCTCCAAGGATTTCTCCTCCAAACTAGCCTCAAGAGACTGAGCATCTGTTATCTTTTTCTCGGATGTAAATTTAACCTCAGCTATCTCTGCACGTATATCACGCAAGGCCTTTTCAAGCTGCAGCATTCAACCAAACAATCAATAAGGAAAGCTACAAGGAAATATTTAGGATATCATCAGAAGTTTATGTTTACGAAAGGAATAAAACAGCTAGAAGAGTGGAAAGGCAAGCGCTATACATCCATTTACAGCAATACAACCATTGAGCATATAAACAATTAAGCATAATGTTGTACCAGGGACAGAATTATGTTCAGTATTAAAAAAAACTACAATATGGGTAATTGTTGCCTAACAATTTCTTATCGCTGTGGCTATTAAAGGTCACGTCTACAATTATCATGTCATTGAACATGACCAGGATTGTCCATTCCAAGAACTTTTTTCAATTGTCACAGAAGGTTATGGATATACTTCGCGCTTTTTCACTAAAGGCCTCTCTTCAAATCAGATTAATGATCAAAGGAGCTGTAAGAACAAGAACAAAGATAAATCAACTCACATCAGCCACACATTGCTTCTCAACACCCAGTGCTTTCCGCATGTTCTCCTCCCGCCTTTCGTATTCTGATATAGCATTAAGATGTGCAGCCTGTTCCCTCTTCAATATCTCCTCTTTCTGCGTCAGCACTTCACTGATTTCTTTGGATTTTGCTGTCCATTCTTTCTTTTCAATCAAAAGAAGCCCCATATTGTACTGATATTCATGCAACTGCAGATATGCAGATGAATACACAATTAAATAACTATTATGATAATGAACGGAAGCCGAAAAAAATGGAGCTCTAAAGTGCTATGATAACAAATAACCTTTCACGAGAAAAACAAGAAATTGGATGCAAAATCAAAATTTCACCGAATGAGAAGCAACGAGACACTTGAATAGGTGTTGGCATGCCTTCATTGGAATAGTATCATTTGTTACAGTTCACTTTATACAACAGAGAATCTAATCGTTCAATATAAATTGGGCACAAAGGTATACAATTTCTACAACAGAGGTATAAAATTTCAAATTATTGAATACCAACATGGCAAAAAGGTTTTAGGGATATCAAAATATCATTAGAGCCCAGGAGTGATGATTTGTTTCACAATTATGCCTTCAATGGGCCATTTAAAATATGGCTTATTTCTTAAGGTTACCAGTCTAAGCAATGCTGCAATAATTTCATGTAAGCACCAAACTCAACTTTTAAAAAGCACCTCGTTCAGCAGTGAAAGTTGGATGTCTACAAATGAAATTGTTTTTTCATCTTTTTACAGACTGACTACATGATATAGAAACAGGAGATAAGTAACAGGACCTACTTGAGAGGTCCTAGTTCCAAAACAATCAGTAATCATCAGTAACAAAAAGGAGCAGAGGAATTTAGCCCTAGATCAGGTTCAGACAGAAGATGAATGACTGGAGAAAAAAGGTAGAGATTGAGCAAAACCTCCTGCTCGAGCTCGGCGACCCTTCCTTTCCCCTTTCCAAGGGGCGCCGACGCAGCAGGAGCGCCACCACCGCTCCGCTGGTTGGCCGCAGTTGGCGTCGACCAGCCGGTCCATCCTTTGCCCTGCGGAGTAAACATCACGCCTTCCTGCTCCCAATTCCTTCAAAGTTCATCCAGGAACCAAAGCGCCTATCCCTCCCTGCAACTCCAGAAGCCAAGAGAACACGCGGAATATCAAAACCGAGCTGCATCCACCAAAACCCTAGTTACCAAGAAACCCACGAAAGGAAACCCTAATTATCAAGAAAATCCAACAAACCACACCCAAAGCGACAAGAAACCATAGCATTACCAAGAACCAGGAAGCGACCCCACCGAGAACTTCCAACCCGGAATTTTTGAACCCCCAGGACAGAAACCCTCGTAATCCCAAGAACCTCAAGAACCAAGCTCATGGAAAACCGAACGGATCTGTGGGGAGAGCGCTCACCGGTAGGTGCCCGGCCCGCTACCGGCGGCCGGACGCGGCGCAGAGGCGAGGGGGGCGAGCGCGCGGGATGTACGGGACCTGGCGCTCGGGTTGCTTCGAGTTTGGGGGGTGTCCGGGTTGGTGGCTGGTGGCGTCGTGCGGCCAGATTTGGGAAAGGGGGCGGCAGCAGGAGAGAGAGAAGAGGCGCGGGGCGCTGCGCCGAGCCGCCGAGGGGTAGACTTGTAAATACGCGGCGGCTGGCTAAAAAAAGCGTTGCTCGCGAGGGAGCGTGCGGTGCGCCAAATGACCACGATACCCCCAGATTTTGGGTTTTCGATGACGTGATCATTTGAATCCGACTTGGGAACTCTCATTGGAGTGCTGTTGCCAAAATTTTAGGATTCCGGTACAATATCACTTTTGTTTGTATTTAATAAATTATTTAATTATAAATTAACTAGATTCAAAATATTTGTCGCATAAGTTAAAGATAAATTATGTAATTAGTTTTTATTTTCGTCTATATTTAATATTTTATTTATGTACTGCAAGATTTAATGTGACGAGGAATATAAAATTTTTAGCAAAACTTTTTAAGGCTTTGTTTAGTTTTCAAAATTTTTTGGGTAGGAGTATTGTAGCACTTTTATTTTTATTTGACAAATATTATCCAATTATAGAATAACTAAGCTCAAAAGATTCATCTTACGATTTACAGGCATATTGTGCAATTAGTTTTTGTTTTTATATATATTTAATGCTCCATGTATATGCCGTGAGATTCGATGTGATGGAAAATTTTGAAAAAAAAATAGTTTTTTAGGTGAACTAACAACGCCTAAAACTAAACAAGGCCCATTTTAGGATTAGGCTCTCTTTAGATTAATTTGGGTGTCACATCGGATATGTCGGAAAGAGTTTTTAGAAACTAATAAAAAAATAAATTACATAGCTCGTCAGGAAACTGCAAGACAAATCTATTAAGTATAATTAATCTATTATTAGTATATGTGGGTTACTGTAGCCAGTAGCCTTAAGGCTAATCATAGAGTAACTAGGCTTAAAAGATTCGTCTCGCGATTTTCAACCAAACTGTGTAATTAGTTTATTTTTTTTATCTACATTTAATGTTCCATACATGTGTCCAAAGATTCGATGGGATAGATGAAAAAATTTTAAATAGGTAACTAAACAGGGCCTTAACGAGGACATCGATGTGAGTGGATGCAACTAACTGTCAGCCTGACACTGGACGAGACGTAAAGTTTTATTCTTAGTTTCTAAAAAATTTCTAGATTTTTTGTCATATCGAATTTTGCGGCATATACATAGAGCACTAAATATAAAATAAAAAATAACTAATTACATAATTTGTCTATAATTTACGAGACAAATCTTTTAAACTTAGGTAGTCCACAATTGGACAATAATTAACTACTCAAAACCAAAAAAATTTCCCAAGTGAACAAGGCCTCAGAAAGCGTTGTGCGGTGTGTACATGTTCTGGGTCTTGTTTAGTTCTAAAAAATTTGACAAAACGCATACCGTAGCATTTTTGTTTGTATTTAACAAATATTGTTCAATTATAGACTAATTAAGATCAAAAGATTTGTCTCAAAAGTTATAGCAAAACTGTATAATTAGTTATTTCTTTTATCTAAATTTAATGCTCCGTATGTGCCGTAAGATTCGATGTGACGGAGAATCTAAAATTTTTTGCAAAAATTTCTGGAAACTAAATAAGACGGCCTTGTTTAGTTAACCCAAAAACCAAAAACTTTTCAGGCCTGGTTTAGTTCGCGAAAAATTTTGGATTTCGCTACTGTAGTACTTTCGTTTGTTTGTGGCAAATATTGTCTAATTATAGACTAACTAGGGTCAAAAGATTCGTCTTGCGATTTACATGCAAACTGTGTAATTAGTTTTTGTTTTCATCTATATTTAATGCTTCATGCATGTGCCGTAAAATTCGATGTGACGGAGAATCTTGTAAAATTTTAGGAACTAAACAAGGCCTCAAAATTCTCCATCACATCAAATTTGCAGCACATGCGTAGAGCATTAAATATAGATGAAAACAAAAACTAATTGCACAGTTTATCTGTAAATCACGAGACGAATCTTTTAAGCTTAGTTACTCCATGATTAGACAATATTTATCAAATAAAAATGAAAGTACTACGGTTTGAAAATCGAAAACTTTTCTATCTAGACAATACCATAATTATATATGTATCGCGCAACACTTTGTACCGTAACGCTGATCGGATGCAAGTACAGTCTCCAAGCCTGACACGAGAACCGTTGTGTGGTATGCAATGTCTAATTGTTTTCCATATATTCAGCATTGTAAACAAAAATAGAACGTTGTAACATAGCCTAAAAAATATAGCGACTCGAATTTTATGCAAAATGTTGCAATTTAAGTTGTTTGGTTTTTTTTCTCTGGACAAGGAAATTTTTGCAAGATTCAAACGATCCTTGATCATAAATTAGAGAATTTGACCCAAACCTATGTAGAGAGACGAACAAGAAGTTTAAAGAGACACATTGGAAAACACAACCAAAAATAAAGTGTTTTTTAAGCTCTAGTAGTTTTATTGATGGAGTTGAAACTGTTTTGGTAATCGACTAACAAAACAACTCTACATGTATAACTCCTTAAAAATATACTCTCAAAAAATCTCATGCGGGTCCAGGGAGCGAGTCCAAGCTGGGAGAATATCTTTTAGACCTCGTTTCTCACAACCTTTTTGAACAACTTCACGAACTGGTTGAAGCTGTTGTGTCTAAACAAATATTTTTAAAACAGTTTCACATATAGAACTCTTTAAAATATACTCTTATAATGATATTTTAAAAACATGTTTGTCGGTGTCTAGACTCGCGGTCTAGACACAAACGAGTGTAAATATGCGTGACTATCTAAGCCTGGATGGTGATGCAAGTGAAACACAGAGAATTTATACTGGTTCGGGCTAAGAATGCCCTACGTCCAGTGAGATCGGGGGTCTGTATTGCCTTGCACCCAAAGGTGCTTATAGTAGGGGCGTACAAGCAG
>Ga0182004_10005511_pt1 | contig 10308 bp, 11 predicted proteins | sample Sormic07211540_1_FD_120479 | JGI IMG/M metagenome (GOLD analysis project Ga0182004, IMG submission 120479) | Endophyte microbial communities from Sorghum bicolor roots, Mead, Nebraska, USA - 072115-40_1 MetaG | ecosystem: Host-associated > Plants > Roots > Unclassified | place: USA: Nebraska...
AACGGAAAGATCTTTTCTGCTGAGAGTTAATGGATTAAGGGGAGTTATAAGGATGTGTGGTGACTGGTAAGCAGTGGGGAAACGGAAAGATCTTTTCTGCTGAGAGTTAATGGATTAAGGGGATTAGGGGAGTTATTAAGGATGTGTGGCAAGCAGCGGGAAACATAAAGATCTTTTCTGCTGACAGTTAACGGATTAACGGGAGTTATTAAGGATCCCTTGGTCTCGGTTGAAATTACTTATATGCTTGTGCAACTTGGATGGAGGGAGTATTTGATTGCCTATTCCTTGTTAGCTTTTTTGCACCTATTTACTTAGTTATGTTCTGTGTTCAGTTAGTAATGGCATAATTTGTTTTTCTGCACTGTAGGGACTAAGGTTATGGCAATTTGATGACTTTGAGAAACAGAATATTTTCTTTTAAGTTGGTCCATAGGTTGGTTTTAATGCCTCTCTAAGGGGACAATCAGTTAATGTTACAGTGTCACATGCAACCATTTACATTCTGTGGCTGTGCTAGATTAATGGTTTCCATCAGTAGGTGTCTGGATATGCCATTTTCCAAAGGAACTTACCGTCACATTAATTTCTATTCAGAATTTTCATTTTTTTGTATTTTTCCATTTCCCCACCTGTATGCTTTTGAAATGCATTGTTGTGTCATTTACCTTCCCAATGTGTTTGTTTCTCTCCATCCAAATTCTGTCACCTGTATCCTTAACAACCACAAGATTTGGAGGATGGATATACATTGCATCTGGTTGCTCGGCGTGCAGCAGAGGGCCAGAATTCTTCTGGGGCTCCTGAAGGAAATACACATGCTAATGGTAAGTCATACTGTTGTTTTTGTGACAACTGGCAACATGATCTATCCTGAACCACCAAGTGTATCTGTATATGCTTCCATGATTTGTTGCCTACTTGACGCCTTATTCCGCATAGCTATCATCGGAAAATTAAATAGACTTTGTTGTTTCAGCCTAAGGGCTGCGAAAATTTGCTAGTTAAGTATAAGTAGTGTTAAAATAGTGAGTGCCTAGGTTGGTGCTAAATCTAATTGATCCTAAATTCCTAACATGTGCTTAGGTTATTAGTTATTACTCGAAGACATGGGCCTGAAAAAGGATTTTATACTTTTCTTTTCTGTGCAGTAAACGTTACTGGAAATGAAGGATTGTTGGATGATATTTCCAGGGTATGCTTCTCTCATTGTTGATATTTCTCCATGAAGTTATCTGATCGCATGGCTCTAGACTATTTTGACATCTTTATACCTTTTTTTACAAAAATATTTTTTGAAATCATCTTTGAAGAAACTACATATGTGACATGTCAAGGGGTTTGTGCTTTGTTCCACCAGACTTCTAATGTTTTGTACGTTGTTGACATAAATACCAATTAATTGAGTACTCAATCCATCCCAAATTATAAGACGTTTGACTTTTTAACACAAGTTTGACCACTCGTCTTATTCAAAAATTTGTGCAAAAATATCACTTCTTTTGCCGTGGCTTCGTTTAGCAATAAAACTTTTTCAAGAATGACTTAAATTTGACTATGTTTGCACATATTTTTTGAATAAGATGAGTTGTCAAGCTTGGGTTCAAAAAAGTCAAACGCCTTATAATTTGGGATGGAGTAGAGAATTAGGAGAACCTCACGCCCAATTAGGGAGGGGGGGGGGTGACTTTCATATATATAGTCAAGGTACAACTTGGGGTACAAGTAACATGATATACATGTGTTAGACTATACATATCTCTAATACATATGGTACATGCCATCTAAGTCTTCTACTATTTGCAGAGTGTTCGGGATCTTCTGGGTTCCTTAGGTGTTGCAATGTCTGGTGGTGTCACTAACACTGCATTTTCGGTAACATGGCAGTTCTTCTCAAGATCTAGAGGGGGTACCTGAGACCTAAGAATTAATTGTTTTATGTATGCTTTATCAGGTTCCTTTGACTACCGCGCCAGAAGGACCCAATAATGTGCCCGGAAGAACTCAGCCAATGAACCCAGCGCAACCAGGATTCTCAGTTCTAAATCATCAAATACAAGTAACACAACTTCAGCCGCCAGGAGCTATTCCTCGCAACATGGTAGATATTTTGTGCCTTTTTGTTTCTCCTCATGTATTTCAGTTTGTACAGCATTATCTTAACTTTAACCAATGGTAACAGATTATTCCAGATTCTTTGACAACTCTTTCGGAGTACATGGATCGCATTGACCAAGTACTACAGAATAATGGTACCATTTTTTTGTCTTATAGTTGGTTCATCCATTGCTTGGAACCAAAGATTTTTATATTCATTGTATGCTATAAATGAAGGTGCTCCACCATCCAGGGATTCAGAAAGCCAGCAACAACCGACAGTGGATGATGCTAATGTCAACCCAAGATACCCAAGTCCTGATGTTTTGGCTTCAGTTATTGAGAGAGCCCAACAACTTCTTGGCGGCAGTGCAGCTTCTGCTCTTTCGGTATGTTACTTATCTTCTGTGGTTATGGTCTGTACCATTTACCCCTGACTGTTTGAGAGTGATATCTTGTTCATAAAAAATGTGTGCCTCCCTGGTTATGTTCTGCTAAATTTTCCACTTATGTTCTGGTGGTCACTGTAAACACATTTAGTACCATGTTCATGTCATTATGGGTTGTCATCTTTTGTGCAATTCTGTGAGAATCTAGATAAGATAAGCTGAAGGATTAGTGAATCCTTGACCACCCTTAAACAGCAACCCTGGTGTATAGTCAGGGCATAAACTATGTTCTGGCTCCAAGGTGAAATTATCAATCCTCAAGCAACTTTTATAATATATAACATCAGCTCACTGTTTATTATTGTTTATAATGCCTGCATGATTTCCTGACTCCTGAGTAGGCCTAAACCATTTTTTACATGTTGGTTTTTTCCCCTTCGTGGATGCAAAGTTGCTGTTGAGCTGCATGGTTCAGTTTTTAACACACTTCTCAATACTCTGGATTTATGAGCCAATAGATGCAAACTTTTCTTTGGATGTCTTCATTCAAGTTGTTATTTGAGGAACTCCTGAATTTATGGATGCAGAATTTTCATTGAAAACATCTGTGACTTTTATGTACCTAATAATTTTCTGTTTCAGCACATTGCACAACGTATTCGGCAAGATGGTGAGACTGCGGATGCATCTCTTCGTCGTGAGATCCAGACTGAATCTGTTCAGCTAGGAATTTCGATGCAACATTTGGGTGCTATGTTTTTTGAGCTTGGTCGGACGATGATGATGCTCCGCACAGGGCGATCTCCTGTATGCATAATTTGTTTTTCCTTCATGTTATGTAACTAACTTTGTACATGTCAGCATACTGAAATCTTTTAATCCTGCAGTCTGAGGCTTTTGTAAATTCTGGGCCTGCTGTTTATATAAACTCCACAGGACCAAACCCTATCATGGTTCAGGTGATAATTGCTACACCTTTTTCATGTTAATTTTGATAGTCAAGAGCGCCATAATCTCATCAACACATTTTCTCTGTGCAGCCATCTTATCAAAACACCCCTCCTTTTGGTGTCTCCAATATACCAGTTATGGGTGGAATTTCTGGTGCTTTTGGTATTGTTGATCCTTCTCGATCATCTGGTTTTGGTGATCCTTTTCGACGTATGAATGTCCCAAGTACCGGTAAGGTCACATTTCAATGCCTTTCAACTGCTGGTTCCCTCTTGTTACTTGTTAGGGTCTTGAACTGGAGGTCCTCTGAACAAATTGTCTCGTATTGGATCTTTAGATAGGCATAAATTGTTTATAAAATCCAATTGCGTCTTTCTGCTTCTATTTCTTACTTATACTAAGTTATTATAATTTGTTTGAGATGCCAGATGTTTACATCTCCTATTTGCTATTCTAATATCATGAATCGGATACCTCATAAACCTTGTGTGACTGTGTACTGGCATGATTGGACTAAAGTGTATACGATACTTACATTTGAAGTTAAAATTACTGTTAGGTGCAGTATCTTCAGATTTGACGTGTGCCATCAATGTACTTGCTAGATTAAATACTCTGTTCTCGTGTATCTTCTGGAATATCCTGGAGTTCATTTGCACACGGGAATTTATATTATTTTGCTAACTAGATCTTTGATTCTTCCACCTTTGTGTCTAGCTGGCTTCTCCTAACTAATAATTCTTTTCTCATTCCCTAACTTAGGTGCATCTGCAACAAGTGGTTCAGCTGCTGGTACTACCACCACTTCTGAAGGAGCTATCAACGGGAACCGCCAAGATGCGGCAAGAACTCAAGGAGGTAACCCACCAGGTCACCCGGCTGCAACACGTGGATTGCCAACCAGAACAGTTGTTGCTGCTGTTCCAGCACGGTCCTCAGTCGAGGCTCCAAACCATGTCTTTAGTGTTATCCTGCCTGTTCAAGTGAGGGGTCAAGTTGCAGTGCCTACTCAGTCCTCTCAAGGTTCTCAAACAGCAGTGGGCAATGGAGCTCAAGGAAATTCAACATCTGCTGTTCCACAAGCTTCTGTTGGTGGTGTTTCTGGTGTTCCTCCTATAGTGGCACAGGTAGCCAATGCATTGGCCACAAATGCACCAAGCCAGGTTTCTTTATCTACAGAAACTGCAGCAGATCAGGGATTTCACCCGACCACAGACAGCAGAGCAGTTCTGAATTCTTCAACACCAGCCACTACATCACTGCAGAATGATCCCTCAGGTTAGAATCACGGACAAACTTCACTTTAAAAAGTGCAACATCATGTGACTGAACCAGGTCTTTCGAATAGGGTGTTACGAGTTTCTTTGTAGACATCTTAACGATATCACCATTCCTGTTGTTAGGTATTTTGGGTTCCAGTTTGCCACCTCAAGACAGGAATACTTTAAATGTTCCCAGTCTTGACTGTATACAACAACATCCTCAATTTGGAGATACTTGTGCAGATACAGCTGACTTATCAGGAGACTCCACAGCCACCAATACTCATGATGTTCCTTCGAACACATCAATAGAAAATTCTGCGCTGAAGAATAAATCCTCGGATGAAGTAGGTTCACAGCTCACTGAGCCTTCTGCAAGTGGCAGTGCTGAACCATTAGGTCTTGGTGGAGGTCTGATTCCGAAGGTATTAATTAGTGACTTTTGACTGTTTATTAGTCTATCACGATTCTGTTGTTTGGTCTTCATTTTAGTGTTTAATTCTGTTTGTCAAGTTACATATTTGGAGTTTGTTGTACTTTACTATGGTTTGATTCTCAGTAAGTTACATGTTTGGAGTTCGCTCTATATTTCTATTGTTTAATTGCTTCTTTTAACAACACTTGTAGAAACGGAGCAGAGCAGTAAAACCATCTGGGAGCACAACTGATCCTGGTAGGGATTCATCATCAGTCAGCCAAAACCAAGATCCTATTTCAGTGGCCCAGCAGTTTCTGGAAGGTTTTGCTTCTCGGAATACTAATGCTAGCAGAAGCAATGCCCCTGCCTCTGGTCCTCCATCCTCTGTGCCACAGCCTACTGAAGTTCCTCTGAGAAGACAGGGTGGTGGACAACCTGATATTGGCAGCATGATATCTGGTATGCTCAACAACCCAGTTTTCAGCAACATATTGTCAAATGTCGCAACACAAGCAGGGGGTTCAAGTGCTGATTTGAGGGGCGTGATGGAAGGATTACAGAGCCCTGCTGTTGTAGATACAATAAGCAGTATTGTGCAGAATGTGGATGAGCAAGACCTTGGGGCCATGTTTGGTTCAGGCAGGGGGCAAGGTGGCCTGGATTTGTCAAGAATGTTGCAGCAAATGATGCCTGTTGTATCCCAGGCTCTTGGTGGCGCAGGGGGCCGTTCTGCTGGTGCAAATAGTAGACAATCTAGGTCATGGCCTCAGCGCATTGACAGTGGAGGAGGAAATGTACCAGCTAGCAGCAGTTCTCAGGTAAGCTATTCTGTGGAGCACTAATGGCTTGTGTTTGCATTTGTAATGTATATGCTGCCTGTGCTTTGTGTTTGGTTTAGAGAGCAAATACTATGAATGGTTTACATTATTCTGCGCCATATTGATGTTCATTGTTCTGCTCAGTTATGCAAACCCTCTTTGGTCAGTATTACTTTCCATGGATGCTTTTACATTATTGGATGTTAAGAGCCGAGAAAGGCTAATATGACACTATATGCTTCTTTAACTCTTCCTGTATGAATTTTAGTTAGACCTATCAAGCTGGTGTATTTCAGGTATCTGTATCTCACATTTTTGTATTCCATGGCCAGATTGATCTCCATCAAGCTCGTGAAAGCATTGAACAACATGAATCTCCAGAGAATATCTTCAGCTCTGTCCTTGAAACTGCTGCTCAGGCCTATGGTGAAGATGACAGCATTCAGGGAATGATCGAAGAGCTTGCCAGTGATCAAGAGCTTACCGATGTATGCTTCCCACACCGATTCTGTTGAACAATCAATGTATAATGACCCTGTCTTGATTTCTGATGTTAGTCTTCTAATGCTGACTTGCTGCTTTTTTTGTCAGGAATACTTGAAGTTTTTGGTGGAACAAGTTCGGCAGAGGGTACAGTCAGAGTCGCAGTCGACGAGCCAGCCTTGAAGGATCGGGCAGCAGGGTCGTGTAGCCAGCCATTCGCCGCAAATCTGCAATATTTATCGCTAACTTGGAAAAGACAGAACCCAAGACTTGTTTGGGCGTTTTCATGTTTTGGTGCCTGCTGTACATGTGGCGTTGTAATTTTCCGAGATATTGTATTTGCGGCGGCAGCATATTCCGTACTCTGGTTAAATCTGTTTTTGGCAATTTTTCTAGCGGTACATACAGCGAGTTTTAAATGTGCAGTGTACTGTTAAAACTGTTTTTGACAATTTTGCTAGCGGCCGAGTTTTAAAGGTGCAGTTGGTCTGAATTTTTGTGGATATATAATTGCCAACGCGTGTCTCTGGAGGTCCAGGCAAAGTTTGTTTCGCAGGTTGCCCCCTCTTCCTCGACAATTTTCAAAAGAGGAGTTTTGCACTGATTCATATCATAGTAGACTGAAGATAGTAATGTAGTAACAGGCCTAGAAATAGAAATTTTGTTCGTGACCGCAAAATCCAATCAAGAAGATTCTTCTTTTCTTACGCAGAAGTATATATACCCCCCAACCCCTCCCAGAAAACATGATATCTTAGGATTAAAAAAAATTCCCCCCAAAAAAAAGTTAGGCTGGGCCCCCTAAAAACATGATATTTTAGCTCTCGAAACTAAGGTTGAGCATATATCTACTTGATATTATGATCTGCATCTCTCGATGCATTCCTTTTAATCGCGTGGTACTTAGATGAACTGACGAACGAAAACGACGGGAATTCTAGGACCTGGCTCCACTCGCGAGCATGTTTTCTGGTGCTGACCAGGGCACCAAACGTTGTGAGAGTCAGAGCGAGAGGCAGCTCCTCGCAGTCTCTGCCGGCGATGTCCACCAGCTCCTCGCACTCCTCCACTCCCACTCCACAGCCAAACGCGTGCTACGAGAAGAGCTTCCACGAGTCCTCCTCGCTCGATCAGCCCCTCCAGCTCGTGCGGCGGGAGCGTGCGTGCCCATGATCTCGCCCACTCGCGTGCTCCGGCTCTTGAGACCACGACGACGGCGGCGGTCGAAGCCGTCGAGGACCCAGCCCCGCGCGCCCGCCCGCCGCCCCGGCCTTCGCCTCGATCGGCGCGGGACATGAAGGTCCGCCCGGTCAGCAGCTCGAGCTCCAGAATGTCGCGGTCGAACTCCACATCGTCGGAACCCTTGGACTCCGGCTATATTGAAATGGAGGGAGTAATAACACACAGTTTTGTCGTTAGGAGGCAGGCGACCACTCCAAGGCCCTTGTTTAGTTCCAAAAAATCTTTAGACATATGTATGAAGTATTAAATATAGATGAAAATAAAAACTAATTGCACAGTTTGGTCGAAATTGACGAGACGAATCTTTTGAGCCTAATTAGTCTATAATTGGATAATATTTGTTAAATACAAACGAAAGTGCTACTATTTCTATTTTGCAAAATTTTTTGGAAGTAAACGAGGCCCAAGTCCAAGGCAGGCAGATGATGGATCGACGAGTCCTGCGCCATACCTACGACGTGGACGACGGGGCAGTGAAGCCGGACAGGAAGGACAGCACCGGCCAATAGCAATGCCACTAGCTAGCGGGCCGTCAACAATGACCACAGGCAGCCGGTGCCCGGCCGATCGAGTGCAGGCCGGCCCGCGCCGTTTCGTCATCCCCGGCTGCTCTGGCAAGGCAGCAGGTGCTGAAGGGGCGGGGGTCGAGAATTGTTGTTGTTGACGCGGGGAGGCACAAGGTTTGGTTAATTTGATCGGATAGATTGATTGATACGCTTTTTTTTTCTTAAGACCTTATTTAGTTCGCAAAAAATTTCAAGATTTCTCGTCACATCGAATCTTTAGTCGCATGTATGGAGTATTAAATATAGACGAAAATAAAAACTAATTGCACAGTTTACCTGTAATTTGTGAGATGAATCTTTTGAGTCTAAATGTTTATCAAATAAAAACGAAAGTACTACAGTAGCCAAAAACTAAATTTTTTGCGAACTAAACAAGGTCTAAGTTTATCAGCCGAATATACTAAGTGTTTTTCTCTCATAACAAATCAGCTAACTTTCTACTGCATATTAGTATTTGTTTGATTTGATTGCTTGTTTTTCACGACTGCGACGTACGTCCCGATGCATGCATCTCATCTCACGTCTCAGCAGACCGACCAACGCCGGCCATCCCATAGCTCTCTCTCCCTCTCTCCTGCTTGTGCTTGGTGTGGTTCATGCATGCATGCACGTAACTAACTAGCTAAGCATTAGTTAAGCCGCGCCATCTCTGATCTCTGTGCTTTCTAGGTGGTCCAAAGCTAGGCATATTCTTTGGCTAGCTAGTTTAATCAGGGCCTTGTTTAGTTTACTCCGAAATTTAAAAACTTTTTAAGATTCCTCGTCACATCAAATCTTGTGGCAGATGCATGAACCACTAAATATAAACGAAAACAAAAACTAATTGCACAGTTTGTCTGTAATTTACGAGACGAATCTTTTAAACCTAGTTAATCTATAGTTGGACAATAACTATCAAATACAAACGAAAGTGCTACAGTATTAAAATCTAAAATCTTTTCGCAACTAAATAAGACCCAGCTCCGACTTGTTAGGCCGCTGCCGCGCGCGCGCTAGCTTCACTCACAGTGACAATAATGGGATCGAGCATTGCAAGCTACTCCTTTGGTCCAAAAAAACCATAATTCTAATAATAAATTTGGACATGTTCAGATTTATTATTAGAATTGTATTTTTTTTGGGACGAGTTGAGTAGTATGTAATCTCTTGTAAAGTGAACCACCAGGCATGGAGGCACCCGTGCATGTGCAAGTGCTGAAGTGCATGCGCTACTAGGACATGCAACGACAAGCAGTCGAGTGTACGCACTGTACACTCCCATGATATACGACAAATTCTAGTGGCTATCAATGATAATTTGTAATCGTTCTCAAATAATTAATCTAAGAGGAATTCTATTGGTTATCAATAATAATTTACAAATAGCTAACTAGATGAGACATATAAATAAGAAAAAATAAACACTATTTGGAGTTATGTGACAGAGATATTTTTAGAAGATCGTGCTAAATTAGCTATTTGGAAATCGCTAGCTATTTAATCTTCCTCTTTGATAATAATCAATAAAAATGTTACTTTTTTATTATTTCTATACTTTATCTATCTAGCTATTTGTAAATTATCATTAAAGATATTTTTATAGCCAATAAATTTCCTCGTAGACTAATTTAACTATCATTGAAGATACACTGAGAGTCCAAGCAAGGCAAGCTCAGCTGGATAGCTACTAAGGGCACTCCCAATGCTAGAAACTACATATAGTTTCTGTATCTATTAATTTTTATAGACACTATATATAGAAACTATGGTCCCAATGGATAGTTTTTATAGAATATTTTTATATCCAATCACATTCATTCTCTTTCCACTCTTAGCCAATCATATCACTTTATGTCTTAGATTTTGTGTAGACATGGTTTCTAACTTAGACCCAGTTTCTATGATTTTTACTCTCTTTCTTCAATAACTACATTGCCACATCAGCAAAATACTTAGGTGGCACTACAATTAATGTCTATAGAAACCACAATGAGTGCTCTCTTAACGGCCTAACCCTACCCAGATCGGCAGATTCGAAGAATTTCCAACCGAAACAGCTACTACGTACGTAGCTGCCCAACCCAACACAAGGAAGGATAAAGA
>Ga0182004_10005512_pt1 | contig 10308 bp, 5 predicted proteins | sample Sormic07211540_1_FD_120479 | JGI IMG/M metagenome (GOLD analysis project Ga0182004, IMG submission 120479) | Endophyte microbial communities from Sorghum bicolor roots, Mead, Nebraska, USA - 072115-40_1 MetaG | ecosystem: Host-associated > Plants > Roots > Unclassified | place: USA: Nebraska...
AAAGAAAGAAAGAAAGAAAGGAAGAAAGAACGAACCAACCTCGCTCGCTCGTTCGTATCGGTTGCAACCTACTGTAGTAATACTGTAATCCTGTTTATTTGCTAACACGACCAATGAGATGGTTTTTTTTTTCCGTTTAATTCGGATACTAGGTCCAAGTCCAAGAAGAGCCCAGGACTCTCAACCGTTCCTGCATGCCCAGGACACAAAAAAGGTGATTCTAAAACAGAATATAATAAGTAAAAAAAAAAGATATGCAAGTGCACGCCTAAAGGCGGCAGACTGCAGCCCTGCACTACCACGCGGTCAAGTAGAGTTGAATTCGAATGGGTTGGGCAAAATATCACAAAAACTGATTAATCGAACTATTTTAATAAAAAAGTTGGTTAACTAATTTTTTCGTAATCTATTCAGGGAATAATTTGGACTTGTTCGGTGATCGATCGGTGATTTGTTCAGTTTTTTAGATGGTGTTAACCTAATTGATTTATGACTATTGTGTTCTATATATTTGCATGTTTAAATGTATCCCATGAGACTTTTATTTGTTAAAATCATTCTTTGTTGTATATATAAACATTGTCGTTGCGTTATATCCTATATAGAGATATAATATATAATATAATCCAACCACTTTAATTGAAACTTATTTAGGTTGGTTTTGAGTTTTTAGCAGCAAATTCAGTTGACATTTTGTCAAAACTAAACTGTTCGAAGGCTTGGATAATGCAACAAGTGCTGCTACAGATTCAAATTGTGAACCATACATGGAGCCCTATGAGGGTTTGCCTACCTGGCAACGCCCCTAGACATCCAAAATTCACTTATTCGCCTAAGGAATGAATTCATTGCTTGTCGCCTCTGATCAAAACACTATGAAAACAAGTATCTTCCCATCTCATCCTTGTTTGATCCTTTATCCAAATACATGTTAAATAAGCCGCTTAATTAGAGTGGGAGCACAACTATCATTCTGTTTCACATCACTATAAGTAACCCAAAAAATAATTGATTAACCTATGTGTGTTTGGATGGGAGCTACTGGGCGCCCCTCCTTTGCTTGGTATCTGCCTAAGATGTGGCTCAAGTCAACACCCCCTCTACCTAAATCAAAGGGATGGGTCGTCCCCTTTGCATGGTGTGAGGCATCATCTGTGTGTAGGAGTCGGACTGCTCTACAACGACTTAGTCGAGGATCTTCGTGGGTGGGAGACCTTAGTGTTAATATGTAGTTAATCGATTAATCGCGGAAAGTGTTGTTTTTGGAAAGTGAAATGGTGAAAAGTTGTTATCAAAATAATTAATATAAAGGGGGGTGTGGTTTTACATCAATAAAATATGTAAAAGAGAAACAAAAATAAAAATAAACCTAAATATTTTTTTTGTTTGTTAAAGAAAAAAAGAGAGAAAAGCAACGGGCGACTGCTGAGCAGGCTTTGCCAAGGAAAAAAGCGAGAAAGAAAGGTTTAAAAAATGCCGAGGGGAGCTGCCGCGCGTTGCTCCGCCGGCCAAGGAGGGGCGGCTTGCGCGCGCTCCTGCAGGCTGCAGCGCACGCGCGCAGTGCATTTTTTTTTTCTATTTTGTTTTTGAGTGGACGCGCGCAGTGGATTAAGTTGGGCCTATGGGCCGGAAGTTAGTCATTTCATTCATCCCGGCCGGCCCAAGCTCCTGGACCTACTCTTCGACGCGGTCAGGCTCACGTACTCAGGTAGCTGAATACCTCCATAAAAAAAACTGAATACCTCCACTCAAAAAAAGATAGCTGAATACCTTTCTAAAGAAAAAGGTATGAATACAAGGTTAGACAAACACCAAAATCGATTAATCTAACTGATTTAATTAAAAAAAATCAGTTAACTAAAAATTGCTTAATATATTCGGGAACATTTGGGGGCTATTAGGTGATTGGCGATTTATTTGGTTTTTAGGTGGCGCTAACCTAATTGCTTTGTGACCATATTATAAACATAAACCATGTCTATTTGAATGTATCACATGGGACTTTATTTGTTAGAAGCATTATTTGATAGAAGTATATATATATATACATTATTGCATTGTCTCCTATAAAAAATATAATATGTAACAAAACTAGTTTAATCAAAACTTATTTAGTTTAAGTCGGTTTTGAGTCTTTTAGCAGAAATTCAGTTGAAATATTATCAAAACCGAAATTATGCCTGCCTAGAGACTTGGACAATGTAGCAGGTACTATTTCGTTTGGCCGAAATTATGCATTTTTTTTTGTTTATTTACTCTATTTTTGGTTTGGAATTTCCTGTCACCAATTCGACTGCCAGTAGCGCATGCGGGGCCGATTCCTAGGTGACTGCCCACGCTGTAGTCGACGAGGCTGAAGAAAAAGTACCTATATATACACCACGTACTCTGATGCTGAGAGTACCACACGGTGTTAAAATGCATTGTCAGTACGTTCTTTGTTCTAGCAAACAGCTGTTGAAAAGCACTCCGGATTTTGACACAGTGGGTATTTTTGACACGGTCTCATAACGAGAGTATTTTTTTTTTTTCACAGCTGCGAAAGTACTCCGCATTTTGACACGGTCTCATAATAGGAGCATTTTTTTTTTCTTCATTTGATCAGCACCAGGGCGCATCTATTTTACTCTGAACCTTTTCTCTCATAATTCAGCATTGGTTTTTGTCAACAGTGGGTAGTCTTAGTTCGAGGTAAACTAATCAACTCCTATTAGGTGTACCATGAATAGAACAGGATCAGGCGTACTTTTTCCAGCCATGAATGTTTTTCTCTCACAACAAATATATATCAACACCATTGTAATCAACAAGTATATCATGAGTGTATATAAGGATCAAAAGGCTAGATATAACTGCGCATAGTACACAATTACAGTTTGTCATATCTTAACACTAAACCTGTTCTAGATTGTCTGTGAACGTAGGATTTGTGAGCCATGAAATTGTCATCATATAAGATTCAAATAAATTCGAGCTAAAATTGTCACCATGATAAGATACAACATGATTTTAGGAATAAAAATTACTTTCATATTTTTCTAAGCTAAAATAGTTTTTATATGATTTTTCTAAGATTGAAACGATTCTAGATATTTATTTGCATAGAATTATCACTTGGATAATTTTTTTAAGTCTATTCGGTGTTAATGACGAAGCTAGAGCAAAGGGTGGTGCGTTTATATTACGTATGCACTTGAATTTATGTTGCAAACATGGTAATATTTTGAATATAGTACTGGGTTTTCATTTCTCTATGGGTGCAGCTGCATCTACGACCCATAAGGTAGCTTCTCCATTGTTTGGTGTTCCTGCATTATTAAACGTAGTCTGATTTACCTCCTTCACAGTTGAGGCGATGCCACGTCATCGTGTTCATGTGGCGTCATGTCAGTTTTTGTTTAGTGGCACCGCCATCTTGTTTCCTTATTTTAAGATTTTTAAGATAGGATTGGTGAAATTACAAGATGCAGACATGCAGTAACAGTTTGGCGGCGGTATATGTTTTCTTCCTTTGCTTTATCCTTTGCGAGTTGTCCTTCAAAATTTAGACGCCTTTTAAGGCCTTGTTTAGGTTCAAAATCTTTTAGGATTTGTACACCGTAACACTTTTATTTGTTTGATAATTATTGTTCAACCATAGATTAACTAGGTTTCAAAAGATTTATCTCACAAATTACAGATAAATTATGCAATTAATTAATTTTTTTATCGTATTTAATGCTCTATGCATGTGCCGTAAGATTTGATGTCACGGGGAATCTTGAAACTTTTTTAGATTTTGTGTGCAACTAAGAAGAAGAAGAAAGACACCAAAAAGAAAGAAGTTTTTTAATTCCACCTACATGAATATTGACCGTAGTTCGTTCGGCATTTGTTTTCAGGCATTTTGTCGAGTATTTGCATATGCAATCATCCATCTTGCAAAACGTCGTACAAGTTTGGTCCAGTTATTATTAAATATAATTCTTCTTCGTCGCAAAAAAAAAAAGCCATTCCCATTCGTGCATTTTGCTCCCTTTCCTTGCCCGTCATTCTGCACGAATGAATTCCTCCACCTCCAGTGGGCCGTAACGATTAGGCCCGGCCCGGCCCGGCCCGGGAAGGAAAGTCGAGACGAGCGCACACAGGATAAGGAGGCCATCCCATTCCCATCCCTCCCCAGCTTCAGGGCAGGCCAGCCGGCTGCTCGTCCCGTCCTCTCGTGGTCTTCCTCGCCGTCGCCGGAGGCGGCACGAGGCCTGGTCTTCCTCAAGCCATGGCCGCCGCCGTCCACTGTTCCAGGTAACGCTCCCCAACAATCTGTGTTCCATTCTATACTCTTGGATTTTCCCTTTGTCCTGGCCCTCCGAGATGTGTAGGAAGCGTTTTCTTGGAATGGATTGATGTATGCTGTGTTCGAATCGACCGTCATTGTCTACGCACTGTGCCAGGTGGGGAACACGGCTTGGGAGCAGGTATGGACGGCGGGGGCACTGAGTACGTAGGAGTGTGGAGTCAGGAGTCCATTGCTATCGCTGCTCCCATGGAGGTCCACTCCAGCCTGCTCGAGACGATGCTGGAGGTAGCTTTAGTACAGCCGGACAATAACGCGCATAAAGATTGTGCAAACCTTACAGTGCAGTATACTAAATAACAAGTTGCTCGGTGTTAGAGATGATATTTCCTACTGAATTTAGTGCAATTTTAATACCTGTAGTCTGTAGAATGGTACCATATAGGCACAATATTTTGAGTGAGAAATACTTATGTAGGTATTTGAAAAATGGAAATGCATCCAAGTAGGCTGCAATGGTACCACTGCTCAGTTGATTGCGAATGCAAGAAGTTGTTAATTCATTCAACTGTGCCAAAGCTTAACATACATTTAATTTCATGCAACCTGAGGTTATCTTACCATTTCACTCATTAAAAAAGGTTATGCCAAAAAAAGGAGCATTGCTGAGTAGTTAGCACCTCTTCAAATCTTCATGTTATTTATACTCTGTTGTGAGCTAACCTCTGGTTCTCTGACCAAAAATGTTGTATACAGGGCATATGTTCCTATGAGCTTTCTATATGGTTCTGGCACTTCTTCAACCAAAAAACCATCTTGCCATAAGTGTTGTGCATTGGTGGAGCTAACTCTACCGCATAAAGAACTTCGGAAATTAAGCCAACTAATTCGATATCGGGAGTTTGTTTTGCCCCAGTCATCCCTGAAAGAACTAGCTTGCCAACAATTGGCCCATGGAATGGATGAACAATGGTCCTATCATTCTTCTCACTCAGCCTCAGTTTCAAGTGGGCAATATTCTGTGAAAAAGAGCACTGTGAAGGAAGTTCAAGATCGCCAACATTGTCAGCCACAAGGTGTTGCTTACTTCACTGATTTGTCGGAGAAAGAAATTGAGAGAAGACGGAAGATTGGTGCTGCGAACAAGGGGAAGGTTCCCTGGACAAAAGGCAGGAAATGGAGTGAAGGTATGTTGTGCCGCCAGTTTACAGTTCAATGCTGTATCATGCCATTTTCTTTCAATGAAGAGTGTGTCATTCTCCTGCAGAGCACAAGAAGCTCATCAAGCAACGGACTGCTGAAGCTCTGAGAGACCCCAAGGTGATGTCATGTAAGAAACTTCCCTAGCTGTTTTTGCATCAGTCCAAGAGCTGCTTTCCTGTGGATTGTGATCTATCTGCGGAAATTTAATTCAACCTATCTCCTCTTCTTTTTTAAAATCCAGGTTAGGAAGAAAATGTTAGGCCATCGTCAGCTACATAGGTACAGACATGTTTTTGTTAAATAGATCAGTGGATGCATGTATAGCTCTTTATATTCTGAAAGTTGCTATTCTTGGTCTTATTTCAGGCAGACAAGCAAAGACAAAATAAGTGCCGCACTGAGGACGATCTGGGAGAGGCGGATAGTTTCTGTCCAATCAAGACAGAAGGTTCTGCAGATATGGTCAAATAGTATAGCTGAAGCAGCAAAGAATGGTGATCACAGCCAAAATATGCTTCACTGGGACAGCTATGAAACGATAAAGTCAGAGATGATATCTATGTTCCTGTGGAACAAAGAGAGGGGGCAGATAATCAAGAAGCTTAAAAAGGCAGTGGCAAAAATAACTGCCAAGAGGCTTCAAGCAGCAAGGAGAATTAAAGAACAGGCCACAGGGACAAAGACTTTGAAACCTGAGAAGAAGTTGAAACCTGAGAAGATGTTGCTACAGAATTCAGACCGTCAACCAACACGAGTGGTAGTATCTGCAAAGCCAAAGCTTAAGGAGCGACTAGCTAAGGTAATGGCTACAGCCCACGGTTGTTCCGTTGCTAGATATTTTTGTCTTATTTATATGTCTTTTAGACTCTAGTTTCACATATCTTTTTATCAAGCAGTAAATATTATGATTTTTTTTCTCCAAATAAAGTTGTTTGTGTCAGATAGGATGCTATATTATTTAATTTCCATTTGAAAATGCCATGATCTGATACTAACTCTGAAATTCTTGCTCTCTCTCATTCATGATTAAAGTGGCATGGTCGAAAAAAAGAGCTCGAAACTGTGATAAGTTTACGAGCAAGGAAAAGAGGACTGCGAAAGGCACCACGAAGGCAAATGGCAGCAGAAAGCCTCGAGGCTCCTTCAACTCCGGCTGCAGGAACATCTGTTATCTAGGAAGAATTTCCTTGCGTTGACATGACTCGAGCTGCTTAGCAGCCGGAAGCTCGTGGTCACCCTATAGAGAAGCTCATGACCATACTGGGCATGGGGGTTTTGTCATTTCGTAATTGAAGTTTAAGTGACTGAACTTGTAGCATTTGCGGGCAGAATTTGTGACTTGTGAGGCCATCTGATTCTGTATGTGATGACTTAACCGATCTGAATGAAGAATTTTGTTGCAGCCACTTTTGTTTGATAGCCTTCTGTCGAAGAAAATGTAATGTATACTACAAATGATGCTATATATCAAGACAGTTTTTCTCCTGGGAAAAAAAGGGCAAACCTTTTACACTCGGGATTGAGTTTTTTTTTTCTTCCCAAAATTTGGAATCAATTGAGCCTGTTTGAGTGTTTGCTTGTTGTAGTATTGAGAAACAAGTATTAAGAAATTACAGTTTTAGAATAGAACCTATAGACGTGTGAAACCAATGGTTTAGATAAAAGAAACTCTGTTGGATGTAGTATTAAGAAACCATGGTTTTGGTAAAAAGAGACTCTAACAGTGATATTAATAAATTACAGTTTCAGAAACCTGTAGAAGTGCCAAACTATGGTTTAGAAAAGAATAAGATTCGATTTAGAAAAAAAGATCCATGTTGGTGTTTTTAAAACTCTAAAACAACTACGTACAATTTTAATAACACTATGATTTTCATAAAACCATAAAGCTTATTGCATCTGAGAACTTCATGAAGCTACAACGCCAGAATATTTTGTAAAATAATGATACTTTTTTCTAATCTAAAACTACCAATATCCAAACTGAGTATTAGGTGCTTGAGTGATTAGTCCTTCCTGGGCCACTGATCGGGCTATGGGCTTTTTCTACAGGCCGCAACGGGGGCCCAAATTCCAAGCAGCCTCACTCCGCTTACTCGCTCTTTGTCACGCACGCCTCACGTGACGTGACTCCGAAGTCCGAATCCCCCAACCCTCACTCCGCTGGCGGCTGGCAGTTCACGCCAGGCGGCGGCGCGGCCAGTGGCCACGGCGGTCGTTGCGTCAGGGCCGTAGGCGCCGAAGCGTGCGGTCGACGCGACGGGAGACGAGGGACCGCGGCAACGGGGAACAAGCCGGCCAAACGGAGGGACTAGGGAGGCGCGCAGGTGGAGGCGGCGTCTTCCGGGCGGCGGGAGCGTGACCGGCCGGCGAGAACCCCACTTCGGCAGTTTCGAAGGTCCGTGCGCACGTTCTTATTTGGATTGGTGGCAATTAGGATGCAGTAACAGCTTGGCGGCAGTACGTATATGTGTTTTTGTTTTATCCTTCGCGACCTGTCCTTCCAAATTTAGACGCCTTTTAAGGTTAATTAATCCATCCGTAGGTTTTCCATTGGTAATCCAACTGCCTAGGGTCTTTCCGGGGGGAAAAAGATCATGAATCATCCAATCGGACCCTCGTTATCATTTGATCAAACCCTTTTGATGCATCCAGTTCCTGTGTTTTTAGCAATTTCCACTTGTACTTATGAATTTAATCGTCTCTTGAGCCATATTCATTCCGGACTTTAGGATGCATATATATGTTGGTGGATCATTTCTTTCTCCTGCGTGAACATGGGAACCGTGTTGACATTGGTAATCCTATCCATATGCATATGTAGGCGAAGCTGCAGACACTAATCTGAAGAAAATCAGTGGTTCTTAAGATGAATTCTAAGGCTAATGGGAGCATAAAGAAGGCAGGGAGGGGTGATCATCTCCATGGAGGGCCAAACTGGGTTCTTGTTGCTGGAGGCATTTTGCTCAGCACACTCTCAGTCAGACTTGGGTGCAGATTGAAGCAACTGTTTGAAACCAAGCAGCAAAACCCTTCTACCAAAGGTCTGGCTTGATCCATTTGTAGTGTAACCTATATCACTTTTCCATGTTCTTTAAAATGCTTTGGTGCAGATTGCTGACTATGCGAAATTGCAGCCAAAAGAAGGCCTGGGGCATTTGAACTGCATTCCAACCTCTACAGGTTCAGTGACCAACCTAGCTGCCATTGTTACATGTCAGGTGATTTTCTTAGCATTTCTGTTGCCTGTACCCTGCTCATCAGAACTTTGCCCCTGTACGCAGTGTTAATGTTCTTCATCTGACATTAAATTGAGAGCTAGTATAATACACAAAACCGCTGTGTGCCTATAAAAAAACAACATGAATTTAATTCTCTGTTACAGAATAGTACCTTGCGGTAAAGTCACTGCAGATTTGCCACTGTGGGGAAAATTATTTATCCCTGGTTATGATATGCAGGGCATGCTGATGGTGAAGTGGAGCTCAAGCAAGCGCCTTCAAGTCCTATACCTAAATCAACTGAACCATCCAATCTTCTTGTGAAGATACCAACACTAGAATCAAGCAAAGAGAACAGTGGTATCATGTGGTCATCATCGCCTGACCGGCTTGAAGATCCTCGCAAAGCAACATTTCAGTACTCAAACTGCTCAGGCTCTCCCTCCATTTCAGAATCAGGATCCGACATTTATAGCAAGCGAGAGGTCATACAGAAGCTGAGGCAGCAGCTCAAGAGACGTGATGAGATGATCATGGAGATGCAAGCTCAGATCGCGGAGCTTAAGAACTCTCTGGCCATCCAGGCGACTGAGAACACCGGTTTGCAGTCCCAGCTGGATGCCACGAACCGAGATCTGTTTGAATCAGATAGGGAGGTTCAGCATCTAAGGAAGATCGTCGCAGATCATTGCGTTGCGGACTCGCTCTCGCTTGATAAACCTTTTCACGCTGGACAGTGGCAGACGAATGGCACCAATGGGCACGCTAATGGTTATTCTGACAGCAGCATGGATGACCCTGAGGTGCACTGTAATGGTATAGAGAAGAGGAAAGGAGAGGCAGAGAGGATGGAGATGCTAAGGAAAGAGGTGGGTGAGCTGAAGGAAGTTATCGAGGGGAAAGATTTCCTCCTCCAGAGCTACAAGGAGCAGAAGGTGGAGCTCTGCTCAAAGATCAGAGAACTGCAGGAAAAGCTCTCAGCTCAAGTGCCGAACATCTTGTAGCAATAGCACTCACAAAACGTTACACGGACCAGCAGTGGATCTCTGATACAATAAACAGGTGGTTTTCGCAGGGAAGCTCTCGACAGATATCGCCAAAATCTTTCTAAGTTCTTTGCAGAAAGTTAGGTTGATTAGTTTTCTCATGTTTTAGCCACGATGTCTAGTTTCTCTGGTGTGTTTTTGCCCTCTCCTGCTAGGTTCTAGGAAGGGTTTATTTTTCGTCATCCGTTTGTTTTCTAGACCTAGGTAGTTCAATCAATGGTGAACTTGGTGCATAAGGTATCTGTACAGGTTTTTGATTAGCAGACAGTTGTGAGCTGTGCCTCCTCGTGTGGCGAGAAATTTGCAATCCTGGAATGCAACTCTGCTGTTTTGCTTGATTGGTGCATATGTGAATTCAGTAGTTTCGCCCCTTCCATTTTTAAGATCGCGTACAGTAGAAAATTTCCGCATGGCACGTCACGAGTAATTTCAGTCTTCTTGCTTGCTTGCTTGCCAAGCACAATATCAATGGCATTACATTATGCCATTGTCAGCAATATTGCTATGTGTTTATTTATTATTACTATTACAGCCCTGAAACCTGCCATTTGAGTGGGCCCTTTTG
>Ga0182004_10005513_pt1 | contig 10307 bp, 1 predicted proteins | sample Sormic07211540_1_FD_120479 | JGI IMG/M metagenome (GOLD analysis project Ga0182004, IMG submission 120479) | Endophyte microbial communities from Sorghum bicolor roots, Mead, Nebraska, USA - 072115-40_1 MetaG | ecosystem: Host-associated > Plants > Roots > Unclassified | place: USA: Nebraska...
TAAAATTTTGCCTCTTTATTATTAGGTAGGTATAGATATATATACAATTAGGTAATAGAGATATAGATATAGATTTGATAGTTTTCTTTTCTCCCGTTGCAACGCACGGGCATTTTTGCTAGTATTATCTAATTATAGGCTAATTAGAGTTTAAAAAGTTCATCTTGTAAATGACAGTCAAACTATACAATTAGTTATTTTTTTTATCTATATTTAGTGTTTAATGAAGATTTAATTTATCCTAAAATTTTTACAAATTTAGTCAAATCAAATACTAGCGATGAATAGGGCGACTGTTGGCCACCTGGCACAGCGGGCATTTATGCAGCGAAGAAAGCAAAGTTCCGGTTGGCCTCCATCGGCACCGGCCGGCTGCCAGTATGCGCATGCCGACAGGCGACAGGTAAGCTTAGGTCAGTTCATACCTACCGGCCTCCCCGCCAGGTCAGCTACGCATGGTCACACCTCCGCCCTCACCAGTCAACAGTCACATGTTCATCTCCCTCTCCTCTCCTCGTTGCCAAACAAACAGTGATCTGTACGTTGTTGCATGCATTATTGGCAGGAGAGGATGAGGATGGAGATCGATCTGGGGATCTGATGAATATAATGACGATGATGAAATGCAAGTGCACATCAAATTTCCTCGTGAGGTGATAAAGCAGCTTAGCGCTTTCCGGTACACGAAATGAGCGGCCAAACTTAGCTTGCGACTTGCATTGCCTCCTCCTTGTCGATCCACCATCCGTTGTCGATCGGGACTACTCTATTAGTCTGATGTCTGATCGATCGAGTTCATAACAAATCTTTTTGTCGATCGATCGGTTATTATCATAGAAAAAAATAGCCCGCTATTTTTGTCGCTATAGTCCGAAATAGCTTGAAAAAAATTGTGCCGCTATTTACGTTCATGCACAATTTTACCGCTAAAGTACGCTAATTATGATTTATAAAACACTAAACACCTTGACGTTAGCTCGCTATTTAAAATATGGGTTATTATTAGCCAGCAGTATCCGTATGCATGCACACAGAGACTCGTGATTATAATTAGGGCCTTGTTTACTTCCCAGAAAAATTTTACAATTTTTTTCACATTTTCCGTCACATCAAATTTTTAAACGCATATATGAAGTATTAAATATAGACGGAAATAAAAACTAATTGTACAGTTTGGTCGAAATTGACGAGACGAATCTTTTGAGCCTAGTTAGTCTATGATTGAACAATATTTGTCAAATACAAACGAAAGTGCAACCGTGTCAATTTTCCAAAATTTTTCAGAACTAAAAGAGGCCCGGTATCGTTAAACAGTTGGCGCACACAGTTCGTATTAATTCGTTGAATGGCCATCTAGCTAGCTAGTATACTACTACTACTCTCCATGGCCCAGCTAGCAACTCTCTCCATGCATATGGTTGATGCATCGGTGAATCGGTCAAATATTTTGTAAAAAAAAAAGTCAAATATAACTTTCCTAAGAGCAACCACAATGTGTGCCATAAGGTAGTTCATAGAATTAAAATATTTGCTATCAGGTAACTGAAACATTGTGAGACTAGTCCATAGAGGAGTCCATAGCAAAAGGTACCCATAAGCTTATGGACTACCCATAAAGATTAAAAAAATGTTATTTTTTCTCACTCCTCCCTCTCTCTCGGCTTTGCACAGGATTGTAAAGAGAAATAATTATTTATCTTATATGGGACCCACCTTATGGACTAGTTGTTGGCTGACACATTGTGGAGACAGCAATAGCTATTGTCTACTGACACAAAGCTGCTCATATAGACTACTTAGTCTATATATATTGTGGTTGCTCTTATTGATGATGATGCATGCATTTGCATGGAGTACTCTTGATGGCCCTATAGCTAGGAGAACGTACCGGGACGAACAGGTCTCTGCGATAAGATAGCTAGAGATTAATGATTGTACCGTCAATTTCGACAAGGACACAGGACAGTTATATCAATTACGTCGCACCTGCTGTTGGTCAGTTTCTCTCTATATATCAAATAATAAAAATAGTACGAATATTTTCTAACACTAAATTTATTTAAATGGTTCATATTCAAGTCTGAATATTCAACATCTAATAACGTATTCATATCCAAATAGGTAAATACTTAAATTATATATTTATAATATCAATATTCAATTATATGTTATATAATATAGTTAATATTCGTAATTTGAACCATTCTTATCAAACCATTTTCATCCCTGACCACTCGGAAAGTCCGGATTTCGACGTACGTAGTCGCGGACTGATCTGCACCAGATTTCCACGTCCGATCCTATCCTATGTATCGAAGACGAAATGCCGGAATTCCAGCTGTGGACGACTGGACGTACGTCGTATTATAAAGGCTCCCCCACTAGTATTTACAACTTTACAAAAATAATTCATAAAAGAATTAAAGATCAAAACCTGTTAAAACTTTGGCATGTTATGATACACTCATACACATTAGTCACATCCCACGAAATTAAAAGTTGAAGCTCAAACTCGCTAACTCTACTCCACATCGGCGTTGCCTTTCCTTCCCGCGCGCGGCAGGAATTTCCCCCCTCCTTCCCGTGCCAAGGCCGTCTTTGTCGCGATATATTCGCGTGCCCCCACTCCTTGCGATAGATCTTCACCGCGCCACCTCCCATCCCGGCGATCAGCAGCCACGCCGCCAAAGACAGGACCTTGCCACGTTGCTGACCGGCCTCCCTCTCGTGCAGACCCCGGCTCGAGTTTGAGGTACGTCATTCCTCTATCTCCCATCAACCTCCATACCCAGATGAACAACCTGCCTAGATCAATCTCCATGCCCAGATGACGGCACAGGGAGGAGGAGTTGGCGGCTTCTGTTGGATTTGTCCGGCTTCTATTGGATTTGGCTTGGCTGGTGGAGTAGGGAGAGGAGATCACTCGTCCCGTGGCAGAGAAGTGGAACAGTCACGACCTCCAGGGCGACAGCGGCGTTCATGCTATGATAGGAAGTTGGATCGCTCGGCCTCTCCAGATACCGGTCAACAAACAAAGTTTGGTGGGCCTTCTCTTTTTAGTTTTGCCAAGTCAAAACTAGGAAACTGTTGGAGAGAGGCTTTATTTTAACTTGGCAAATTTTTGGCAACTTAGTAAAACACAAGATTTGCCAAGTGAAAATTGTCAAACTCTTGGAGATGTTCTGCAGTACCGCACAGTCGGTGTAGTGCTGTATGTGGTTGAGACCACGTTCTCAGCTGTCCTTAACAAAAGTTTTGTTATGCATACACTTCGTGTTTAGTTCCGAGAAAAAGTAGTAGGATGAAATATTTTTGTCCCTCATTTTCAAGACATAACCATTATATATGGCTCTATTTGGCTAGGAGGAGCCAATTTGGCAAAGCGGATAGGGAGTCGCCGGGATCAGGTTGCGCGGAGAAAAGGGAGAAAGATAGTGCTGTTGATCTTGTATTGGATCTCGTGCAGACAACTATGTGGTGAGTTTGTTGAAAAGCTATGGCCTTGTTTAGTTCCGAAAAAATATTGGATCTCGACACTGTAGCATTTTTGTTTTTATTTAACAAATGTTATCTAATTATGAACTAACTAGGCTCAAAAGATTTATCTCATGATTTATAGTCAAACTGTGTGATTAGTTTTTATTTTTGTCTATATTTAATGCTTCATGCATGTGCCGCAAGATTCGATGTGACAGGAAATCTTGAAAACTTTTTGGATTTCGGAATGAACTAAACGAGGCCTATGATCGCCTCATCTTCTAGTGCAGAGTTCACTCCTACGGTGACATCCACCCTTCTGTGCGGAGAACTCCGTTGCTCGCTCATTCCGTATGCATTTTTCATTCTTTTTGCCTATTATAAGGAGCTGTGTTTTGTCAAACGTGATGCTAAAATAGCTTTAGTTCCACTGGAAGAGCAGTTCGTAGAGCTAAAACAAAAAAACAGCTCACTTTTGAAATGAAGTCGTGCCAAACGGGGTCTAAAATTAACTTCTACTCGACTAATCAAAATTGTTATTTTTACATATCCTCTCAATTGCTTATATATTGCACTCCCTTTGGTCTCTCAAAAATAAAACTAACCTCTAACATTAAAGTGATATAGATTTAGCGCGTTGTATAAATACAAAAAGATCAGTACGGTGGATCCCCGATCCAGTACGTGATCGACCGTCGGCCGCTCGGCCGATAGATCGTGATCCCCGTAAAAGCTAAAAATGAATCACAAAAGAGGCGGGTACAATACAAAAAACAGTGTAAAGCAGTAGAGAGAGACAGGCTTGATCCAGGAGATCCATTGGTCCCTTCATGTTCAACTCCTTTCGATCACGGAGAGCGTGTGTGCGTGCAGCTCGGCCGCACCACCCCGCGTTGTATTCATGGCCACCGTGATGCATGCATGCATGGGGCATGGCACGGCTACCACGCTAGCCCGTCCCCTTCCATCAGGCCAAAGTATATATGGGGTAGATCATATTTTCTAATTTCTATACCTAGGTGCAGTTAACAAACCACTTTCAGGTGGAACAATTATGGTAATCGTATAAATGAATTTTCTTTAAGCTAGAGCTTTGCAAATCTGAAGGGGAAAAAAATCAACCGAATCTGTCAGCCATTAAACAATGTTTTTCTCTCACAAAAAAAATTAGCCAATTGTATTTTCTGTCATGACTTATCAGCCAAACAAACAAGGCCAGATGAAAAGCCCCCCTTTCTCCTCGGTCTATATAGAAAAAAATGTAGGACTAGAACGGGTTCTATAGGTGTGGAAAAAAGCTTACTGGAGTGGATCATGAATACCAACATGGACTGGGGTGACTACATTACCGAATACCGATACCGTTGGGATAAATATTTTCATCTTGGCTCGGGAGTTCTTCCCTTTTCTTTGCTTGATCTCTAGAGTGGCATCTGTTTCTACAGCTGCTACACACACATATAGCACTAGGTGCAGCTGCAACCGAAACAACTGATTCGAAGTTATTTGTGTGGCTTCTAAGTTTCTTAGAGGGCTAGATAATAGGATTGATAGTGGATTGCAAAACTCTATGTGGATGGGTTAGTAGAAACACTAGATAACCCTCTATAGGTGCATACATTGCTAGATATTTATATAGTGGAGAATCAAGTTTGAGCCCTAGGTTAAAATTGGTGACCCTCTACACCCTCTCTCCCCTGTTGTAGGTCACATCCTCCTAGGCTAAACTATAAATCCAAAAATTCCTTAGTTGTAGGTTCTCCAAAACAAGGTAAATCTTTGACCAGAAGACCATGCCAAAAAAAAGATGAAGGTCTCACCATAAATTTCTCAATTTTGACCAAAAACACTAAGAAGATTTTTAGAAAAAATTCATCCAAAAAAAAGATTTTTTAGAAAAAAAAACAAACTCAAACAGAAGGTGCTCGACAAGGATCTCACCCTAAAGATGTCCAAACATGTCCTAGCGTGATATTGCCCTAAAAAACATTAGCAGAATTGCAACCAAATAGCAAGGATGAACGATGGGGCTACAAAAAAAACCTGATAATGAGAGAGAAAACCTCAAGACTTGAGAGAGTAAGAACAATCGGAACATAGATCCTAAAAAAAATTCTAGTTTTAGTTTTGAGAATTCAGTGAGCTAGTTAAATCGGAACGTAGGAGAATTCGGATCCCCCTAGCTCAAAACAAATTAAACTCATCCGAAAGCTTCTCGACTTACCCCGGCAAATCACTCTTATTGTATGCAGACAAAATGGCACATCTCGACCAGCAGCTCTTCTCACACATTCGAAATACCATAATTTTCTTTTTGTTTCGAATGTATTATTTAAATAATTCATTTATCAAAAAGTGGTGGTGCCTTGGTGAGCATGCTGCTGCTTTCTGAAGCGACGTACAGTTAGGCACAGGCGCAGCTCTGAGAGAAGCCACTCACGGTCGCGCTGCCTAACGACTGAGATAAGCAAAGCAAGCCAGTAGTTGGCCGTTGGAGGCTACGGCCACCGTATTAACCTCCTCCCAATCGGGATGTTTGGTTGGTAGCCACAATCTACCACAACTAACTTTACACAAAAAGTGTGGCAAGATACAAAAGTGTGGCTAGCAAATTGGTTGCCACACTTTGCCATGTCTTGCCATAATTTTTAACTCTATGACATGTGGAGCCTAAAAGAATCATGCCTAAGCTTTGTTGTCAACCAAACACTTGCCAACTTGGTCAAATTTACCTAAGGTAAAGCGTGGCAAATTGTGGCTAGCAACCAAACAGCCCCTAAATACCCCGGCCAGGGAAGAAGGCAGCCATGTGTTGCTGATGCGTACATGCATGCGTGTGTGTAGTGTATATAGATACCCAACAGCTTACGACCCACGGCGCGTACGTACTGGCAGTCCCAGTCCCAGCCCCAGCTTCTATATAACACGCCACACACTACACCTGCTGCCTGCCAAGCTAGCTGATCCAGCCACCTTGTTGCCACACTACTCCTGCTCTGTGTGTGTCACTCACTTATTGTGACCGACCCACCACCACCACCACCGGCCCCGCCCATGGAGATGCTGGCCCTGCTTACCGTCCTCCTGCTGGCACACGCCGTGGCGTACCTGGCGTGGCAGGCCGTGTCGCGCCGCCGCCGCGCGTGCTGCTACCTCCTGGACTACGCGTGCCACAAGCCCTCCGACGACCGCAAGGTCACCACCGAGATGGCCGGCGACGTCATCGAGCGCAACAAGCGCCTCGGCCTCTCCGACTACCGCTTCCTCCTCAAGGTCATCGTCAACTCCGGCATCGGCGAGCACACCTACTGCCCGCGCAACGTGCTGCAGGGCCGGGAGGAGTCCCCCACCCACCACGACGCGCTGGAGGAGATGGACGACTTCTTCGCCCACGCCGTCGCCGGGGTGCTCGCCAAGACGGCCGTCCGCGCGCGCGACGTCGACCTAGTCGTCCTCAATGTCGGCTCCTTCTCCCCGGCGCCGTCCCTGGTGTCCAGGCTCGTCCGGCGCTTCGGCATGCGGGAGGACGTCATGGCGTACAACCTCTCCGGGATGGGATGCAGCGCGGGGCTCATCGCCGTCGACCTCGCCCGGAACGTCATGCTCACGCGACGGCCGCGCACCACCATGGCGCTCGTCGTCACCTCCGAGTCGTGCGCGCCCAACTGGTACGTCGGCACCGACAAGTCCATGATGCTCGGCAACTGCCTCTTCCGCTGCGGCGGCGCCGCCGCGCTGCTCACCAACGACCCGGCGTTCCGGTCACGCGCCAAGATGGAGCTGCGCTGCCTCGTGCGCGCCAACATCGGCGCCAACGACGACGCGCACGCCGCCGCCGTGCACCGCGAGGACGCCGACGGCCGCCTCGGCGTCAGCCTCAGCAAGGCGCTGCCCAAGGCCGCCGTGCGCGCCTTCACCGAGAACCTGCAGCGCCTGGCGCCGCGGATCCTCCCCGCCCGCGAGCTCGCGCGCTTCGCGTCCCGCCTCCTCCTCCGCAAGCTCCTGATGGGCCCCCGCAAGCACGCCGCCGAGGGCCCCAAGATCGACTTCAAGACCGGCGTGGACCACTTCTGCCTCCACCCCGGCGGGACGGCGGTGATCGAGGCGGTGAGGAAGAGCCTGGGACTCACCGCCCACGACGTGGAGCCGGCGAGGATGACGCTGCACCGGTGGGGGAACACGTCGGCGAGCAGCCTCTGGTACGTGCTCTCCTACATGGAGGCCAAGCGGAGGCTCAAGCGCGGGGACAGGGTGCTCATGGTCACCTTCGGCTCCGGCTTCAAGTGCAACAGCTGCTACTGGGAGGTGACCAGGGACCTCGCCGACGCCGGCGCGTGGGAGGACTGCATCGACGAGTACCCGCCGGAGACACTGGTCAACCCCTACATGGACAAGTTCGGATGGGTCAACGACCTCCAGGGACTGGGGAGCGGCTTATTTTAATAATCTTATTTAAAAACAATAACTCAGTTATTCAATTATTAATTAACGCCACCTATTTATCATTAGTCCGACCAATTTTCAGAAATTATAAAAACTTAAAATTTCTCAACTCTAAATACTTTTGCAACGAGACAGGCAAAGCTAGCTAAGATTTTTATATATTGGACAAAATGGACAAGTGTACGTATATATGAAATACAAATGGCGTGGGCCGGGGGACTGTAATTCTTTTCTGTCTGGTATATGTATACCTGTAAATGTTTAGGGGTCGCTTGCATGTGTGTTATGTGCTCTAGCCTGTATATTGAAAACCTATTCTTTCACAGTATGCTCCGCAAAGAAGGAACTTTTTTGAATAGTAGGGTGGTGTGGTAGGGAACATTTGTATGCGTGTGGGTTTTTAACCTTTGCAGAAAAATATACACCTTGTTTAAGCTAAAAGCTTCCGAAATGTATGTCTGCGTCCAGTCAATGTTTAGTTGACGTTTCAGACAGCAAAAGAAAGCTAAAAACAACATGCTTCCCCTGGGCCTTGTCGGAAGACCATCAAAACTACTCCCTATATCTCAAATTCAAATTATAAGTTATTTTTTAAAAAATCAAAACATATCAACTATAACTATATATATATATATAGTATTAAAATAATAATATTTATGATACCAAATAAGTATCATTATTTTTTTCCTCTGACACGTGTCAAATATTGAGCGTAGGAAACATGTGGCTGGTTGAATGGACCCATAGTCCATGCATCTTTTTTCCGCAGCCGAGAATAATCCAATTATTATCGGTTCTAGACGCAGACTCAGCTCCATTAATTTGCAAGCTGTAGTACCAAAGCAAACCTGTACCTGCCTTAGCGCTTACTTTATTGCTCGATAAGTACCACACTCACCCCAATCAACACAAACACCATCCCTGCCACTCCTTGCTTCATTCTGCCGGCAACAGCAATGTTTTCCAAACAAAAACACGCCGTGGACACATCGGAATAGCCATTAACGTTGCTTTGCTGGTCTGCTAATTTGGTGCATGCAATGGAGATCAGAGAAAGGTTACAGATTCAGTTGATGAGGAATATGGATCTGGACCAGGACGTGTACGCCGCCATGCATCGTCACAAAAGAGGCGCCTAGCTTAGCGACAAGCAAGCTAGCATTCAAGGCCTACTTACTTCTCCGCCATCGATGCTCTGCCGCGAGCTTCTCCTTCATCATGGTTCATGAATGAAACACAGCAATGGTGTGACGACGACCTCTCCGTCCGGCGTAGAAAAAACGCGTGCGTGCATTTGAAGCAGCCCCTCCCATGTCGGTAAGGTTGCACAATGATGTCACAAGACAGTGACAAGAAACGGACAGCGTGGCAAAAGGTCTCGTTGCTTGATGATCGACTTGTGATATGCGTATATATGCATCCATCTATATGTATATCTTTGTATAGAAGGATAGGTACGTAATTAAGGTTTCTTTTGAGTTTGGAGTTGCGATGGATAAGGAATGTGACGCATCGTGAGGTAATGTAACAAAAAGGTTGTGCCTTTTGCGAGCTTAATTCGTGACATGGACCAATGCAACAAGCAAAGATATTCGATACCCGGTGCCACGCCCCTGACCTCCTCGTCTTCCTCTCCAACGCAGGTCGGTATGCTCACTCTTGTGGCACGGGTGTTGTGAAGCCCACGGACTAGATCTTAGAGCAACCTCATCATATTGACTAAATTATTGTCCAGCCATATAGACTAAATAGGCTTAAAAAATCCGTCTCGTATGCGTTCAACCATCTATATTTAATGTCCAAAGATTCAATGTGACGAAAAATCTTGAATTTTTTTTAACTAAACAAGGCCTTTGTATGGAAAATTTATAAATAATTTTTTATGCAATTATTTAAAGAGACGGACATCTTAAGATGTCACCTCTGTTAGTAGGTCTTTAGATGGGCTTTGCCTCTGTCAATTATCAATTAGAGAGAGAATGTGTCCTAAAATCATTTTTATGATCTGAATTAAACACTGCAACTAAACCATATCGAACGTCCTACAAAGCTAACCGCTCACGGTGACAACTTTGAAACGAGGGATAGTGCAAGTTGAATTTCAAGTATCTGCTACCGATCTGGTTCGTTTTTCTGTTGTATCCCGTCGCCGCTGTCGATCGATCTTGTCGACAGTTAACTGAAATGGTTGATTAGTTGCACGAGCTAGAAAAACAAAATTTCCTTTGCTAGTTTGGGGAAGCCAGTAGTTAGGCCTTGTTTACTTCCCAAAAAATTTTGCAAAATTTTTCAGATTCCCCGTCACATCGAATCTTTAGACACATGCATGAAGTACTAAATATAGACAAAAATAAAAACTAATTGCACAGTTTGGTCGGAATTGACGA
>Ga0182004_10005514_pt1 | contig 10307 bp, 10 predicted proteins | sample Sormic07211540_1_FD_120479 | JGI IMG/M metagenome (GOLD analysis project Ga0182004, IMG submission 120479) | Endophyte microbial communities from Sorghum bicolor roots, Mead, Nebraska, USA - 072115-40_1 MetaG | ecosystem: Host-associated > Plants > Roots > Unclassified | place: USA: Nebraska...
TGTTCTGCAAGGGGTATTCTATTGCTGTTCCTAGGGGAAACACTGGGCCCAGCAATGCCAAGACTCCACCTGCCAACCGCCCGTGCCAGAATTGCAATTAGACGGCGCCTTGGCAAAGCAACTGTCCTTACCCGCCCAAGAAGACCAATCGTGGGAACGTCCATCAGGGGCTTGTTCACTACACTACTGTTAATGAAATCCTTGTTGGTGAGGTGGTGACAGCTGGTAAGTTTTTGGTAAACCAATGTGATGCAGTTGTACTTTTTGATTCTGGGCATCAAATTCATTTGTGAGTTCAGATTTTGTATCTAAGCATAATCTCAAGGTAGTTACCCTTGATAAAGGCAGTTTTTGCATAAGTGCCGCTAGGAATAATATTTTTACAAATCAAGTGGTTTTGGGGTGACTGTGGAAATAGGAGACCATTATTTTATTGCTGATTTGGTTGTCTTTCCTGGTGTGGGCATAGATTTGATTCTAGGAATGAAGTGCATGAGTGGTAATGGGGTTCTTATCAACACCACTACTCGCATGGTGATCTTGAGGGATCCTAGTACTAAGGAGCCATTCTTAGTGTAGCTTCCTCGAGATATTCATATCCGCAGCACGATGAACGTAGTTACATCTAGTGCCATCGAGAATATTCTGGTTGTGCGTGAGTTTCCGGACGTCTTTCTTGATGACTTGCCCAGGCTTCCTCCAGACCGGGACGTGGAGTTCAAAATTGAATTTCTTTGAGGCACTGCTCCTATTTCTTGCTGGCCTTATAGAATGCCGCCAAATGAGCTAGCTGAGCTTAAGACCTAGTTGAATGAGTTGTTGAAGAAGGGTCTTATTCACCCTAGTTCTTCTCCTTGGGGTTGTCTAGCTATCTTTGTGAAGAAGAAAGATCAATCCTTGCGCATGTGTGTGGATCATTGCCCACTCAATGCAGTGACTATCAAGAATAAGTATCCTCTTCCTCGCATTGATATCTTGTTTGATCAGTTGTCTAAAGCCAAGGTGTTCTCCAAGATTGATTTGCGATCTGGGTACCATCAGATCAAGATCCGTTCTAAAGATGTACCCAAGACGACTTTCTCAATGAGGTATGGGTTCTATGAGTATCTCGTTATGTCCTTCGGTCTAACCAATGCACTGGCACATTTCATGTATCTCATGAACTCGGTCTTTATGCCCGAGTTGGACAAGTTCGTGGTGGTCTTCATCGATGATATCTTGGTATATTCTCGCAATGAAGAAGAACATGTAGAGCATGTGCGTGTGGTGTTGACTTGATTGCGTGAGCATCAGCTTTATGCTAAGTTTAGCAAGTGTGAGTTCTGGCTAAAGAAAGTACCCTTCTTGGGCCATGTCTTGTCTAAAGAGGGAATTTCAGTTGATCTGGCCAAGGTGCAAGAAGTGCTGGATTGGAAGGTTCCAACCTCAATACATGAGGTTTAGAGTTTTCTGGTTTGGCTGGGTATTAGCGTTGTTTCATCCTGGAGGTTTCCAAAATATTCAAGCCTATGACTCATTTGCTTTGAAAAGATGAAAAGTTTTTGTGGATGCCGGAGTGTGAAGAGGCATTCCACAAGTTGAGAACCTTGTTAACATCAGCTCCTGTCTTAGCTCAACCCGATAACAAAAAGCCGTTTGATGTCTTTTGTGATGCATATGGTATCAGCCTGGGTTGTGTTCTTATGCAAGAAGGTCAAGTTATCGCCTATGCGTCACGCCAACTCCAAAAGCATGAGGTTAATTACCCTACTCATGGTCTAGAATTGGCCACTGTAGTTCATGCTTTGAAGATCTGGAGGCATTATGTGCTGGGTATCTGTGTAATATCTACACTGATCATAAGAGTCTCAAGTATATCTTTACCCAACCTGAATTGAACATGCGGTAGCGAAGGTGGCTTGAGTTGATTAAAGATTATAATGTTCAAGTGCACTACCATTTGGGCAAGGCAAATGTTGTTGCGAATGCCTTGAGTTAGAAGTCACATTGCAATTCGGTCAGGATTGAGGATCCACCCTTGTCACGTCTTATGCATCCCTTAGTGCTTCACCATATTGCCCTAGAAAGTTCTCTTCGTAATCGAGTGATTGAGTTGTAGCAAACTGATGTAGGAATCCACCATATAAAGAGAAAGATGAAAGAGGAAGAAACCAAGCATTTTCAGGTTGACAAGAACGGAATTCTATGGTTCAAGGATAGGCTTGTAGTACCAAAGAATCGTGAGCTCCGAAATCAGATCTTGTTTGAGGCTCATTCGTCCAAGCTATCTATTCATCCTAGTAGTAGTAAGATGTATCAGGACCTAAAACCTCTGTTTTGGTGGACAAAAATGAAGGAGATCGCTGCTTTTGTTGCTCATTGCGATAACTGTTGTCGTGTGAAAGCAGTTCACATGAAAGCGGGTCTACTTCAACTCTTACCAATCCCTGGTTGGAAATGGAAAGAAGTGAGTATGGACTTTATCTCTGGACTTCCACCTTCTGAAAAGGGTTACGACTCAATTTGGGTAATCGTTGATCGTTTGACCAAGGTTGCTCGTTTTATCCTAGTTTGAACTGAGTATCGTCCACATCAGTATGCAGAGTTGTATTTCAAGCACATTGTCCACCAGTATGGTGTAACTCACACTATCATATCGGATTGTGGACCACAGTTCACTACTCATTTTTGGGAGTGTCTTCATAAGCAAGTCGGTGCTCATTTGGTCTGAAGTTCTGCTTATCATCCGCAAACTGCCGGCCAAGCTAAGCGTGTGAACCAAATCTTAGAATACATGTTGAGGCATGTGCTTTATCTTCGAAGGGATCTTGGGTGAAATGGTTGCCATTAGCTGAGTTCTCCTATAACAATAGTTATCAAGAGAGAATTAAGATGGCTCCTTTTGAAGCCCTGTATGGCCAAAAGTTTCAAACTCTGTTGAAGTTGGTGGAACCAGGGGAGCGAAGGTATTGTGGCATTGATTTTGTGAATGAAGCGAAGCAGCAATTCTGTATAATCCAGCAACATTTGGAAGCTGCCCAAGCTTGACAAAAGAGTTATGCTGACAAGAGAAGGAAACTGATTGATTTTGCAGTCGGGGATCACGTCTATCTCAATGTGTCTCCAATGAAAGGTGTACAAAGGTTCAGAGTCAAGCGAAAGCTTGCACCCCACTATGTAGGACCTTATCGGATTCTTGAGAGAAAAGGGAAAGTACGTAGCCTACAAGGTTCAACTGCCAGCTGAGTTGTGAGCTATTTTTCCTATCTTCCACGTGTCTCAATTAAAGAAATGTCTTCGAGTCCCTGAAGAGAGAGAGTGGAAATTTTGGATATCAAGTTAGAATCAGACTTAGTGTATGAAGAGAAAATTGTGGCGATCATTAACCGTAAGGACTGGGTAACACGTAATCACGTGGTTAAGCTCTACAAGGTTTCGTGGAGTAACCACAGGGACGAAGATGCTACATGGGAATGGGAGGACTATATACGAAAACTAGTAAGCTCTTCAAATCTCAGGACGAGATTTTTGTAAGGGGGAGGGCTGTAACACCCTAGTGTTATGGTTGCATTCTTTTCTTGCATGACATAAGCATGATCATCATCATTTCATTCCATGAGCATCATGCCATGTGGACCCTATCATTTCATGTGCTAAGTGTTTGCTTGCTGGCTAATTTATGCTTGTTATGCTCATGATCATGTCTACCTCGTGCTAGGGTGTGGTTACAACCTTGGTAATTAGTTTATCTATGCTTGTTTTGCCCTAAGGATCAATGTTCATGTTGGTCACTTGCTCTAATTATGCTCTTAAGTCATAGTTTCACATAGGGTGACCTATAGACCTCTTTTGCTTAGGCTTTTAAAAAGTGTTTCATCAAATATTTGCATGTCAAAACTTTCTAAAGCGAAGTTGTAGAAAATTTTGTAGGGAACAAAAGTTGTTTTAGGGCCATCTTATGAAAATGATCACAACTTGCTCAAAAATGGCCCACAAGGCAGATTTGGGGGCTGTTTCAACACTTAGAAAGTTTCTGTCTTCCTGGCAACCCAGTTTGCTCGAAGGATTTTGAGAACCTTCTATCTCTTCATCCAGACAAATTTAGCTCTTGCTCTTGTTGACAAAGTTGTAGATCTTGGCTAATACTCCAAGTTTGTCAACTGCATCATCTCCTAATTCACTTTGGTTTTGGAGATAATCATCGTCAAAGTAGCTCTGTCACTCATTGATCGAAGCTCTGATGGCGAGCTTCAGTCAGGGGAGGTGGCCGACCAGGGACAGCACCTGGCTGACATTTAGCACCCATACGCCGTCCCTAGGCTCGCTCATCAGCTTGCCGTGTGTGCATGACCTCCATGGCGACATCCTCGAGCTCCCGGTCATGCTCATTCTCTTCCTCGCCTCTCTCTCTCTCTCTCTCTCGTTGAAAGCGCAGCGACAGCGGCATCACCATTGCCGAGCTCACTCCGGCGAGCTCGCCCACGCGTTTCGCAGCAACTCTGCCCGCCAAACTCCGTCTGCAGCTCCACTCAAATCTCCTCCACCCCGTCCACCTCCAAGCTTGCCATGGAGAGCCTCGGTGAGCCCGCATTTCCCATCTTCCCCAAAATAGTTCACTGGAGTCATTTTCTCCGGCAAACTCAATGCTGCGCACCTCGGAGGTCCTCTTCCTCTGTTTCTTGCTTCTTTGGGTAGCCTAGGTACTTAGTTAGCTTTAGCGCAGCACGAGAGACGCTCTACCGTGCTCACCGTCGCTAGAGACGACGCGCAGCGCCATCGTGTTTCCACCGGAGCTCGGTCATCATCTCGTGGCCAGCCCTAACTGCGTTGTTTCTAGCCAAGTCACATACCTAGGAAGCTTCGCCGTGGTTCACTGGAGCCATAGGAAGCTTCAGCATGCGCTCTACCAGTTGGAGAACGCCGGCGTACTGCCGAGCACCTCCGCTGAGCCGCCATGATCGACGGCATGCACCTTCCGGTGGCTCCGCCGTGGGGAAAAGGGGGTCAATCGAGGCGCTAGGGTTCTGGGTCACGCTTATTCCCTTGGTTTGGCTGGAGACCTCGCCGTTGAGGAGAAATCACCGGCGAACTCCATCTCTGTCGGGGGGAAGAAGAACCTGACACAGGGGTCCCATTGTCAGTGACCCACCGTTTCCCTCCTCTTCATTTATTCAAATTCTAGATTTTGTGCCATCTTGCAAAAATCATATCTCCTATTCCTGAGTGACATTCTATGAGATGGCTAGTTTTTATTAAAAATATAAGATCTACCATGTTTTATGTGGAAAATAATTGTTATGAATTAATCTTGTTTATTCAAAGTAAAGTCATATCTTTCTGTGTAAAGCTCCAAATGTGATGAAAATTTTATGGCATGCTTTGTATGGTAATACTAGGCTCTGGTAATTATGTAATGATTTTTGGAGTGTTGTATCCCTGATATGTAATTTATACTTGCTCTATTGCTATAATCCTTGTATAAATCATGACAAATGACATATGCTTATGCTGGTGCTCTCTTTTGGTGAGCCATGTGTTAATGGTAGTAGAATCATAAAAATAATCTGAAATCTGTTGTTTGACACTGTTTAATCCTAGTTTCCTAATTAATGGTAATAAGCACCTTGTCACATGTTAATTTAATTTCTGAAGTTTGGCATGTGCAATTGCCCTGAAAATTTTATAGTGATGTTTAGGTGCCATGCATGTGCTCCTGTAATTTTTGTAGATTTTTATGAGTACTTATGCTTGTATATCCTAATTATGCTCTTTTATGGAAATAAATTAATGAAGGCCCTATAAATAATGGTTTGGTAAGTAACATAAGGTTTTCTGGTAATCGTGTATCATGAGTGTTCTGATGAGTCACTTGGTTGACAATAAATATGCTTTTGCCATGTTAACAAATAATTAATTTAAGGTTAATTAGCTTTTCTGGACAGCAACGGATAAATCTGGTAGTTGCAAGATGCTAAGTATGTTTTCTGGAAACCTTGTCGATACCAAAGTTGTTGTAAACTTTGTGTTCTAGCTGTGGTAAAAATTTGGGGTCATTTGGCCCAGTAGTTTAAGAGTTATAGCTGTTCCAAATCAGGTTCCCGAAATAGGTGCTCTCTGTTTTTCTGGGACAAAATCTGAAACTTTGTTTAATTGACCTGTTTCACTTATGAATCTTGCTGAGGTGTCTAAAGATGAAATGTAGGTAATTTTATAAGCTTTCCAGAATGTCTTAATTCATGTTCGCTAGATCTATGCATCTCGAGTTATGAGCTGTTCTTTGGATGCCCTGTTGAGAATAGTATGCTGATTGTTTAAGTTTGTATCTTTGCTAGGTCTTGTGGAGCTCTTGTGTAAACTTGTTGAGAAGTTTACTCCGTAAATGAGTGTCCAGTGAGGTGTTGGGATAGTCATCATGTAATGCATCTGTCATCCCTTGTATGCATACATCCCTCACTCACTGCACGTGCATGCAATAGGTGCATCGGAGATCGGAGCCACGCTCGAGATCGAGAGGGTGAATCCGGAAGGCCAGGAGAACAGCCAGGAGCCGGAGGCCCAGCCAGCAGAACCCCAGGAGCCCAAAGAGGAAGTCGAGTGCCCAAGTCACGAGCCCACGTCGTTCGTGAAAGGCAAGCCTCAGAGCATTATAAGACTCTCACTTTATTTTACCAAGCATGAGTGAATATATTATATCTATTGCTGCATTACATATAGGAGTTGAATGAAACCCTTGCTGCATTATATCTTTTCTTGTCCAAATATCTCACCTTACCCTGGTATAGAGTCGGGATTGAGTAGTAGCTTAGCCATGCTTTAACCAGTAGAAGTCGGGTGATGCCCTGCTGCGAGGTTTAGGGTCTGTGATGGATCAAGGTTGGCTATATTTGCTATCGTGGAAAAGAACCTAGTTAAGATGACTAAACCAGGCGGAGTTTTGCAATATGGTAGTAACTCCGTTTATGGCATCTAAGGACCAATCATTGCATGTCCTCTTGTCATGTTGAACGCATGTCTGATACTTAGCTGGCTGGATAACTTGTTCCGACCGCGAAGCCTAGTAGTATGACTCAGGCCGGAAGACCGGCAAGTATAAAGTGCGCACTACCGGAGGAAGTGCAGTGTGTGGGGGGGGCATTGGCGTAAGACCAAGGGCAGGTGATTTAAAAGTCCTGATCTTCCTGGCAGAGTGGCAGCCCTAGGAGAGCGGCGCTGATCAGAGCCACGATTCCTGAGTCGTACCAAAGGTGACCCGCTTGCTCTCTGACGGGGGATGCATGAGTGAGTGCTAGGAATAACCCTCCAGCTAGATAGGAATCAATTCGAATCGCTGTCTCTCTCGGATAGTGAGAACTTGACAAAGCAACGACAAATGTAGCATTCACTGAGCACTTAATGGTTCTAAAATGATGATGTTGATGACAGCAAGAATGAACAATTGATGAAACCTGATATGGTTATTATTGTTTGACATTAATCAAGTGAAGTGCTTAGTCAAGGTGCTAATCTAGTGGCAGGTTAATGATAATTAACGTGAGCTAATAAGAATGGTTTACTATCAAATTTAAGCTCTTTTGCAAAAATGTGTCAAGCCAACTCCACTTTTAAGTGAGCCTTGCATGATCCTTTGTGTCGTTTGTTTGGGTTAGACGGGTAAGTCTAGCTCAGTACAACCTTGTACTCAGGGTTTATTCCCACTTGTTGCAGATGGCATCTTCTATGACGGTTTCCTGCACTACTACATTTTCACCATTTAGCAACGACCAAAATATGTTGCAATAGCCTTGTTTTCGGTGCAATAGCCGCAACTGCACCCACAAAATTTCATAAACAGATGATGCATAAAGTCCCGTGGTATTAACCTTGAACAGCGAATGGCTTTGTGTCGTTGCACTAATTATGGTATTGCAATACAGTGAGGCGTTGAAACAATCATCTACCACAGCGCTCGAGTTGGTTGCCATGTATCCTATCGCGACACACCAGGTGATGCTAGTGGTTTCACTTGCACCATCTACAAAATGTTGCAATGTGTGAACTAAGGCGTTGCAAAATATTGTATTAATACACCCAAGTTGTGGTTGCTACAGGCGTAGCCCGTCTATTGCCATCAACTTGAATTGGTTGTTATATGTGGTTTCATATGTTACCACGAAATGGATCACGATGCAATAGGGGTCTCCGCTATTGCTACTAGATGTTCTCGGATGCTAGAGGTAGACATCTCTATTGCCACCAACAATTTTGGTTGGTATAAGTTGGACATGTTATTCCAACTAAACCTAGTTTGGAGGCTAGAGGTGGGACACTCTATTGCCACACAATGTGATTTGTTGTTAGATGTGATCTCCTCTATTGCTTCCTAAACGTTTTGGTTGGGTAAAGTTCATGTCTCTATTAACACCATAATAATCGGTTGCAAAAATCTGTACCTTTCTCTATTGGCACGACCCGTCGTGACATAAAAAAACTAGGTTGCTATAGGATGAATTATCGTTTGCAACGAATGGTGTTGCTTTCCATATTTTTCTACATACTGCCACGTGTCACCAACAATTTAAAATAATAATATAATATAGGATCATTCAATTAACTATGCATTTAACATTCATCAAAACACAATTAATTAAACCACATAAGTAGTATGAAATTACAACACACCACATAGTTAAATGTTTCCCACACCATCCACACCACACATGAATTAATGTTTGTGACAACCATACATGTACTACTCCACTGTTTCAAAGTATTTAAAATAGCGACTTTGTATGATCGAAATGAATATCATCCTAGGCTAATTGATATGAAATAAAGCACTCGATCAGCAATCCCATCACTTGATCAGCAAAGGATAAATACTCCAAGACGATCCCTTCACTTGTCGCTCCATCGAAATGCTTTTACTTTTCTAGAAAGAATGAAGGACATTTGTTTTAGCATCAAGTAAACTAAAATTAACATTAAAGGTAGACAACAACGGACACTAAACCAAAGCTTCATTGGTCATCATAAAATTATATGAAATCCTCATCATAAAATTATATGAATTTCTCATCATAAAATTTTTTGAATTGGTCTTCATAAAATTATCAGAATGATAGCATGTAATGAACTCAATTATAAATACTTTGACAGCAGAAACAAAAATGTTCATCTGCTGCCTTTTTGTTGCTGGTAGTGTTTCATTTCTTGTTATTGGGTCCCTACTTGAGCTGTTCTATAGTAACATATTTGGGCGCTGCTGCCTTAGATGGTTCATTGCTTACAGGTCTAGTACTTCTTGTATGGCGAATGCTTCTTGCCGTTTGTTTATCAGTGAGTTGAGAGTCCTCTAGGTTGCCTTCAGTCTACTTATCTTGGGAACAAATAAGGACGTTTGAAGGATAAAAATAATTAGTCGCCATTTTGTGCAGTATCAGATGATAGCATTGAAAAGTTGTTAATTCACAGTCAACCTGATTTGAGGAGTCCAAAATCTCTGAGATAGGCTCATCAACTTGAGTACTTGTGTTTGCTGCAGCAGTCGCCACCTCTGCAATTTCAGTGACATTGTTGTTTGACTAGACAGATAGAGATGGTTAGTTATGGAACCAAAGGAAATAAAGTCATTCAATAACTAGCTTCATGGCAACTTAACATTTTGCATTAGTAGTACCTGCTGCAAAGCTGCCTGTGCTTGTCCTGCTAGCAAGGCTTGGATCTCTTGCCTAAAGGCTTCTTTATCAGCATCTCTTGCCCTCATAATTTCTTCAATCTGTCTTGCATAAAATGACCTTTGAGCTTCCCTTTCAGCTTCCCTCTCAGCTTCCCATACACTCATTTGTTGTTGCAGCTTATCAAATGAGTCCATGAGCTTGAGGTGTTCAAGATGTCGTTCCTCTTCCCTACGAATTTGTTCCTCCCGATCCACATTCAGCATGTGCCTTCTAGTTGGGTTTTTTTGCAAGGTACCCATTACCATGCAACTTTTTTTATTTGCACTTTGTGACTTCCTTGTATGCATCCTGGAAAATCTCATTCCTCTCCCTTAGGAAAAGGAAGTTTCCCTCTGCATTTGATTCCTTATCACAAATAACCCTCCTTGCTTTCTCCTAACATTTACAAGGCACGGATGAAGGAGTTAGTTTAAGATGAAATTGCATGCACTAGCAACTTATGCACAAATTCATTACGAACTCACATAGACATCTTCAGATACTTGGTCTTTCCATTCCCCATTCTTAGTGTGAGTAATATACCAAAGTTCTAAGTCATTGGGCTCATCACCAGTTTTTGGGTCTCTCTGATATGTCAAGAACAGAAAAATTAGTAAATCATGTAGCAAGAAA
>Ga0182004_10005515_pt1 | contig 10307 bp, 10 predicted proteins | sample Sormic07211540_1_FD_120479 | JGI IMG/M metagenome (GOLD analysis project Ga0182004, IMG submission 120479) | Endophyte microbial communities from Sorghum bicolor roots, Mead, Nebraska, USA - 072115-40_1 MetaG | ecosystem: Host-associated > Plants > Roots > Unclassified | place: USA: Nebraska...
ACAAAAACATTGTGGGAGAAAAAAAAAAACCAAAACCAACCACCCAAAAAAAATCAAAAAGAAAAACCCAACCCCCCCCCCCCCCCCCCGCACACACACTACTGCCAAGGGACCAACAAGATGACCTGTAAACCAAACCCTCACCAAGGGACGACAAAAAATCCCTCCCCCGCTTTCAAATAGATATGCAAACAATAAAACTATTACTAGCTTTCCAAAGACCTCATGAAGGCTTGGAGCGAATCCAATCATCAAACTGGAAATGGAAAGTTGAAGCCCTACTTGGTTACCACATAGAAGAAGTCACCAACCAAATATAAATTATTTGAACAGAGGGAGAGGTCCCTGTTCCTTCTCATCGTGAGGTCATTAGATTAGGAAGAGACAGGTATCAAATATAATAGGTGGGGTTGATGAAGGGCCTCAGAGATGGGGGCTTTGCCGTAGGCTGTTGCAGCTTACCCAGAAAATGTTGTGTAAGTACATCCTAATAATAATGATATGATTTCTATTAAGCTATTTCATTGATAACATACCTTGTAAATAAACAAATTTGCGCAAGGTTCCCTTTGGAACGTATTCTTCGATCAAAATGTATTTTGTTCACTATTTTGACCAATTCTGCCTTTTGTGTATCCCAGAACTTTTGCTATATTTTTGTGCTGAAGCTTTGAAGCAAGAACATATAGACTACAACACTTGTATGCACATTCCAAGGAAGTACCATGAAAAATCTTAACAACAATCATGTTCTCATCACCCAGTACGCCCTGAAAAGTGGTATTCATGTTAGTAAAAACAACAATGAAACACTTATGTATATACTGATAGAACATAAAATCTTACCATACGACCAAATACAAGCTCAAGTACAACCTTGCATCTATGGCAACCATTTTAATGAACTTCCATCCAAGTGATTTTTACTATTGGTTCCTACAATTAATATCCTTTTTAGTATACAAAAATCTCTACAATTAAATGTTTGAAAGTTAAAATAATTTTTGTAGCTCGTAGGGTATAATAGCTCAAACCCTTTCAAAATCAAAATTAAACTTCCAACTATTTTGCAAATGTCATTAGGTGCATTTTATGACTTCTCTATTCTTGGTGTCTCTCTAAAATCTAGAAATGCCAAAAAAAAACAAAAAATTTGGAATGGTAGAACAACCAAGCCTTGGGCTGTAGTCCGGTCTAACACTCTATTCTCTCTCTCCCTGACCTTTTCTTTTGACTATACTAGTATACCCAAAGTTTGATTTTCTTTAATGATCTAGAAAATCAAATGTTCAAAATCATGTTTTTTTACCATCCTAAGTAGTCTCAATTGTGATTTTATCCGACATAGCACCACTATTGTTTTCCAAAATGCTAAATAGAATGTAGTCAACTAGTTGTTTAGCCATTATTCAGGTAAGTGAGCTAAATTGCTAACTAAAACAGGATAAATGGTTGAATGAATGAAAATGGTGTACCACCATGTTACGTTTACGTGTATACATGAGTGCCACATTGCCTCTCCATACTAGCTGAGGTGTGTTTAATTTCTTTAGGCCTTGAGCAGGTGTGGCCAAGCATGAACCTAGACCCTAGGCGTATGAAATCCAAGGCTTATGTGATGCCTTTGTGGGCAACGCTGGCCAGCCATAAAGCAAACTCGAACATCCTAAAGAAGGGGGAAGTCCTCTTCTCACCTCTACCAGCCTTTATTATCCAAAGCCTATCCACTACAAATGTAAGCTTCGAAGTCCATGGCATTTTGTCTAGTGCATGGTGGGTGCATTATCTACTCAACCACCACAATGTGGCCACCCTGCACAACTCATAGCCAATCTCTTCCATTATGAGTTGAGCACTACCTAACCTCCATTGTCCCACCACAGTCATTATCTGCAACAAAACACACAACCTTAGCTTCACACCAAGCACCTCTTCCACTCAATATGCTTGGGCTCCTATCATGGCACTTGCATTACCATTATGGATTGCAAATTACTTCCAAAGGTAATTATGGCTAGAAAATTGACCAAGTGCCACCATCCTCTAGTGTTATGTCCAAGCCCAACACTCTTCTATCCTATTCAAACTTTGGTGGGCCATTTTATCCCCCTATCAGCCTAGGGATGCAATCACAACTTAAGCCATGGGGGTTGGCCCCAAGAATTATATCCTAGAGACACCACACATTAGACATTTAGCAGTGCAGACACTAATTACGGGCCCTAGTAGTAGTAGCACACAAAAATAGGGAATGTTGAGTGCACCTAGTTTGTGTTTCAGAATGCTGGTCATTTCAATTGTATTGGACTACCTTGAGGCTGCAAGAAGCTAAGGCAGGTAACTCTACACTTCATCCATCCTCAAAGCTCACATTGATCACATCAAGGCATAACATATCACTTAGTCTTCATCTTTGTGAGATCTAGGCCTTCTACCTTGATAGCTTGACTATTGGGCTAAATCTTCATCTTTGTTGGAGTCAACTCCATCGGAGCTAAGTCTCACAAGGTTTATGCACCACCCAGATAGGAGCATTTTATTTCTATAATTCCTCAGCGATCGGTGAATTCAAAACTAATTTAACAGCCTTCTTAATAAAAAAAATATTAAAAATATACAAGTTTTTTTTTTGCCGTGAACAAAAAATATATAAAAGTTTTCTTTGGGAAATTATAAAAGTTATCAGAAATTCATCATTCACATGCCGGTAGCCCAGAAGGGGAAAAAAAAAGTGTTTGAAAATGTGTGTGCCAACCTCCGCGGCAGCGGTAGGGCCCACCGCCATACACCCAACGAGGCCAGCCAGCGAAGAAGGGAGAAAGACACATCACCGCCCTCCACTTGCTTTCCTCCTCCCACCGCGTTCCTCCTCTTTTCCCTGTCCCCGACCCGATCTCCCATCCCACCGCGTCGGATCTCTCTCTCCCTCTCCTCCCCGCCCCACCGGTCACCGGCGCGGCCGCCGCCGCCGTCCCGTTCGCGAGAACCATGGACGGCATCGAGGGCCTCCTGGCCCGCGACTTCGGCGTGCGGCCGCAGGGCAAGGCCGCCCCCATGGCCGGCGCCTCGTCCCGCTCCACCGGATCCGCCTCCGGCGCCAGCGCCAGCGCCAGCGCCGCCGCATGGGCCAGCTACGGCAGATCCACCCCGGCCCCCTCCGCGGCCCCGTCCTACGACGACCTCTTCGGCGCCCCCGCCCCCACCGCCTCCGCCTCCTCCTTCGACTCGCTCTTCGACTCCTTCAAGGGCCCCACCACCGCCACCAAGCCCAGCGCCCCCGCGTACGACGACGACATCTTTGACGCGGTCCCGGGGCTACGGTCCTCCAACTCCGCCTCCTCCGCGCCGCGGTACGACGACGGCGTGTTCGGCACTTCGTCCGCCCCGGCGTACGACGACGTGTTCGCCACCAGCGCCCGGTCCGCGGCGGCGGCGCCGCCGCCGCCCGCGTACGACGACGACCTCCTCGCGGGGTTCGGGAGCGCGCCGCCGCGGGCCGAGGAGAGGAGGAGGCCGGTGGCGGACGACGACGACGACCTGCTCGGGGCGTTCGGGAGGACCCCGGCTGAGGAGAAGAGGAAGCCGGTGGCGGCGCGGGAGGACCGAATGGGGAGTGCGGGGTTTGATGATCTCATCCCTGGGTTCGCTGGGAGCAGCAGCCCGCCGAGGAGTAGGTGAGCAGGCTCTGACCTTCCTACATTTGGATCTGCGTTTGGTGTGGTTGCTAGTTCAGTTGGATCGGACCATTTGGGCAATGTGAAGGTGGATGGATTAAAGTGAAATGTGCAAGCTAGATCTAGTAATGTCTCGAGCTGCCTTTTACAATCGTAGAGCTTTTGCTTGTCGGTGATTAGATTGAGGAACTTTAGCTTGTGTTACAAGCTTTCGTGCATCAATTAGAACAGCTGAGATAAAAGAGATCTGTGTACTATAACATAGTGAACTTGTCGGTGATTAGATTGAGGAACTTCAGCTTGTGTCACAAGCTTTCGTTCATCAATTAGAACAGTTGAGATAAAAGGTATTCTGTATACTATAACATAGTGAGCTTGTCATGATGGAACTTGGAGAAGGAAGCGGAGAGATCAGTGCTCACTTGCAAGTACTATGGCAGAGATCAGAGAAAACCTCACATTTACCTGATCTATATCCTGATATTTAGACTTGTATTTGTGGCTTGGGTGATAGTTCTTAATTTCTAGTCTTATCACTACACATATTTTTTCATCTTTAATTATGCCCCCTTAAACAATTTGACCCAGCACCCATATGTTTATGATGTTGAACCAACTACCATTCTTTTGTGCCATAACATATCATTACATAGGCTAGTGTCAATGTATGAGAAGCGTTAGAATCAATATAGATTGTGCTCAACTCCTGCTCATGGCACTTCACCACTTGAAACGTGAAAGTATTCCTATGGATTAGAGAATCCTGTGACAGTTCCTTGGTAATTTCCAGAAAATCTTATGATTGTTAGAACATATCGGCACAACTCATCATAATCTGTTCAGTAGGAAATGTTGTGCCATTTGTTTCATGTCGTTAAGTATAGCTGTATAAGCCCAGCGTACCCTGGGTTTCCCCATATTTCGCCCATTGAATCTCTTTTGTGTTTACATATCCATGGGAGTATTGAATAAGGTGTGCTACTGTGCTGTTGTGGATATCACCACTAACTTGCCAGGTTTATGCAAATAGTAGCTCATTTCTTCTAAATCCTATCAGTAATTCGTTTTAGTCCTGACAATTTCTTCTGATCACTATATTTTTCAGGAAGTCTAATGACGATAACAAAATGAAGCCACCAATTCCAACTTCTAAACAGACAGCTAGCATGGCAGATGATCCATTCGTTGTTCTAGAAACAGCCTCTGCTTCAGGCTCTTCATATACATCCCCAGGAAGATCCACAGATACTGTGGAAGATCTGGATAAGTCTGCAAGATTTGATGGCAAAGCTGCCAATAATATTGCTGATGACGATAGTTTATTCGAGGAATCAAGTGCTTTTGATCAGGCTCCAAAATCAGACCCTTTGTTTACCTCTGAATTCAATGGTCATGCCAAGGACACAGACCCACCAAGCGTAGCTCGAGATTCCAGTCCTCTACACCATTCAATGGACAGAAATCCAGCACGTCAATCTTCTATGGAAGACTTTAGTAACACCATGCCCAATTCACAGTCTGCAAGGTATTCTGACATTCGTGGTAATGATATGGAGGATCAGTCACCAAGGTCTACTGAATCTGAAGATGATATATGGCTTACAGTTTCTGAGATTCCCCTTTTCACAGCGCCAACTACTGCTCCACCACCCTCCAGATCACCACCTTTTCTTAAACGAAAGCCACTGGGAGCAACTGCAAATGGAAAGGAGAATGGACATGCTCGTCAGTCTAGCCAAAATCGCAACTATTACACGGATTTGCCAAAGCAACCAGAGGTTTCTTCTATAGATGACGTGGAAGGTTTTGCCATGGGCAAACCTCAAATGCCTGCTTATGACAACAATGCTTTCGATGAAGACTTTGAAAGAAGCTCATCAGATCCTGAAGAGAGAGACAGGCAGGAAAGATTGGAGAAAGAAAGGGAAATGAAGCAGAGGGAGGAAATGGAGAGAGAGCGGAGAAGGCTTGAAAAGGAGAGGGAGTTGGAACAACAGAGAGAAAGAGAGAGAGAACGGCAGGCAGTGGAGAGGGCTACAAAGGAGGCACGGGAGAGAGCAGCTGCTGAAGCTCGTGCAAAAGCTGAAAGAGAGGCACGCCAGCGTGCACAGCGTGCTGCTGTGCAAAGGGCTCAACAGGAAGCCCGTGAGAGGGCTGCAGTTGATGCGAAAGAAAGAGCAGCTAGGGTTGCTGCAGAAGCAAGGGAGAGAGCCGCTGCAGAAGCAAGGGACAAGGCAGCTGCAGAAGCCAGGGAGAAGGCAGCTGCTGAAGCCAAGGAGAGGGAGCGGACTGCTGCTAGGGAGAGGGCTGCAGCAGAAAGAGCTGCTACTGAAAGAGCTCAGCAAGAAGCAAGGAAGAGAGCTGAACGAGCTGCAGTGGAAAGAGCTGCTGCTGAGGCTCGAGAAAGGCAGGCAGCTGCAGCAGCTGCCGCCGCCGCTGCTTCAAGAGAAAAGCAGAGCACACCAGATGATCTTGAGTCATTCTTCGGTGTAGGTGCTCGTGCCAACAGTGCACCAAAGCAGAGGGCTCCAACACCTACAGTGGTAATTATATCTGTCAAAATATTCACATAAAAATGATTGTGTGCAGCTCAGCCTGTTACCTTTTGCTAACATTGGATGTTATAGGATTCTATGTTCGGCTTTGGAGCTCAAGGCACAGGAACCACTAATGGATCACAGAGAGCAGCATCAACTTCGGCTCCTGTGAGAAAAGTGGCATCAGCCACAAGTTTTGGCGATGATCTGTCTGACTTATTTGGAGGTATTATATTATCAAGTCTTCCCCAAGTAGCATTAATTTTATGGTTTTAAGCTTCTGATGATGTTGTGCTCCTAATTTACTGCCATACTTATCTGTAATCCATTATTTTTTTCTTTTGTATTTCCAGCTCCTGCATCTTCTGACGTATTTCAAGAAGTTCAGGGAGAAAGTGAAGAAAGAAGACGGGCTAGGTTAGAACGTCATCAGAGGACTCGTGAACGAGCGGTAATGTTCTGCAATTTCAGAATACAAACAAAAAATGTTCATTATCACCTATGCAATAAGTGCATTGCCTATGGTCTAGCTTATTCCTATGCAATCTACCTCTCCCTGTTATTACAAGAAACAATAGCTACTCCATTCTCACTTCTGGTTGTTGTTTATTATATCTCCAGGCTAAAGCTCTGGCTGAGAAGAATGAACGAGATATGCAAGTACAGAGGGAGCAGGCAGAGAGAGATGTATGTGCTTCTCATATCTGGATCAGCTTGATTATGCTTATTTTAGTCCAAGGCAACACTCAACTGTCCACATTATGCATAATTGTTTTCACTTTTTCATAATCTTATCATCATTTTCTTAGTCAGTGATCACAGCACGCCTTGGCCCTTTAGCTACACTTGTTTGGTTGCTAATAGTCCACTTGTTTGTTTGGGCATTCTGAATTACAGAGAATTGGAGACAGTCTAGACTTCGAAATTAAGAGGTGGTCTGCTGGGAAAGAGGGCAACTTGCGTGCTTTGTTATCAACTTTACAATATGTGAGTGGCTGATACTTTTGCTACTAGAGTGTGAAGTAAGCTACATTTGTTTTTGTGCGGTTGAATGTTCTTTTGGGCCTTTTTTTTTGGTTGGTTGGTTATGTAAACATGCTCGATATTTTCTTTTGTTCTATAGATACCATTGTTACTTTGAGTCTTTCACCCCCTTTTTTTGTTATGGTTTACTTAGCATTCTTTTGGTATTAGGTATACTCAATATGACCAAATGGTCCTTGACTAAAATGGTACAATTATTTATTTTATTGTTGAGCCAACCTAATTCATGTATTGATTTTGATTCAAGACCAACACATGGGGACTGGGTTTGGATTTCTGGGGGTTTTCCTTTTGGTTAATGCTTTTGGTGGCTTGATATAATGTTTTGATGGTCTACATTACAATGATAAATTTGGTGAAGTTTCCTAACTTCTGAAAGCAATTCATTTATCTGTTTCATTTGTCAGCAGTTTATTTGAACTCTGTTAGCATGCAAGTCTGGTAAACCTAACATTAAATGGCAAGAGCTCTGAAAAAATGAACTAATGAATGCCACATTGTCAGAAGGGTCATAAACATATTCCATTTACTAATATATACCTTCTTCTGAAACAGATACTTTGGCCAGAATGTGGATGGCAAGCTGTATCCTTGACTGATTTGATTACTGGAGCTGCTGTTAAGAAGCAGTACAGAAAGGCGACGCTATGCATTCATCCTGATAAGGTGCAGCAGAAGGGCGCAACACTTCAGCAGAAATATATTGCAGAAAAAGTCTTTGACATTCTTAAGGTACGTGTTCAACATCTTTGGCAACATTTATAATAGTATAAAAGGGCCAAGTACAAATTCTTTTGTATAGGAGAAGTATACTTACTGTGATATCATAGGGTCATTGGAACTGCTTGTGTTAACAACTTAACAAGAGTGTCTTATCATGCATGGCGGTTCCTGAAATAATTTAGCATTGGATTTACCATTGGTGATTAGGAGGGGTTAGTGTCATTCCATGATAAGTTGTGCATTTGTGACCAAGTTCTGGGAGTCCAGTTCTTACATCTGTGGTTCACATCACTGTGGGTCAGTGTCCACAGCCAATCGAATTGTTAATTCCTATTATCCGACATTTCTAAATTTAAGTAAAACCTTGCACCTTTTGTATTAACAGGAGGCATGGAATAAATTCAACTCTGAAGAGCTATTTTGAAGCAATCTCTGTGAATATAAATATATGGACAGCTTAACTGTAATACGAACATGAATTGCCGGAGTGGCCAAGGCACAGATGAACAAAGTGAAAGCTCCACCTCAATTACCTTGGATTCTGTTCAGTTGCTCGTGTTGTTGCCCTGATCTGTACCTGTTCACTCCAAATGTATATGCAGCCTTCTACTCATCTGAGGGCCAATGGCATGTCTTTTTTTTTGGATAGTTTTTACAGGGTGGTTTGGACCACATTGTAATGTCTTCTTAATACTATTTTGTGTACAATGGACCACAGAAATTCAAACTACACTTGCTCTCTAGCCTTGTTGATTTTCTACCAAAAAAAGGGATGTACAATGTACAGATTGTACCATAGTTGATTGAAATGTGATTTGGTTTACTTAACATGTATCTCCAATGTATAGATGTCATATGATGATGCCTCTGCAGAGTGCACCCATTGCTGCTCCCGTATTACTGGGACCGGAACAAGGACGCGACGGAGTGCGTGTGCAACCCGCCGTTTCGGTTTCGCACAGTACCAGGTGGTGGCATGAAAACGGATCGGATACGGACGGATATCACAGATATCATATTTGTTTTTATATTTCTGGTCGGATTCAGATTCGAATACGTATAATATCAATAATGTCAGATAAGATATGATTGGATGTCGATATCATAAATATACGATTTAAGTATTCGGATATGGATACAGTATCAGATGTTGAATATTCGGACTCGGATATTGACAGATTTGATACTCTCTAAACAAATTTGATCTCGAATACGGTTAAACAAATTTGGTCTCGAATACGGTTAGAAAATATTCGTACCGTTTTCATTTCTAATGGCGACCCACGAGCCGGCAGCATATTTTTTTCCCCCCAATGTTTCACCTGCCACAGAAAGCGTTTTTAGAGCATCTCCAACAGTTATGTAATTGGACTATGCATTCTAGAAATTTATCAAAAATCTTAAAAATTGCTCTCCAATAGTTATGCATTTGACTTATGCATTTTGGCAAACTTGGCATTTGATGGACCAAACTTGGCATTTTTGCATAAGCACAATGGCTTGGCAATTTTGATATCCTGAGTTTCTTAGACTCTTTGTCGTGCGCGACCTCCCTACGCGCTGCGGTAGTTTTCCGCGAGGACTCCTCCTCCCCGCGTGAACTCGCGCGACGTGAACTCTGCGACCTGCGACTTCGTGGACTACTGGCGCGCGACGGAACTCTAGCGAATTGCGACTTCGTGGACTGGCGGACCGGGAGGCCGCAATTCACAGAAACGGCGGTGACTTGCGACTTCGTGGATTGGCGGCGACGGGCGACGGAAATTCCCGCGTAGAGGAAAAATCTCGCGTGAAGTGCGCCAAGCAAAAAAAGATCCCGGACAAAAATAGTTGGGTCCACTATTTTAGGAAATGCCAAGTCAAAAATGCCAAACACTTGGAGATGGACTTATTTTTTCTTTGGCAAAATGTTTAGAGACTTGGCAAATTCCAACAAATGGCAAATTCTAATTGCATAGCTGTTGAAGATGCTCTTAGAAACCGCCAATCAAAAGCCATCGAAAATTAATTAGCCAACTTCACTAGCGTCATTTCTAATAAAAATATATCTGATTGATGGCATGAAAGATATGGTCACGTTTTGCAACATCGTCCGACGTATCTGGATCCAATCACATCGATGGTTTCGTTTATTTATTTGCCCCAACATATCTCGTGACGTTGTTGCGCCTGATCCGTTGCGTTGCATGCAGTCCGCGTCCATGGAGACGGCGGCGGCGGCGGCTCTCCCCGACGACTTGCTCGCCGGCGTCTTGGGCCGTCTCCCGGCGCGGAGCCTCGCGGCGTCGCGTGGCACCTGCAAGGCGTGGCGCGACCTCATCGACGAGCG
>Ga0182004_10005516_pt1 | contig 10306 bp, 5 predicted proteins | sample Sormic07211540_1_FD_120479 | JGI IMG/M metagenome (GOLD analysis project Ga0182004, IMG submission 120479) | Endophyte microbial communities from Sorghum bicolor roots, Mead, Nebraska, USA - 072115-40_1 MetaG | ecosystem: Host-associated > Plants > Roots > Unclassified | place: USA: Nebraska...
ATTTGTCTTGCAGTTTTCTGACGAGCTATGTAATTTGTTTTTTTATTAGTTTCTAAAACCCCCTCCCGACATCCTTCCGACATATCCGATGTGACACTCAAAAAAATTTCATCTTCAATCTAAACAGGGCCTTATCATCTTAATTAGGTTCCTCGTGAGAAGGATGATGACTGATGAGTGATGCCAGATGCATTTTCGTCTTTTTCTTGATTGCAAGATTTTTTCTTTCTTTGTTCAATTCTTTCTTCCAAACCTTATGTAGAAATTAAAAGCTGTCATGATAAACTGTCTATACTACTTTAACAAAAATATATTTAAAAAGGATTAGAAGTTGTGGTATTATACACAAAAAAAAATTCTGAAGGTAATTTGTAAGAGCATCTTCAAGAATTCCCAAAAAAAGCCTACTAATATAGTATTTTTTTTGCAAGAATAGAAAAGGCTCATTACCAAAAAATCTTAATATTAACACTTGGAAAAAAAATCACTGAACGTACCGCCTGTCTTCCACTCGCGTATTGGTCTACCAATCTAAGAGCATCTCTAAAAGTACCCAATATTTTCTTCTCAAAAACATGTAGTTTTATAACTCCCAAAAAGACACTGAAAAAAAGGAAGGGTGTCCAAACTTCCAAAAAAATTCAGATTTTGGTTCCACAAGATTTTTTTTTGCGGCATTTTTTACGCACCAGCAGCCGAGCAATCGAAGCTCGACCTTTTTTCCTCGCATCCGGCCATGCTCACCCTACATCCTATTGCCACCCCAGTGTCGACAACCACACCCTACGGTCTATTGCCGCCCCAGCGTCTAGCGTCCGCCCATGCGTCCCGTGACCATGCCCTACCCCGGAGTCCACCCCTGCCCCAGCATTCGCCTCTGCTGACGTCCACACCCATTGTTTGAGGTGAGGTCCAGTTTTTTTTCAGGCACTACTCGCACACCGAAGTGAAGCTAAGAGAGAAGAGAGAAGATTTGAGCACCACTCCTTCCCCTAGAACCAGCGGTGGCAAATTCAAGTGATGACCCGAATAGGAGCGAGGCATGTACAAGCTCCACTGCCCGCACAACAAGAAGCCAATTTGTTGGTAAGGTTTCTGCAAGACTGCAACCATTGGTCAGTGCAGTGTTGAAATGATCTAGATTTTCATGAAAGGAAATCCCCATATTCGAAATACAATACGATAGTCCTAGACGATCATCCCGTCATAATATCTAGATTTTAGTCTATACTTAGTTATACGCATAATAAAAAAAGGTACACCAGAGAGGTTTACTTATTATTACATTGCCACTTGGCGGAATCACACACAACATCTAGGACTGCAACATGTAGATGGCAACGAGCGCAGACTTCAACTCCTCCATCTTGAGCATAGGAACGAGACAACTACTCCCAGTCGTCTCACTTATAGTTATACTCAGGCTCAGAACCTGTTTTCAAGGTATCAGTACGATTTGTACTAGCCACTGGCTCCCACACCCTATGCTTTCTGTTGCTTTGTGGTAGGTGGAATGCAACGGATATATAACAAAAGGGGCCTATAATGTGGTTATAGATTTCTATGCGAGTAAGTCACAATTTAGTAATAAGTTCATCCACACATTCTCCCCTCCAACACCCCTCTCATCACACTCTCGCTCTCTAGGCGGCAAGGATGACTCTCGCTCATACCTTGTCCCAACAGCCAACGCTGGAAACCAACACCAAACCCAAGGAAAGATAGAAATGACTCCTCTCACTAGTCAAGTGAAGCTGTACTTAGGAAAGGTCCATAGCCGTAAGATGGTATATGTATCGATCGATCAACCAGAAACTCTGCAGAGGTTTGCACCACCCACAAGATCACCATCATCGATGTTGTACATCATCTAGGCTGATGTCGGGCTGCCTTCTGACTAACACGATGCCACTCTACCACTCAGAACTAGGGCCATGCCGGAGTACCACCGGCCTACTAAGACTGTAAGACGTAGTATCGGCCCCAAGCTCACTACGCTGTCTTAGGAGGGTGTGGTCCTATGCCCGTACCTCCATACACTATCCGCTATCAACCTAGTAGTAGTGGCACCGCCCTAGTCGATCGAACATCTGTCTCCCTCCCACGAAAGCAAGCGGGGGTGCAAGGATTCCTAAGACCCGGTCCACAAAAAATATCAGTCCTTAGGATGATCAAACATGATACCTTCTCATGGGGTCATCCATTGCCCCGCTCGATGGGACTTCTGGTGCCCCATGCTAAACAACACATCCCATTCCGGGGCATCATCCCACAAAGATACTGCATCCTGGAATCTCTCCTTGAAACCTATACCTGCCACAGGTACCTCTCGAGAAAATGCCCAAGTAGCATTTCGTGGCATGACTTGTCCCCGGACTCATCATGGAACCCAGCTCGGTCGACTTAACCCTCACCACACACCCAAAACACACGTCAAGATCTCCCCAAGTTCATTATCAGGTTTGATCGCACCACGTGCCTTATCCAGTTCCAATAGTTATTCACCAAGCATCACAACAGTAAGACGTAAGCATCTATCCTAACTGCGGGTGTGCAGGGGAATAAGTTACAACAACGTAATGGTTCACAAGCAGTTCTACCATACAACCTATCTCAAATATTATATAAAAGTAAAGCGCTAGCATTTAGATTTATAGCATGTCTAGTAGGATTCTATGAGGTTGGGTGGGACGTGGCATCCTCAAGCTCCTCCGTGTAGTTGGGTTCATACTTCTCACTGGGCAGCTCCTTCGGGCCAAAATTGATATATATAGTCGCGATGAATGACTCTTATAGATAGCACAAAGAAGCAACATAAATCCAAAAGATCCAAATGCACTCATACATAAGCCTAAGACGTAGAGCTCGATTTTAAAAAAATTTGGGTACTAGTTTCATATTTTTCTAAAATCATATGAATTTTATATAAATTAAATAAGCTTAAAACTATTTTTGGAAAAAGGAAAAAGAAAATAAAAGAAAAGGGGATGTGGTTTGGGCTCAAACCCAGCCCATCTCAGCGGCTGAAGGGGGTTTCGGCCAGCTCAGGCAGGCCAGCCCAAGCCGAGGTGGGCCATGGCCTGCTTCTCTTTCTTCGGATGGGCCAGGAATCTATGGGCTGGTCTATGGCGGATCGAGTCCATGATGATCACACGATGAGGGTTGTGGACCATACGCGCGGTCTACGGCGGATCGAGTCCACTCGCCCTCCCATCACTTGGCCCATGGTACTCCAGATCCACGGTGGTGGCTCGGCCTCGAGGATCTGATCAAGCGTCGACTTTTCTCCCTCTCTACCAAGCGCACAACGTGTACCTCATCACAGTGAAAGCGCCGACCTTTTGCCCTCCACTAGTCTCAAAAGCTTGGAATAGACCATGCTACGGCGGAGTATGGCCATGGCGAGCACGTGCCAATGCACGGCTAGGTGGGCGTTCTCGTGCTCTTCTTCCACTCTCGGCGAGGCGAACCGCTTGGTGCCCCTCTCTCTTCCTCTACTATCCTACAATGAGCGAAATAGCTCTGCCATGGTTGGCTCTGGCGGTAGGGGGATGAGGAGGGGCTAGGGCATCGGCTCGGGGTTCTAATAGGCGAGCTTGGCCATGGCGAGCGCGAACGGCGGATAGAGGGGATGGGGCACATGGACAACGATTGGAGGCTTTGGTTAGGGATTTGGGAAACGCTGGGTGGCTGCAAATTCACTAGCATCCTCCAATTCGAGGTGCGGTGGTCAAAGTGGTTTGGGGAATCAGTGGATGGCAAGGGAAGCCCATGGCGACGTCACCTGCGTCATGACACCAATGGAGTATGGGGCATGCAGGGTAGCTAAGATGGCGTCCATCTAGGCGTTGCTTCAAAATGGCCACATCGCGGATGGTTGGGTGCAAGGGGGGACCGCGTGGAGACTGCTGGTGCCTGGGTCCTGCTTTTGGCGAAAAGCAGAGGGAGCCAGAGTTCGGGATGACAGCCGGGGCCCAGTTGTCGGCGTCTGCAGCGTGCCCGCGTGCTGGGAAGGGCTTCGTGGGCTGCGGGGGCGGAGCTAGGCTTGCTTGCGTAGAGGTGCGCGCTTGTGGGCCGCTGGGGCAGGCTGGCACGAGCAGCATTTGGGCTGTTGTGCATGCGCGTGAGGCTGGGCTGCGAGCTGGGCCGCAGCTACTGCTCGGGCCAAATGCTCTTCCTCTTTTCTTCCTTTTTTCCAAGCCCTTTTCCATTTCTAATTCTATTTCTTTTACACCTTGGCTTCTATGTGCACATACATGTATGCCAAGCATATATACGCCGTTAGGCGTGGTCTACTAGGGGTCTAGGGTTTTATGGATTCCATGCCAAGGGTTGGCAACACATAAGAATTTCATAATAAGCAAAAGTGGTTGATTTTATTAGCAATACATAAAACCAAGAAGTCCCAAATCACACATTGAATTAAATTGTATATGCTCAAACAAATTAAATAGGATCACTAGTGCAGCTACAGGTTGTCCTAGTATGTCACTCACCAATCACGGGTTATTTTTAGAAGAAAAAAAATTCAGGTGGTATTTTTTGTATTTGTGAAAATTTTGGGTTGTTACAAATGTACCTTGTTCGGAGAGAAAGAGTGATATACTGATTATTTTATTGAAGAGTCACAAATGGCTACGATGCCTTTTTCTTTCCACACACTGCAGCTGTGCTAGGGCGATGCCTAGTTTCCACCGTGGCATCTGTTTTTTTTAGCACCACTTGCACATTGTGGATGCTCTGGCATCAATGGTTGCAGTGTCAAGAGTGATGCCACAATAATACTCTCTCTTTTTATAGCATCACCCCAGACCCCACGCTATGGAGTGCTTAAGTTATCCGGTTTTAATAGTTTGAAAGACAAAGATATTTGAATTTAGAGTTCATATGCTAATAAATACCGAAATACGGGCTTAAGCTCTCAACCGTTCAATTATTTACTTCATTCATGTGCTACTTCCATTTGGTAATGCATACATATTTTCCTGATCCATTCAGGACATGCATATGCATGCAGGACGCAAAGCAACTAGCAGTCCCTGGTACAGAAGCAGCGGCGGCGTAGGCCTCTGCACTTGCCACTGGTAAAACCTTCTGTCAGGCAAACGGTTGCACAGTTTTCGTCCCTCGAGCAGGGTCCCTTGAATTTGAAGCTCTTCGACTGGCACTTCCTCGCCAATGCCACAGTCACTGGTCCCTGCATCTCTGCAAACACAAACACAAAGCAACACATCATGTACATTTTCTTGAATGATTCAACATACAAGCAGAGTTTCCGGTTCAAAACTATTTATTTTGGTGGATTTATCATGACATACCAGTATAACCACCAATGAGGAGCAGGAGGAGGACCGCAAAAAGCTTGGTGGAGAGACCCATTTCAGCCTTCAGATGGAATGGACAATTGTTATGCTGTAGGCTGAAGATATAGATGAGACTAGGTACGGGTACTACCCTTCTTATAGTTGCGTAGGTTGTGTAGCAGCACACAGATATTCTTGGGTGGTCTACAGAGGAGCACACAGATTTTTTATGCCGTTACAAACTATCTGTAGCCAGTATATACACAGCCAAGATGGCGGCCTTAATGTGCTCTGATGCTGTTACAGCCATACTGAAACTGAATGCATGTTTTTCGTCTATGCACCTCATGAGATGGGTGTGGTGAGTACTGTCAGATGTGTATTGTCTTTTTCTTGACTCTAAGATTTTATTTCTTCAATCAGATGTTTCTTCTACACACTAAGTCATGTTTATAATCAGTTGTTTCTTCTACACTAAGTCTAAGATCCTAGATATATGTGACGTTCATCCAGTATTATATTCTAGAGTTTATGGTCCAGATATTCTTGGGTTGTTTAAAGAGAAGTACATATACATTTTTATGCCATTACAAACTTACTGTAGCAAGCGCAGTGTCCAAATTAAATGGCAGCCACCCGATGTTGTTAATGCCTTGCTGGATGTTTATTGTTTTTATGTTCTCAATAGAAGGGTGCCATGAGTGATGCCAGATGTATTTTGCCATTTTTTCTGGAGTCTAATATTTAATCTTTCTTCATACAATTGTATTGTTTCTTCCACACCTAGTTATGGTTGTAGTTAGGGCATATTGGCAAACATTACTAGAAATTTGATTCCCAAATTAATTTCACATGTGGCAGTATCCGAAACATTCACATTAGCAAACATCCATGTCACTCAATACCTTAGCAGCCTAGCTGGAAACGGGAACATGACCCATATTCCTGTTGTTATGTTTCACGTTCTGGAAACATCTACATCCTGAAAACGTGAATGTTCTCATTTCCACGTTATAAAATGATATCTCAAGTTTTCGTTCCCGTATCGAGAACAGGGACGGGGACTGAAACATGACTGCTAAGCTCCATACATGATGGTTTTTGAAATCATCACAATTAATGTTTCATGATGGTTTTTTAGCTATCTATGACGGAATTTAATCGTGTCATGTATTATCAGGTTTAAGAGTGACAAGACTTCATTAATGCCATGAAAAACTATATATTTAAATGTATATATAAGCATTTCAACAGATATATATATATCTACAAGTGTTGAAGCAACAATGAATTGATATCAGAGGGGGTTGCCCATTAATGGACTCCAAACGCCTACTAGCCTTTCCAATGAGGTCCGAGAGTTTAGAACAGCAGGTTTCGAATAAGTGGTGATAAGGACCTTCAAGAGTTTTTCTAAATTTCACTCTCCAAATTATTATTTAAAGAGTCATTTGCATAAAAATTATTTTCTATATCTTTTTACTCTCCAACAGTTATTTTATATCTCATGCACACTCGAGAAATTCATTCTCGTCTTCTATATTTAGCTAGCGAAAAATCTAAAATAGAAGATGACTATATTTGGATGACCATTTAGATAAGCTATTGGAGAGTAGTTTTTCACTAAAATCTCTATTCTTAGCATTTAGGAAGAATATAGAGAGTCTTTTGAAGATGCTCACCAATTACTTTCACCATGATGCCAGTAAACAAGTGGTACAAGGAGATATATTTAGAACCAGTGGTGACTGGTGAGGAACAATCCCTTTCTCTATAATTATTGATAAAGAGAAAATATGCTCCAATAGATTCTCTTTCCAATCCCCTTCCATAATTTTTTCTTGGTTCCTCAAAACCTTTCATCTCTCCATAAAAAAGGAAGAATAACTACCAAATTTTCTCAATTCTCTTTCTTTATCTCCTTTCACTAACATCTGTGGCCAAGGCCAACCAAGTGGCGATATGCCCATGCCACACCCCATGCCTTGTGCCGCCCTGCGCGCCACCTCCACCGGGTGGTATACCAAGTCGAACGAGTGTGTGGGCATGCAGACTTTCCACTAGTAGCACCAACAGATGAGAAAACAGAGAAAAACAAGAGGATAGATTTCTTTACCACGGGTCCTACGTATACAAGAGATGAGACTTTTTGCAAGACAAAGGAGATGAGACTTAGTTATCTGCTAGAGCACATATCCCCTATACTCTATAATTCAGTTTTCTTAATTTCTATACTAGATTGTAAGATAAACGAAAAATGACATCCGGTCGAGATGCTCTAAAACGTTCTACATGGAAATAGGCACCACTGTTGTCTGCTGGGTTCCATCACATAGTCAAAAAGATAAACAAGGCAATGTATTGAACGAAGTAGAGTAGAGGACCCTGCATCTTTAATTTTCCTCTTTGCTTAATCGATAGGCGCGGCCGGATTCCTCAACTTGATTTGCTCCAAGTTTCTAAGCTCCTAATAAGCTCTAGCATCAGTGGTTGCAGTGTCAAAAGTGATGCCAGAATACTCTCTCTTTTTATATAGCATCACCCCAGACCAGACCCAACGCCGTGCTGTTTTAATAGTTCGAGGAACAAAGATATTTGACTTTAGAGTTCGTTTACTAATAAATACCGAAGTACGGGCTTAAGCTCTCAACACTTGTTCATAAGAAAGAAGATGCTCTCAACACTTCAAGGTCCAAAACAGACGCGTTCCATTATTTACTTCATTCATGTACTACTGCCATTTGGTAATGCATACATATTCTCCTGATGCGTTCAGGACATGCATACATATGCATGCAGGAGCAGGACGCGAGGCAACTAGCAGTCCTTGGTACAGAAGCAGCGGTGGCGTAGGCCTTTGCACTTGCCACCGGTAAAACCTTCAGTCCGGCAAACGGTTGCGCAGTTTGCGTCTCTGGAGCAGGGTCCCTGGAAGCGGTGGCTCGGCGACTCACACTTCCTCGCCAGTGCCATAGTCACCGGTCCCAGCTGCGTATCTGCAAACACAAACACAAAGCAACATCAAATCATTTACATTTCTTGGATGACTTTGTGCGGCCGGAGTCGGTCAGTTACCACCATATCTATGTATTTGATGGATTTAAACGTTGTTCTAATGTGTGTGTGGCTTCACAATATCTTGCGATAGTTCCATATATAGAATCTTGCAAAATTCGAAGCCTTACAATCTACTCCATTACCTAGCGGCATGTATTTATGGTGACATACCAGTATAACCACCAATGAGGAGCAGGAGGAGGACCGCAAAAAGTTTGGTGGAGAGACCCATTTCAGCCTTCAGATGGAATGGCCGGAGTGTTATGCTGCAGGCTGAAGATATAGATGAGACTAGGTACGGGATACCCTTCTTATATACTTGCGTAGGTTGTGTAGCAGCACACAGATATTCTCGGGTGGTTTACAGAGGAGCACACAGAATTTTTATGCCGTTACAAACTGGCTGTAGCCACTATACACTGCCCAGATGGCGTCCTTAATGTGCTATGATGCTGTTAGATGTCTTTTGTCTTTTCCTTGAGCCTAAGATTTTCTTTCTTCAATCAATTGTTTCTTCTACACTAAGTCATGGTTGTAATTAGTGGCCCATCTTCATAATCTATCTATATCTATCTATTTGTCTATCTAGCTATCTGCTTATCTATTCTATCTATCTATATATATCTTATCTTATTATTATAAAAGAGCGAAGGAATTGTAAAATACGTGTCACCTAAAAGTCTCCACCTTCGGATGTGTTTTACCTAAATATTCTTGGGTTGTTTAAAGCAGAGCACGCATACATTTTTATGCCATTACAAATTTACTATAGCCAGCACACATTTTTAAAGAGGATCACACGCGCGTACCTAACTGGCCTTGCTGGTTGTTTATCGTTTTATGTTCTCATGAGAAGGGTGTCGTGAGTGATGCCAGATGTATTTTGTATTTTTCTTGATTCTAATATTGTCTTTCTTCACACAATTGTATTGTTTCTTATGCACCTAATTATGGTTGTAATAAGCTCATATTAGCAAACATTCATATAAATTTGATTCCCAAATTAATTTCACAAAAGTTCATGAGTGCCATGCAAAACTATACTTTAAAGAGTATAAGCATTTTAATAAATATGGAGTGAGACTATATTATTGAGAACAAAAAATAGGTACTAGAATGCTAGGAACATACAACAAGTGTTGAAGCAACAATGAATTGATCTTAGAGCGGGTTGCAATAAGATACTAACTAGATATATGTGACATCATCCATCCAATATCCTAGAGTTTAGTTCAAATTAAATGATTAAGGTCCATATATGCTGTTACAAACTGACTGTAGCCATTACACTGCCCAAAAGGCAGCAGCCTTTATGTACTCCAATGCTGTTATTGCCTTACTGGATGCATGTTTATCATCTTATGTACTCCAATGATGAGTGATGTCAGATGTCTTTGTCTTTTTTTCTTGAGTCTAAGATTTCTTTCTTCATTTAAATCTTTATTCTAGACCAATGAAAACATTCATATAAATTCTATGCTCAAAATCCTTACAAAAAAATTCACCAATACAACAAGATTAAAGAATATGAGTATTTCAATAACTACAAAATGTAACTATATCACTATATAACAATAAAAAATATGGCATATACTAGAAACATATCTACAAGTGTTGATGCTACAATTAATAAATTGATCTCATGGTGGGTTACTGAATTAATGGTATTCCAACATCTAAATGGCCTTTTAAAGATTCTAGATATATCTATTTTTCTAAAAAGGAGAATAGTTTTGGCTTCTTCCCTTTTGCAAATTCGACTAATTTGCTAGACATTATTTCACCAAGTCTTATAATATGAGTATTCCACCCCCCCCCCCCCCAATTCAAATAACCAACTTATTTTTAATTTGAATTTTAATTGATTGGAAATGCCACAAAAAAAATTGAAGGGAAATATCAAACATTTTATTTGTTGGAAACCCATCAAAAAAAGCGCGGCTAAA
>Ga0182004_10005517_pt1 | contig 10305 bp, 7 predicted proteins | sample Sormic07211540_1_FD_120479 | JGI IMG/M metagenome (GOLD analysis project Ga0182004, IMG submission 120479) | Endophyte microbial communities from Sorghum bicolor roots, Mead, Nebraska, USA - 072115-40_1 MetaG | ecosystem: Host-associated > Plants > Roots > Unclassified | place: USA: Nebraska...
AGTGCGACTCACTAAAATGACCTTACCAGTGACTCAGTTTCTATTAACGCGTCACTACTATATAAAGTTTAGTGACGCGTATAGCCAATACGCGTCGCTGGTATGTTAAAGACGTGTCACTGAAAATTTATATCAGTGACTCGTGTAGTGAAGACGAGTCACTGGTAATTTATAGCAGTTACTGATATATTTACATCAGAGACGTGATAAAGGTGACGCGTGCTTTCCGCGTCACTAAAGATCATCTAGACGCGTCACTAATTAGCTTTTTTGGCATAGTGCCTCCTCCATGTCCCCTCGAGAAGGCCTGTCACCTCATCCACACCCTCGAGCGTCCACACAAAGAGGAGCCCAGGAGTCGCGTATGTCTTCCCTGAGCCCTTGTTGTTCGTCTTTTCCAGGATGGAATCAGTAGATCTATCTCCCGCACCACAAGCCTGAGACCGCCTGATCCTCCGCCATCCTCATGAGGGTTTGAGCGCACCAGCCTCAAGCGGCGGTGGCCGCCTTCTCTCCATCCATCTCCTCCGAGCTTACATAGATCCAGCCAGACCACCACGGATCCGGCGTAGACCATCGTGGATCCAACCTCCACTGAGATAAGGAGATGAGTTGATCTTGAATTTTCGACTTCGGTTCAACTCCTTAAGTTCAGTTTAAACATGGAAGATATCTACATTACTGATCATAAACAAGTGCCCAATCTTTGGCTACAAAAGACCTGATACAAAAAGGAATACTGTCCACCACGGGATCAGTACCCTGACTCAAACTTGCCCCAAGGGAAACTAAATTATGGTCTACCAAATTACAAGAACGATGATTATGAATTACATCAAAGGCAGCAAAGTTAGTAGATAAAAGGTTCTTTAATTCCCATATGAGACCATGCGCTGAAGATCGATCAATTTCTAGAAAGGTAACAGCCTGTACCACCATAGAAGCATCTGTTGCCAGAATTACCTTTTGAATCCCCAGATCAGGTGCCCTCCGTACGGCGTGCAAACAAGCAAAAAGTTCAGCATGGAAAGCCTCTCCAACGTTCGACAGTACGCTGTACCCTGAGCTAATGACACCTCCATCAGCACCTCTTATCATAAAACCCCATTCTCTTGATTTGTCGCTTAGGCCTTGTTTAGTTCCAAAAATTTATGGAAAAATGATACTGTAGCACTTTCGTTTTTATTTGACAAACATTGTCTAATCATGGAGTAATTAGGATTAAAAGATTCGTCTCGCGATTTACAGATAAACTATATAATTAGTTTTTATTTTTATCTATATTTAATGTTCCATGCATGTGCCGCAAGATTCGATGTGCAGGGAAATGTTGAAAAATTTTGGGTTTTTGGGTTAAACAAGGCCTTAGCTTATATGCTCCATCCCAATTCAGTTTCGAGCCTATTCATCACTTGGCAGAAAAAACTATGACTGTATTCGCTGATTTATTGTAAGAGAAAAACATTGTTGAATGATTTTCCACTAATATTTCAAAGTTGGCTGTAATCCTTTTTCACAGCGCCCAATAGAGGGCCATTCTAGCGCTCAAATCACCATAAATATATAAATGTCATTCTCACTTCTCGATAAGGTAAATATTTTTTTATTTGATCTATACATAAAATCATTAATATTTATGGTGCATAATATAATTAGATTAAATAAATAAATAAATAAGAAACCTATTCGCAAATAAAAACATCACTAATATTTTTATAAATCGGCCCTGTTTCCCCTTGCTAAATTTTAGCTAACTAAATTTTAGTTATTTTAGTAGCTAACGTTCCAAACACATTGACTAAAAAGAGCTAAAAGACTTTAGTTTCATTAGTCACCTAAGAGTAGCTAAAATAATTTTAGCTAGCTAAAATTTAACAAGGGGAACCAAACAGACCCCTAGTCAAATTTATTTTTTATGAAGCCCAAAATAGCACTTATTTTGGAATGGAGGGAGTATGTCTCAAAATATGTATAAGACTATGTTAAATAAGATAATTTTAATATAGTAGTTTTCGCAGAAAGCTGGGAGAAGTGCACTTGCCTAATACAAGACCCAAACTCCAAATCTGGTGGCTACAGAACTGGGTTATCCCTAAGCCATGATGTTTGTGTAAGGAAGAATAAATCCAATGCTCCGAATGCCAATCACAAACATAAGTCTATCTAGATTAACCCCAAGTCAAACTTTTGTAACTTTTATCTATTTACCAGCAATATGCCAGTATCTATCAAATATGCTATCCTGATATAAACACAAAAGATATATATTAAGAAAATGTAATTTTGTAAAAATAAATATATATTATGAAAGTATTTATAATAAATATATTAAAGTCAACCTTGTTTTGTGAACGTACATATAATTTTAGCTATGTGGGTAGTCAAAGTTAGGCCTTGTTTTGTTCACCCCAAAACCCTAAAATTTTTTAAGATTCTCCGTCACATCGAATCTTGCGGCACATGCATGAAATATTAAATATAGTCAAAAACAAAAACTAATTACACAGTTTGCATGTAAATCGTGAGATGAATCTTTTGAGTCTAATTAGTCCATAATTGAATAATATTTACCGCAAACAAACGAAAATGCTACAATGTCCCGAACCAAAAATTTTTGAAAACTAAACAAGGCCTTAGAAAATTTTAATTGGTATTCAGATTGGAGGAAGTATCTAATGACTAATACTATAATTGATTCCACTTTGAACGTTTAAATATGGAAGCCAAGCTCGTGGGCGAATATGTTTTTCTTTGAGAGTTGATCAAATCTGTTTTTAGGAATGACATCGTTTAACTGTTCCAAAGATAAATACTCCCTCCGTCCAAGTACGACCTCCGAGCAGCACGTGCATCCGCAAGCAAAGCTCCCCTCCCGCGCGAGCCCTTCCTCCGGCGGGTCCCGCCCGCGCGCCCGCCTCCAACCCAGCCCGCCCCGCCCCGGCTAAAACCCTCCCCTGTTCCCATGTTCCTCCTCAGAGCCACCAGCAGCAGCACCACCACGGCCACCTCCTCGCTCCTCCTCCGATGCCGTCCGCTCCCCTCGCCTAAAACCCTAGCACTCGCCCCGCCTCCTACTATCCTCCCCTTCTGCTTCCGCTCCCGCCTCTCCGCCTCCGCATCCTCCGCCTCTCGCCGCCGCCGTGCGACCGCGGCAGCCGCTGCAGGCAAATCCGGGGAGAAGAAGCCGCCGACCGCGAGGGCCAAGCAGGCCGACGCAGGGCCTGCAGCGGCGGCGGCGGCCGGAATGTCGGCCTCCGGTGGCGGATCCTCGGGGAAGCGCACGGTGGCGGACGTGCTGATGGGGAACGCACGGGCCGCTGCCAGCAAGGCGAAGAAGGCAGCGCCGTCGCCGAAGAAGCCCCGGGCGAAGGCTGACGGCGCGGAGGCCGAACTGGAGGCTGCGGCGGTAGCGGAGAAACCGCCTTCGCCGGTGAGGTCCAAGCGGGCGTCGTCCCCAGCGAAGTCCCCCAAATTGCTGGCTGATGGGTCTACATCGCCGGCTAAGTCCAAGGGTCCAGCCGCGGCCGCTCAATTGGATGCGGCGAAGGAGAATTCCCCGTCGCCAAAGAGGTCCAAAACCCTAGCCGCTAAATCCGACACCCAGCCTTCTGGTGAAGGTGTTGTCTCGCACACCGATGGGAAGAAGGGGTCACCCGCGCCCACCAAGGCTAAAGGCCAGGCTTCGCAACAAGAGGAGAAGAAGCGGGCCACTTCACCCAAGAAGGCTAAAACCACAGATTCCGATTCGGCAAAGACAGAGGAGAAGAACACCACCCGGGCCACTTCACCCAAGAAGGCTAAAACCACAGATTCCCGAAAGGCAGAGGAGAAGAACACCACCCTAGAGCTAAAGAAGAAAGGCAGTGAGTTTGACCCGATGGCTGCTGCCTATTGGAAGCCTGGTGAGCCCGTGCCATTCCTGTTTCTGGCTCGGGCACTTGATCTCATCTCCAACGAGAGTGGCCGCATTGTTATTACAGAAATCCTATCAAACGTGTTTCGCACAGTGATGGCAACAACACCGGATGATCTCCTCGCAACTGTGTACCTCTCAGCCAACCGGATTGCGCCACCTCATGAGGGGATTGAGCTTGGGATTGGGGATGCATCAGTCATCCGTGCACTTGCAGAGGCATATGGACGCAAAGAGGAGCACGTTAAGAAGGACCTTAAGGTTGTTAAGTTGGTTACATGTTTGTTCATCACTTCAACTTCTATGGAATTGGAGGCTTAAATTGATTTGCTGTTTCTTTTGGCGATTGTAGGAATTGGGTGATTTGGGGCTTGTGGCAAAAGCAAGCAGGTCATCGCAGAAGATGATGTTTAAGCCAAAACCACTGACAATAGCTCGGGTGCTTAGCACTTTTCGGGCAATTGCAAAGGTTCTATATCACTTCTCGCATTTCTAATGCTGAATATTTCCCCAGCAACCTTTATTCTGACTTGATATCTCAACATGGAATTGAACTGCTTTCATTGGGATTTGGGACAATGATTGATGTCGAAATATGCACTATTAGAAGTAAAATCACAATATGTAGTGAGGCTGGGATTTGAGTCCCAGAGTGGATAACTTCCATAATGCACTATTACACAGTTTCACTTAAGAAATCGTTTAACAAGTATATATTCTTTTATCAAGGAATCGGGCAAAGACAGTCAAGATAAAAAAAGAAACCATATGAAGGGACTTCTTGTTGCTGCTACTGACTGTGAACCCCAGTACATCACACGCCTTCTTCAGGTAAATCATGGAATGTTCACTTAGTGCACTTCCTTTGTGTCCTGTCTATTCATTGCTTGCCTGAATTGTTACTTGCCACAGTCAAAGATGAGGATTGGGCTGGCAGAGAAAACTGTCCAAATGGCTCTTGGGCAAGCTGCTGTATATTCTGATAAAAATTCTTCGCCACCAAAAGTTCAATCACCTTTCGAAGAGGTTACACTCTGTTTTATGCTTTTATTTACACTCTTATATTTGTTTTGACAGGATCATTGAAATTCTTTTATTGCCTGCACATTATATTTTTGTTAGTATCTTTAATCGGCTCTTCAGCCATGGTAGCATGCAACTATGCAATACATGACTCACAAGGTTCTATTCTATGTGTTTCTTCAATATCCTTAATTCTAATTTATTGATGACTTTTTGTGCTGTTAGAAATCGTGCTTTGCAAACGTGAGAATAAACAATGTAATAATAATGTACTGTTGCCACAATGTTCCATGGAAATGGTCATGAAGAAAGTTATTGTGACCCACGGGTTTTATCCTCTTATATAGGGGCCTCAATCAAATAGTTAATACTGTGCATATTAATATACCTATATGGCTATATCTCATTCTTATCTGAGTTTCTCTTGCTTATATGTGGAAGATTGATTTGATATGCATGGTGAACACCTTTTATTCCTAACATTGCCGCTGCAATTGGTCATTTACTGATTTTATTGTATTTACTCATGAAGGCTGCAAAAATAATTAAACAAGCATATTCAGTTCTTCCAATATATGATAAAATTGTCCCAGCGATACTTGAAGTAGGAGTTTGGAAGCTTCCAGAGACATGCAAATTTTCCATAGGTGTCCCTGTTGGCCCTATGTTAGCAAAAGCAACAAAATCTGTCTCAGAGATCATTGACAAGTTTCAGGGTCTTGAATACACTTGTGAGTACAAGTATGATGGTGAAAGGGCTCAGGTATCATCAATCCTCATGGCGTTTATTGCTTCTAATATGATACTTTGACCCATGTTCATCTAAGCTAACACTTCATAATTTGGAATTTAGATACATTGCATGGAGGATGGTTCAGTAGAGATTTATAGTCGGAATGCTGAAAGAAACACTGGAAAGTATCCAGATGTTGTTGATGCAGTTTCTAGGTATACTTCATTTTATAATCTCGCCTACCAATACATTTCTGAATCTCCAACTGAAGAAGCACTGGAAGTAGTTAATACTAGTAGCCTTGAGTATCCTGTGATTTGTGCCATGCAGATCGGAGTTATCATGGTCTAAATTTTCTATCAGTTTGGTTTTAAAACTGTTCTGTGAATTTGCATATGGTGTAATGGTTTTCTAAGTTCCCACATGGTAAAATGTTAAATTTTTGAGGTCTGATTTTGATTCCTTTTCTCACCTTTCAAATGTAAGACACCTCAGATTTGCTTTCTCCATCTTTGTTCTTGTCTTCTTTAGAGGTAGAATTCTATAGCCTATGACACTTTCCCCCTGGCACTGCCAGTTCTGAATTCCTTATATCTTAGTGATATGAGTTGTTTTTGGATGTATTCATTAAGGGCTCGTTCGGTTGGGTGAACCAGGAACCCTTCCAACTGATAAAAAACTAGTAATAAATTAGTGAAGCAATGTTTTCAGGTCGTCCGATTAATCGCGATTAATCGTCCTGGTCGGTCAGGAGTGCTTGATTAGGAGGTGCGACGCGACCAGGTCGACCAGAAACCTGGTCGTCCGATTAGTCGTCCACTTATTGCGATTAATCGTCCAATTAGGACATGGATGACCAGGTTTTGTGCCCTGTTTTTGGGCTTTTTTGACTGGGCAGATATGTGGGGGGTATGGAGATGCTGTTGGTTGTCCTAGTTCTCCAGAAATAGTTAAGAAGGAGATGTTGGTTTACATCAAAAAGAGTTCAAGGACTGTTCTAGAGGCGCCAGTACAAGTTGAAGATGAAGAGGAATGTTGGTTTACACTAATGCAGTCTTGATGCTTCCTTTATTGTGTATAATATAGTGTATATATAGAGGTATATATATATATATAGGTCGACCAGCTGATATGCCTGGACGACCAGGGACGACCAGGGTCGATTAATCGACCTGGTCGCCGATTGATCGCGATTAATCGCCTGGTCGGTCCCAGGTCGACCAGGATCGACCTGCCGACCAGAAAACATTGTAGTGAAGTATTCTGGTAGGAATGGATCCAGTGTTGGTTCCCTGCCAAACGAACAGGACCTAAAGCTGAAGCCATCTCGTTCTGTTTTTGTCATGTGTGCCCACATATACCAGCTTTGTCAAGCTAATTTGGTTACTGGCTCAATAATTATCTACCCAAATTTGTGTTCTCTCATGCACTTTTAATTACCGATGATCTTACGTTTAGCATGCCATTGCAGATTTAGGAAGCCTACAGTCAAATCATTTGTCTTGGACTGTGAAATTGTTGCCTATGATCGTGAAAAACAGAAAATTTTGCCTTTTCAGGTTTGTATTTTAATTATATCTTAATTTCCAGTTAGGTTACATTCAAAGTGGCCATCCTATAAATATCTGAGCATGCAAAAGGTGCTGTACACTAGAGCTATTTGATGTTCTAAACTATCCCTTTTAATTTTGCGACCTTGTCCTGTTTACATTTGTGTATTTTCTGTTGCTAGTTGTGACTTGTAAGGAAGTAAGGACCAGTGATCGTTCTCCATCTCTGCAGATACTTAGCACAAGGGCTCGCAAGGGTGTTACCATAAATGACATCAAAGTTTCAGTCTGTACTTTTGGCTTTGATATTCTTTACATAAACGGGAAACCTCTTCTCCAGGAACAACTCAAAATTCGTCGAGAGGTACTGTACATCTGCACTGTAGATTCTTAACGTACAATATCATTTCATTCTGCTACTGAAAACATTATCTGTGCTATCCTTTGCATTCAATACATGGCAGCATCTTTACAACTCCTTCGAAGAAGTGCCAGGTGTTTTTCAATTGGCTACTGCAATTACATCAAATGACCTGGAGGAGATACAGAAATTTCTTGACACAGCTGTCAACTCCAGGTAACTGAAATTTCTAAAGCATACATTGGCCAGCTTTTTTAAATGTCTTCTACTAGTTCAATAGTTTCAAGGTCTCATTTGTGCTCAATAAATTTGGTTTAGGCACAAGATAAATAAAACACTGGATTGCAGCATTTGATTTGAAGTTTTGGGGATATGAATTATGATATAGGATCAGTTCAGTTTTGGATGAAAGTAAATGCATTACAATAAATTTTGAAGAATAATAGTTCTAAAGAAGAAGAAAAAAATCCATGCCTTTAAAGTCAGTCCCTTGGAAATGAAGTAATTATAAAGGTCATGCTTCAAACATTTATACGTTGTGATTGATGAAACATGACATTGTAGATGATTGCACATTTGCTTCCTGAATGATTCAGACGCAACAGTTTGAAGTCTTCTCCAATTTTTATCATGTCTAACCTAGACCCTCTGGCTGATTCTAGGCATATCCAACAACAAAGATTTTCTTACCATCCAACTTATTTACAGCAAATGCTATAGGGCTTTTCCTTGACTATCGCATAGACCATTCTAATTATATTGTTCTGAGAGGAAAACTTATAGATCTGTATTCAACTTGGATTGTGAAAAGAATATGCTAATTAAACTATGTTAGCTGTAGCATGTGTACATCATCACTCCTTGAAGCAATTTTTCTGTTCAGAGGAGTTTCACATGAAACTGCCAGTATAGCAATGTTAGGAAACATATGTATTATTTTAAACTTTCCTGTTGTTTTATTAACAAAATTAATTGATATATGAATTCTGAGTGAAGGATTGTGGAATGGTGATTTTTTTCTCCTATTTTTTACCAAGATCCTTTTCTGTGCACTAAGTTTTCATCTACTGAAGTTGTGAAGGGTTGATTATCAAGACATTGGATAAAGACGCTACATATGAGCCAGCGAAGCGATCAAACAATTGGTTGAAACTGAAGAAGGATTACATGGATAGGTAGTACATTGCAAGAATACTGATTTAACTCTCTTGCAGAACATGCAAATCTAGAAAATCATAGTGGCTGGCTATGCATATTCTATTTATCTCTTATGCTATGGTCAAAGATTCAAAATCTCCAAACATCATTTAGATTGATCTGTCTTGACTTTCTGTTACATCTGGGTCCATGTGCTGTATTTTAGTAGAAATTTATAAATAAAGCATCAATACTTGTGTTTCTAAAGTTATGTATCCTTGTTTCTTTTTGGCAGCATTGGTGACTCTTTGGACTTAGTACCTATTGCTGCCTTCTATGGTAGAGGAAAACGAACAGGTGGATGGTTCTTTTCCATCATGCTTATACTGATAAAAATAAAAATGAACTAAATTTAAGTGTTTCTTTCCCTCCTTGATATAACTGCCTCTTCTTCAAGTAATTTTTGCAGAGCTCAATTGCTTTAGTTTGTTTCTTTCATGCTAATGCATTTTTCTTCTGCCCTTGTTTTGCTTACTAGGTGTCTTTGGATCATTCCTCCTGGCATGCTATGATGAGCAGAATGAAGAGTATCAAACAATATGCAACATAGGTAGTTGCTTCTTCTTTTGAAAAAGCCCAAGCTTCTTAGATGAGTCCTTCATGCTTTAATCTTGATGCATTTAGGTACTGGATTTTCTGAGCAACAGCTTGAAGAACGTTCTGCGAGCCTTCGAAGTAAAGTGATAGAAAAACCAAAGGTGATACTTGAGCCTCTTGTTCAATGACTGGTTCTTATTGACAATTTGTTATTATTTTTGACGTCCTTCACATTAATGCTCTTGTTTGCACAGGCATACTATAGATTTGCTGACACAATGGACCCTGATGTGTGGTTTGAGCCATCAGAGGTAATGTGCATATTAAACCTCGATAACATACTATCATTTCACAATAATATATATACTTTGGTGTCTTTGAAAACTTTGTGTATGCTTGCAGATCTAAATCCATATGATTCTACCTATTTAAAACCACTCATTAAATTGTTTGGTTGCTGTTACATGTATTTGATGCATTTCATGTTTGCCCTGAAGATTGCTTGGGGTTAAGCCTGTTGTAGTTTAATTAACTTCATTTTCTCGTTTTTCTCAGGTGTGGGAGGTCAAAGCTGCAGATCTGAGCATAAGCCCTGTACATCGTGCTGCTAATGGTATAGTCGATCCCAATAAGGTTGGTAGTTTTATTTCCCATTGCCATTCCTCCCCATCTAGATTGTATACTTTTGATATATGATGGGAAGGCTAATGCTGAAATTGAATCAGGGTATCTCCCTAAGATTCCCTCGTCTGTTGAGATTACGTGACGATAAAAGCCCAGAACAAGCCACCACGTCTGACCAAGTTCGTTCACTGCCTCTTTGCTATTTTCAATTGTTTGATGTTTTGCATGTCTCAATTCGGATTGTGTCCAAATTTTGCAGGTCGCTGACATGTACCGGTCTCAAAAGATCAACCATGGTTATAACCAGGAGGATGAGGACGATGACTGATGCTGACTCATTTCTTGGGGCTGGATGGGATGGTCCACT
>Ga0182004_10005518_pt1 | contig 10304 bp, 7 predicted proteins | sample Sormic07211540_1_FD_120479 | JGI IMG/M metagenome (GOLD analysis project Ga0182004, IMG submission 120479) | Endophyte microbial communities from Sorghum bicolor roots, Mead, Nebraska, USA - 072115-40_1 MetaG | ecosystem: Host-associated > Plants > Roots > Unclassified | place: USA: Nebraska...
AAGGCCAGTCTCAATGCATAGTTTCATGACACAGTTACCAAGACTATAAACTAGGTAACCGAGCCATATGAGTTTCATGGGGATGAAACTCCTCTCTCATCTGATGAAACTCCTTCATTTAATAACTCTGCCAAGTCAGCATTTTTGCTTATGTGGCACCTTATTTAATGTGCATGACACTCTCATGAAACATGCATTGAGACTGGCCTAAGTGTACATGCCACATGTTAGATCTAAAGATCAAATGATGACTTGTGGATGTACACTAAACTTAAAAAGTTTATAGACCCTGAGATTAATTTTAGAGTTGATGGACCTAACTGAAATATATACTAGATAAATTAATGGACCTCTGGTGAATTTAATTCCTATAACCTACTACCTCCATACTGGTAATTCAAGTCGTTTTTTATAATATTTAGGTCAAACATTGGAAATATAAATCATGAATAACCTTTCAGTTATCGAGTTTGGAAATGTGAACACCATATGAATAGATTTGCCTTAGAATGTACTTTCATAAAAATATACACATCACTTTATTTCAACAAATATTTTTATAAAAATAAGAAGTCAAAGTTAAGTTTGTAGACCATATCGCTGTGTAAAACGACTTAAATTACCAGCAGCACAGAGGGAGCATGTAGTTAGCAATTTGAGGAAAATGATGTGGATGGATGCTTTGATTTTTCTAATGGAATAATTTTCAGCAGATTCAGATGACAGAACGAGCTGACGAACTCAGGGAAGAAGTGGCCGAAATGATAGCAAGTTCAACTACAACTGCTAGTAGGCTGCACCTTATCGATGCATTGGAGCGTCTATGCTTGGATCACCTGTTCGAAGATGAGATTAGTGCTGCACTTGCACAGATGGAGACCGCTGATGTCAGTGACTACGATCTTGGGACAGTAGCATTGTGGTTTTGTCTACTTCGGAAACATCGATACAGGGTCTCGTCAGGTAGTAATAGTAATGAAAATACACTGCATGCATGCATGCATGCAACGCGTTTCATGATCTGATGAGTTAATTAGCATCGTCATTAATCTAACTAGAAAAGTGGCTGGCCTGCGTAAATTACATGGCTAACGTGCTCTACATATAAACTTAGTCACTGCTTGACAAAAATGGTTTTCACCCGAGGCACGCTTTCACTAGCGGTTTTTGTAAAAACCGCTAGTGTCGATCACAAAAACTATTTTCACCAGAAGTTTGTATTCGTATTACGGATCATTGATGAAAATATGATAATCACCATTAGTGCCATTTTTGTACTAATGCCATGACCTTGACATGTGGAGTCGTAGTGTATATATCCTCTCTTATATATATGGTCCAACCTTATCAGTTCTTCTAATTCTCGAAACTCGAGCTGAAAAATCTGTGTCATATTACAGATGTATTTGTGAGGTTCAAAGATGAAAAAGGTGGTTTTCTAGTGGACAGTCCTCAAGACCTATTGAACCTTTACAATGCTGCGCATATGAGGACCCATGGAGAGGTAATACTTGAGAAAGCCATACTGTTCAGCCAAAGGCGTTTAGAAACAATGATACCCTACATGGAAGGGTCATTATTGGCACGTGAAATAAAATCTGCACTTGAGATCCCTCTCCCTAGAAGAGTTAGAATTTACGAGTTAAAGTACTACATCTCTACCTATGAGAAAGATGCCACAGTGCATGAGAAGGTGTGGCAACTTGCAAAGTTGAACTCAAATATAATGCAGCTGCATCACCAACATGAGCTGGGTATCATTACAAGGTGAAGTAACTCTTTTCATTACAAATTTATTGCCTATTTATATTTCCAGTTACAAATGAGTACTATTTCTGGTAATATTACCTCTAATAAGTTTATAGGTGGTGGAAGGATATAGATATTGAATCAAGGCTTCCATTTGCTCGAGATAGACTCGTGGAGTGCTATTTCTGGATACTAGGGGTATACTGTGAACCATGTTATTCACGAGGACGAATAATAATGACAATGATGACTGCCATTGCGACCCTTTTGGATGATATTTATGATTCCTATGCAACTCCAGATGAATGTGAATTATTTACCAAGTGCATTCAAAGGTCTGTATTGCTTCCTGCTTGAAAATATCTTTATCTTAGGTTCACTATAGTTCCTCTCTATCTTACTATGAAATTTTCATGAAGGATTAAGAAAAGTTTATGCTATTTTTTTCTAGCTATAAAGTTATATGTATGAGTTCAATTGAAAAAGGTGGTCAAAGTTCTTTATATACGGTGTTTCAAAAATAGAGTAATATTGTTTCTTCCTTTTTTTGCGGGAAGTATATATTGTTTCATTGAGGTGAACATAATACAAATAATTGTGCTCAGTCTTTTGTGGTTAATCTTTGGCTTAGTTCATACATGTGAGCATACATGGAAACTTTCATCTAGCTTGGGTGAGATCCAACAATAGGAGACAAAATCTGTATTTCAAAATTTTAATACTTCAAAATTGAGAACTTAAACAAAGTTCTTTGGCCCCTAAACTATCTGAAACCAAAAAAAGTGGAAGCTACTAATTTGTAGAAGGTGTCAAAATATACAACTTTGGTATAGACCTCACAAGTTTTCATGAATTCGCATGTCCAGCTGGGATTCAAAGGGGGCTCATGATCTTCCAGAGTGCATGAAATTTGCTTTGGAGAAGATATTCGATAGTTATGAAACCATTGAAAATATGCTTCACCAGGAGGAGAAATATCGCATGGCGTATCTAAGATACTTTGTAAGTTACCTTACTTATCTTGATGTTTCAACTTTTTGCTCGATTTGAATGATTATCTGGCAAACCATTAGGTGTATATGTATTTTTCTAGTAGCCTTGCAATGTAACTTGATGCTATCATCGCAAAAATGTTTATAAACACATACTCGATCTAGACTTTTGAAATGTGAAGAATGCATATATTCACTATCTTCGATTTACAGGTAAAAGACCTAGTTAGAAGCTACAGCAAGGAGGTAAAAATGCTTCAAGAAGGATATATTCCAAAGTCTGTTGAAGAACATCTTAAGGTTTCAGTCATAACTACCACATGCCCCTTTTTGTCATGTGCTTCCTTCGTTGGGATGCATGATATAGCAACAAAGGATTTCTTTGATTGGGTTTCCAGTGTACCTAAAATGGTACAGGAACTTTCCGTGATTCTTAGACTCGTAGATGACCTCGGGTCATATGAGGTAATGTCCCTCGATACTTAGCTTAAAGTGTATATGATACTCTTTGAAGCCTAATAGCAGGCCCGTAATTCCCATTTTTTCTTATGGAATTTGAGTCTGATACTTCTGACATAACATTGCTTTATAAGGGACTTCTCACAAGCTAATTAAATTACTTCAAAAGGTCTTTCTATAGGTCATGAAATAAGCTTTATACTGTACAAGTCGTGAGCACTACTACACAAACCATTTTGCAAGGCGATGTCCTTTTATTAACCAAACTATTTACAAAGTTCAACTGCCTTGGTTAATTTCTGGCGATTAATGGAGGTGGTCGTTTTATTTTCTTTACCGAGGCACCAAAAATGACCTAATCATAAAATTGATTTTTGGAGGCGGTCATTGTATTTAAGGATCCAAAAACGAATTTACGGAGGTGATCATTTTAAAAACAACCACCTACAAATTAAAAAGGGTCTATGAGCCGGTTGTCCTAACATGCCACCTACATGAATCTATTTTCAGAGGTAGGCATAGCCCGCCTCCAAAAATATATGAGGCCCAACTAAAGCCCATATCTTATTTTTTATTGGGCTTATATAAATAGGACGAGTTAGGGTTTCCTAGAAAATACCCTCTCTCTATCAGCTCCTCCCTCCCCTTGCATGGTGCACCTCCTCTCCACAACGCAGCAGCGCCCCTCCCTCCCTTCCCTGCGTGGCAGCCCTCTCTCCCTCCCTTCCTTGTGTTGCGCCCCTCTCTCTCCATGTGCGGCGGCCTCTCTGTCAATGGCTTCCTCTCTCGATGGTGGATACCGACATCAAAGGCCTCTCGTGGCCCTGCAACGGTGGTCCGTGCACCCCTTTCCCCCATGTGACGGCCACTCTCTCACGGTCTCCCTCCCTTGGTGGTGGCTCCCAACGGCATCTAGAACGCGTCCTGGTGGCTAGTGGTCTCCTCCGGCATGGAGAAACTGGATCCGGCGAGCATGGTCGAGACAATGCTCCTCCTCCACATCTGCTTTAGCTCCAGCATTGGAAGGATGGATTTGGTGGCAGGGAGGCAGGATCGAGCGAGTGGCAGCATCAACGACGCGTGCTCGTTGGGTCCATGTGTGGGCTCTTGGGCTTATCCCTAGGTTTTCTTTTTCTTGTTTTTTTATTTAATTTACCATAGCAGGCATTTGAACTGCCATGGGAAATATTGATTTACCACGACTTTTGGACCGAGGCGGTTGTGATGCCCACCTTGGTTATACCATTTTGCTCGCCACCAAAAAAGTTTCTATAGTAGTGCAGCCAGAAAACCAAGTGAAATGCCCATTACATTGGTAGTTTATCAACAGCCTGGTGCCATGGTTATGTCACCTGCCTGTGGGAAATACATGGAACCATATGGTTCCAAATAGAAAAAAACAATATTCGATCATCGAGAAACTCTTCATTGGTGGTCATCCTCTTAAGTACTAAAAATAAATATATTGGGCAATTTAATGGGTGAAACATGTCAAGTACTCAATTGAAGTAATATTGGCCACAAACTTTAACAAATCTGATGTCTTTTATTGATGGCCTCCAACCAGAGCAAGGATGAGTCCTAGCTATAATCGGAAATTATAAGAAGCAAAATGGAAAAGGTCTACATAACCCCCTGAAGTATACACAATGGACAACTTCGTCGCCCGAACTATAAAACCAGATTTTCTATCCCCTGAACATTCCAAAACCTGTCAAATAATGCCCTCAAGTGGTTTTGGACAGGGGTTTTGCTACAGAGATAGTAGTTTTGTCTTTTTCTTTTTATTTATTTATTTATGCTAAATCTTTAAAAAAATCATACTAAATCACAGAAAAACCATAACTTAGAAAATCTAATTTTATTGAATTCCACATGAGTAGATCTACACAGTGAACATATAATATGATATGCTTTAGTACAAAATTTTTGTTGTAGCTTTAGACCTATGAATTATTCCAATTAACTAAGCATAGATCTAAAGTTGCAATACAAACGTTGTTACTAAAGCGTATCATATTATATATTCACTATGTTGATCTACTTATGAAGAGTCTAATAAAATTAGATTTTGTATTTTATGATTTTTCTGTGATTTACTATGATTTTTCAAATATTTATTGAAAATAAAAAAAGAAAAAAACAAAACCAACTGAGAGGGATATATGACCAATTTTGGAAAGTTCAGGAGGTAGAAAATCCGGTTTTATAGTACAGTGGGTGAAGTAGTCCACCCTGTATAGTTGAGGGAGTTATATTTATGTAGACTTTTCCTGAAACAAAATCCAAGCTATTGAGCCATAAATTTAGAAGCAAACTCTAAAATCATAATCACTAGAAATGTGTGCGGCGTTGCCGCTTTATGGCTAGTGGTTAGCTATGCGTCGTACGTGTGTCTATGTGTTTTTGTTTTTTCTTTGTATGGCGTATACTTTAAGTGTATTCATTTTGTTTGTTTACATGCGTGATATGATGTACTCATATATGCGAGTGTACGGAATGTCATATATATGGTGATGTATTTGGCTTCTTATATGTATGTTAGCGATTATTTGTTTTGGATTATTTTGTATTACAAGTCAGTATAAAATTAAAGGATTAGGAAACGAATATTATGAAAAAATGTTTGAATTGATTTAGAGTTAAGGTGGGGAGAATTAGAAAGCGAAGATTGTGGAAAAGGGTATGAATTTATTTAAAGTTAATTTTGGGGAGATATTTTTAGTTCATATGCGATATGAGCAAAAAATTAATCACTGACATAAAATTATAGATGTATATATCTATCAAATAAAATACACTAAACCATATGATATTTTCACTTAAATGCATAGATCTAGTCATAAGGAACTCAATAAAATTAGTTTGGTATTTTTCTGATTTTTCTATAATTTTTAACGAATTTTTGAAGATCTCTATTTTGAAAAGAAAAGATTAAAAATTAATTGAAAACAAAAATAGCATAGGGCCGACGGCCCACTTTAGGCCCAACAAGCTTGAGGCCGGCCCAGGGTGGAGGCAGGCAGATACGGACTGATATTTAATTTCAGTAAAGTTCGAGGACTATTTTGAATAAAAAACCTGAGAGTGTGTTGGACAGCGGGTTATATTTCAATAAAGTGCGTGGGCTTTTTTGCAAAATGGCAGAGAATGGCTTGCCGGGAATTGTGGGCGACGTGGCCACGCTCCCTAGGCCTCTTTTGGTGCAAGAATCGTCTTAAGGAGATTACCTTCTAGAGCCACCTTCTTCAAGGAGGTTAAGATCATCCCTATATATTTTGGGAATCTTTAGCCCCCCAAAAGCTCCCGGACTAGAATGCTATACCACAGGGAAGAAGATATATAGTTTTGCATTTCCAATTATAGGTGCTTAAGCGCACAACTACTGAAAATGCATCTACAGTGGTGCCTAAGATATGCCTACCACTAGTGAAAATGGCCATATTTCCACCGTGGTTGTCATAAGAAACATTGGTGAAAATTAAATGCTACTCCTTCCATTCCAAACTATGTCATTCTAACTTTTTTGAGAGTTAAATCATCTCAAGTTTGACCAAAATTATAGAGAATTACAAAGATTTATCACCTCAGATAGATATACTATGAAAATATAACTAATGGAGAATCTAATAATAGTTATTTGGTATCATAAATGTTATTACTTTATTATATAAATTTGGTAAAACTTGAGATGCTTAGACACTCAAGAAAGTTTGAATGACTTATAACTTAAAATGGAGGGAGTTTTGCTCCCCTATTGCTTACACTGACCAGTATATACAAGAAATAGGGACACTTCCAAGCTCTGCTATGTTAACGGACTCTGGAAGGCTATGTTCCACGATAGTTTTTGGCCATGGTTCACTCTGGTTTATTGCATTGGCAGCAATATTTTCTAACCCAGCCTCAGTACTGTTGTAAACCGATGATGCATATCTAAAATGTCATTTTTAGTAGTATTAGGATATTGCTTGACATGAGTTGGCATTTTTCATACTAATATATTATATTTGGATATTTAACTTCATGCAGCGAGAGCAACTGATCCCTCATGTTGCATCGACAATCAATAGCTACATGAAGGAGCATAATGTCTCCATTGAAGTTGCACGTGGGCAGATACAAGTACTCAAAGAGAAATCATGGAAAGATTTTAACAGCGAGTGGCTCAACCCTGACAATGATGCCTATCCAAAGCAGCTACTGGAGAGGATATTCAACTTCACGCGGACAATGGAATTCATTTACAAGCAAGGAGATAACTTCACAAATTGCCACAATCTAAAGGATACCATCCATTCGTTGTTGTTGGCTGAACCATTTATGATCCCCATTTAGCACTATGTGTTGTTGTAACAACTGAATCATAACATCTAATTTATATGTATAATGTTGGATTACCTTATCCTCCTCGACCCTTGTGTCTAGACTGAAGACTACAATGGCTTGTTGTAACATAAGCTCACACACACAAGCAACAACCTTCTAAAATAGGAGAAATCAACTTATAAACGTTCTATATATTAAAGATGTTTCTTGTGTTATTAAATATAAGAATATAAGAACTCATATCAAGTCAGGGACTTGAACCCATATGAACCAAGTTGCACCACAAAGGATCCCAAACCGATTGATCTATCCTTAGTGCAATATTAAATAATGGAGTTATATAACGACCGATGGTTTGTGTTTGCTTGCATGTTCATGAGTTTATATTTCATTATTTACATTTTTTTTGATATAAAACCATTTGTCATGTCATATACAGAGAACAAATTGTGAAATTTTAGGTGGTGGCTTGGTTGTTATCTATAAACTATTACTTTTAGACATATAACTATATAAATCATAGTGATCAAGCATGAATTTGATGCATGTAATAAATTTTATTGCTCGCGTATGTTGTTCACACTTTTGTTGTGTACTAGTGCTAGCGGTTAATATATTAATGAAATAAAAATATCAAAATAGAGGAAGAATAAAAATATTTCATAATAGACCAAACCACCCTCTTATATCTTCATATCCTTTCTCATGTGATGCCATCTTCTCTCATCAATCCTTTAGATTTTAATTTCTACATGCAAACATGCTCATGTGTTTGCTACTACACTAAGGATTTGTAGGGATTGTTGGGCAATGGTCTGTAGAGGCGGTTTTGCCAGACTCCACTACCACACTGTCTATGCAAATCAAGGGTTTACAAGGGTGGTTGTAACATCAGCCGCCCCTATAATTTCTATTTGTAGGGGTGCCGCTATAACATATTTTCTGAAAAAAATTTAAATTCAAATATGACCAGAACATATATGCATATATAATTCAAATTATATCGTTTGCATGGGTTTGCTTTTCTCTTACTAATATATTAGAATATTTAACTTCATGCAGCGAGAGCGATTGATCCCTCATGTTGCTTCCACAATCGATAGCTACATGAAGGAGCGCAGGGAAGTTGCGCGTGAGCAGATACACGTACTCAAAGAGGAATTATGAAAAGATTTTAATAGTGAGTGGCTCAACCCAGACAATAATGCATATCCAAAGCAGCTACTGGAGCGGATATTCGGCTTGACAAGGACAATGGAATTCATGTACAACCAAGGGGAAAATTTCACAAAACTGCCACAACTTACTGGCCGAACCATTTACTATTTATATATTTAGCACTATGTGTTGCTCTAATCAATAAACTGTTATTGTCTACTACGACTACTCCGTCCCATAAAAAGAGTCGCTATGGGACTTGGTTAAACTTTCTTAAGTTTGTATATAATTAATAGTGAATGCTTGGGTAATTAGAAACATATATGGGCTTTCTTTGTAACATAATATATGCAGAAATACGTAATTTATATTTAAAAAGTGGTTATGTAGATTATCAATTATAGTAGCGAATGTGTGTGATTTAGATACAAATTTAGGAGATTACTTTATATTATCTTTCATAATGCATAGTTGGATAATTCACATGCAAAATTAGCGGTCACTAGATGTTGGTGTTATTTTCATAATGACAGAGAGGTAGGTGATTGTTATAAATTGAAATAGATCCAATATGATGGCTATCATTATTAGACGACGCTGCCAAATTGATGGCTAGATGTTTTATTAGAATTTATTAAAAAAATCGTAGCATGTCTCATGGCTGTATTAGGGCTTCGGACTAGATTTCTGTGAAAATTTCGGGAGTTTATTGTTTTTCTAGCATGTGTCATGGATATATTACGATATTCTAATAGGACCTGATCTAATTAGTAATAGTATAAGAGAATATTGACTGCATATAATGAGCTGTGACCGGATTATTAATTAAATTATGTAAAATCCTCAGCACCATTATTAATCACTTTTATCTCTTGGTGGTAGAAAAGTGAACCCATCTCAAATTATTCGGCACGGCATGCACATGTATGCTCGTGTGCAACTCAGATCTCACGCTACGCAGACGTACGATAAAACCAGCTGTCGCATGCCATGTATATATATCGTCCATGCTGTATATTGTCCTAGCATGCTTGAAATATGCACGATGCATGCGCTTCTTGTGCGGAAAAGTGAAGGGTTGGAGAGGCGTCGTAGTCTCCCCTCTCCCGCAAATAAAGGACGACGTAGGGACGGTCCCTAAATACCCCCACCTACAATCTATATTGGTTGTCCTTATTTATGTAATCTAATAAGTATATATGTTTGTATGCATACAAAAACCGCTTAGACCATCTAAGTTAAACCGTTTAATCGCTAAACAAACCATCCAGCCACACTGCTTGGCATATCTAAGGAAAAAACCAGCGCGCGGTAAATATGGTCTTCAGAGTTTTTTTATATATACGAATAGTCTCCGGAGTTAGGCCACTGCCTAGCTTATATATACGAATAGTCTCCGTGAGGAGCTGGAGGAATACGAGATACGAGACAACCAACAGCGGCAGGAGGACGAGGTTCAGTAATTCATCAGTATACTTATTAATCATCAGATTGGAATTGGACGAGGTTCAGTATACTTATTAGTCATCAGATTGGAATTTTTGGGACGGAATCCATGATCGTGATGTGTGCTATGATGCTTGTTCTAATTTAGTTGATCAGTTTGCAGGATGGTAA
>Ga0182004_10005519_pt1 | contig 10300 bp, 5 predicted proteins | sample Sormic07211540_1_FD_120479 | JGI IMG/M metagenome (GOLD analysis project Ga0182004, IMG submission 120479) | Endophyte microbial communities from Sorghum bicolor roots, Mead, Nebraska, USA - 072115-40_1 MetaG | ecosystem: Host-associated > Plants > Roots > Unclassified | place: USA: Nebraska...
GGACCCTTTAGCACCGGTTCGTGTTACCAACCGGTGCTAAAGGGTTCCTGCCCTGACAGCACCTGTCAGTAGCCGTTGGGCAGGACCCTTTAGCACCGGTTCGTGTTACAAACCGGTGCTAAATGGGTCTTTAACTCCGGGCCGCAAAAAGGCCGAGGTTTTTGGCCATTTTGGGCATCAACCAATGCCTCATTCTGTAGCAGTGAATGTCATATCTAATCCATTGATGCACATCACTATCTAAACCTGAGACTGAATGTTTCCTATATTTAATAAATAAACATTGCTGCCCGTGCCCATCATAGCTCAATTATGACATTTTCGTGCATTTATTTGCCTCTTGTCCTAGTACACTCCCTAATCCATTGTACCATATAACGAGTGTGACTTTGCATCTAGGCTTGCATGCTCTCATATAACCCTCCACATCCTCAACATGCATTTTCGTGTGATTTTTCATTTTTAGTGTCTCCAACTCTATTGACACAACTCAAGACCATGCACCTAGCTACGAATGAGAGGAATCAGCAAATTGATGATCACATTTTGCTTCCCATAATTTGCCACAGCTTTGGAATTACCTAGATTCGTTGTTCCTAAGCACGTTAATTATCAACAGCGGCACAACATAACCCTGGAAAAATGTGCTTCCCCATGAGCATATGAGGGTATGCACACTAATGAACAACAAAGATGTATACGACAAAGTTATGTATCCGTGGCAGCATAGGCTTTTCAGTTGTTAAGTTGTATACGACCAGGGGCTGCGCCAATCTTACAAGCATTTCATAACATCAAAGAGGAATCTTCAACCATAATATGCTAGCATATACAGCCTTATTATCTAATAAATACTTCTCTTGTAATTTCTTCTCTTCTTCCACTTACCTGCTCCTACAAAAACGTTCAGGACATTCTCTGGTGGAATGGTCAGATGGTTAAACATGCATTGAAGCTAGCATTAGCAAAACAAAAAAAAACTCAACATCACCACAAAATGCTACTCATGTTTGGGTGGGCTCCTTCTCTTGTGCAATATTCTGTGTCAACACCTAATATACTTACTTCGATAGTGCGACAACTCAATGGCCTATGCGTGCACGACACAAGCTTCCCCTTCTCATGCCCGATGCCTTTCGCACCTGGCGATGCTGACTGCCCCTTATTGTTTGCAAGGGCAGCCCCACTCCATGGCAGATCTGGTTGAGGGCAGGGGCATGAGGGCATGACGTCCCTACGCAACAGAAGCCCTTCTCCACATGAGCGGCCCCACTCTATGGCAGATCTGGTGGGCACTGTGCGAGCGCATGGTGCCCGGCAGCCGTGCATGTGGAGATGGCGGCAGCAGGTGCAGAAGCGATGGCAGGCCTACATTTGCGTGATCTCATGCAGAGATGACAGTGGTCCTAGCTAGATTCAGAAATAGATGGCAGTGGTGGACATGGACGCGATTGGCGGTAGCTGCTGGACCTTGGGTTTTTATTTTTTTTTTACTGATTTCCACCACTGGTTCTGAGGCAACAGTAATGAAGCTTCTCATCACTGCTGGATACCACCACCGACTCATGGATCTTGCGGTGATGAGCTTTGTGTAGTAATGTATACACAAAACATGTATTGCATTTCGATTAACAAAATTAATGTGAGCTTGTTGGGGAGGTATTCCAGTACGTGCCAATGTCATCTACTTCACTGCTTTGTATCTTTAATAGATGAATCAGAATCATCTCCGACCTATACAAACCAACTTTAATTATCAAATTTTCATTGATTTCCTTTAATCCACTACAACCTCTTAGTTATTGTTTATTACATCATCACCAGGCAATTGAATCTCACGTCTCATGCCCCTTATATAACAACCCGAACCTTAAACCACTGCCACCCACGCGCACACATTTGACATGCCTTAGTTGGATACATTCTCTAGGTTACTATATCCAACTCTGCATAGAAATAGAATCAAGCGCCATGCTAGGAGTAGGAGGAATCAGCAGGTAAGTCGACACATGTGTGTCTTTGAGGCCTATATATATCAGCTAGCAGGCTGACGGTAGCTTTTCACCTCCTTGAAAATGGAAAACAGAGGAGTGGAAATAGAGGCTGCACAACATGTATTTTGGCATTAGGACAATAATCATGTACATGTCCCTCAGATTACTCTGAAGCCCGATACCACCTGAGGTTGCCCTAGTTCCAGCCCCCTTTCTAATTTTCTCTAGGCCACCATGACAATGCCAATGTAACCTATATATTTAGTTTCGAAAACAACACAATGTACAACTAAGAGGGGCTGAGGAGACCAATTTTGAATGGAAAACAAGAGATTTAGCGCCGGTTCATAACAATAGCCGGTTGTGAAGCGTGTAGAAAAAAGTGACATAACAAAAGTGGCCACAGATATTGTAATTACCTATTCTAGATATAAAGTCCTCTCACAAATGTTGCATTACCAATGTTGTCTTCTACCAGCATTGATATGCCAACTTATTCATGCAACTCACAAGTAGTGGTGACTGTGATAACAACACAAATAAAGGTTAGGAGCCGACATTGATAGATTCTTCTAGTGACACTAATTGTCAACTCATCGTTGACAGTCAAAATATGACCTGGTGAGTTGAAGATGGACCATAAAATCACATTCAAACAAAAAGGGTCAAATTTGGATGAAATTGGGCAAGTTTAGCCGAATCTAGTAAATATTGGCACATGTCATTTTTGGCCCCCATGGTCAAAGGTTGGTAAAATAGGCACAATCCGCTTTGTGCGATCCACTGCTGAAATTGGCCTTGGGTTTAGCAGTCCGCGCATGAAAACATGTTTTTCCAATGGAAACTCATCTAATCTCGAGGAAACTTATAGATTTCGTATGGAATGAGTTTTCTACATGGATAGGACCACCACTCTATTTATATATGAGAGAAGAGATCCATATATATATCCCATCATCACAAAACCATTCAATCTTAATTTTTACCTCTAAACCATAACTTTCCAACCCTATAGAGATTTTATTAGGAAACCGATGGGCCTTGCGCCCCTAGAGATTTTATTGAAACAGAACACTTTAAGTACCAATTAGAAAGCAAGTAAAATAGGTAAAATTGGTCTCGATAAGATTAATTTACCAGCTTTCTAGGTGGCCTTGCAGATCATAGGGCACCCCTAATGTGTGTATCCCTGACAGATCTTCCCAGGCGCTCGTGGTGTCTTTTGGGTGAAGAATGAGTACCAAATTAGCTTCGTCGACCCCTTGGCTGGCCTTGCTATCTGGATCTACATTTGTTGTGTATCTTGGCTATGTGTAGCCCAGGCGATCTTACCCTTGCTAGAGTGCTCGCCAGATTTAGCTTCAACATAGTTTTTGGTGACTTTGCTGAGAAGAAAGCAAAACAAATCTAGTGCAATGGCCGACGAGAATATGGAAGATCATGTAGATCCAGCAATTGTAAGAACATCACCCGATCAAACTCTTCCTAAGAAGATCAGCAAGATGCTACAAGAAAGGCAAAGGCCCAAGCTGATACTAATCTAGAGTATGCCCTAGCATGCTTTGAGGTGGATTAGCAGGAAGCTGTCAAGAAGATCAAAGGCGGCATTAGCTTCAAACCCCTTCTTTGCATCGCCGTCTAAGGTAAAAAAGTGATGTAATGGCTCCCATGTTTTGGTTTTACTCATGATGAATCTGCTGTGATGATCTCTACTCGAGCTAGACTTTTTGGGATCAATATGCTTGAGAATCGTATAAAATTCATGGATAGCCATAATAAAATGGAGGAAAAACTATTGAAATTCTTGTTTATCATCAAGATGCATCTGTCAGTGGATCAACTCTGGTTGCTAGACTATGTCCATATGGGATGCTTTTTGGCTTTTCTAAGGGACAACTGAGCTATGAAGCGGCTATCCAACCTAAACTCGCCTATTCAGTAGTAAAACCGATAGGACCAATTTAGAGGGGTTCGGTATTTCATAACTGATGGTTACCTTCTCATAGCCGTCAGTTTCTGGCACGCGAGGCGCACATAGAAATATAGCACCACTGGATGTTTCTTTTGCTCATAATACGTTGTTGCCAAAACTCATAAAACTCCAATATGATGTCAATAAGCTAATATATATATGCAAGTACCACTACACAAATCAGCAATCCGGCCCCATGTGATGAAGGTTGAAGCCGATTTAAGGAAGATTTGCGACAATATTTAGAACAATGGTTGGGTGTACTGTGTATAGCCATTATGCAGATTATTCTACTTTGACACCACAACTTCGCTCTAACTGACCACCCCCATTGAATCCATACAGGATCTGCCCCTAAGCATCATCTATGGCACATAGAAAGCTAAGCTGCTTCTCTTTTTAACTCTAATCGTGCTTTTGGCTTTGGCTTTCATGAATACTTTGGGTTTAACTTGATGTTTTTATTCCTTTGAAATCTATATACCTAAGAACCTTCCTCTTACTGTTCTTACTTTCGTTCCATGTGCCAGCTCAAACAAACATTCTGGGGTCTTGAAACCAACTATTAATAAAACTACCCCTGGCTATATGGCGGACTCACGATGCTATGCTATAGACACTGCATTTCGACTAACAGTATTAATGTTTGGGCTATTCAGCGACATTCTGCAGCACTTAGCGATCACTACAAGAATTCTGAGCTTTAATTTTTTGACAATTAAATTATGATGATAATAAACTACTTCCTATAACTACCTGAAGCGACAAAGTGACTGTCATCATAGAAGGTGGGTCGCTACTAGCTCTGTGATCACCAGTGTAACAACCCAAAAAAAAAATACAAAACAACTATAATTAATAAACCATAATAAGCTCATGCTAATTAATTACTAAAGTTGACATCAAGTGTATACTCAATTTGGGCCTTTTTAAAGGCGTGAATATAATATCCACCTGTAGTTAAACTAAATAATAATATGCATTTTGAACACTAATAGTTTCTTTAGATGCATGCATACGTAATTTTGATATATGCTAGATATGCTAGGTAATAGCTCTATAGCTATGATCAGCTGGTGCAGGTAGGACAGTGGAGAAGGAGAGCTGGTTCCTGGTACTGTAGTCAGCGGTTAATATCAAGCCAAAAAAAAAGAGAAAAATTAGTAAAGTAAATCAGTTGAAAATAATATTGTAGGGTCTCCTTGGTTCTACACTATTCTCGTGCACTCTCCACTAGCCTAGGATGTACGCAAGCTGCTGCCCCGCCGCCTATAAATAGGGCAGTTCGTCCATGCCGCCATAGCACCCAGCAACCAAGCAACAACAGACTCTGCAGTAGACTAGCAGTGGCTAGTAGCCCCTGCTGCCGCTCGAGCGTGATAGTGCACAAGTAGAAACTAGTTAGCAGCATACTCAGGCAAGCGAGCTATATCCATAGCCCTGCTTATATTAGATTTCAGAGTTTACTTACTATACTTGTTTTGTTTATTTTCCAACTGTGGTGTTATCCTTATCTTTCGTTTGTATTCTATTTTCCAGTATTGCTGTTATTCTTACCTTTCGCGTGCGTTTTATTTTACTTTGCAGTGGTGCGGTTGTGTTTATATTTCGTGTCTGTTTTACTTTTTAGCAGTGGTGTTGTTTTTAATATTCCGTGTGTGTTTTACTTTTCAGCAGTAATATATTATTTCTATGTTCCGCGTGCGTTTTACTTTCTAGCATTAATTGTTTTATTACTGTGCTTATTTATATTCATTGCCCTAAATTTTGTACCATTTATATTTCCCAGTATTGTACTATTAAACTGTGGTGATGCTCAAATCTTGTGTACACGGTGATTCCAAGCCGTTATGCTACCAAAATACATTTCGAAAACTGGTGTTAGGACGGCAATCATATTGTATCGGTCACGGTTCAGGAATGGGACTGTGTGAGTTCTCCACCAGGAATAGCTCTTGTTCTGAATAGGGCGCTTGGGTGATGGATCCGTAGGAGCCACCTGGTGCTAGTAGGTCAGGAGATGTATTTCTTGGGGGTTCTAAGAACTCTGCCCTACTAGGATGGGTCTTTTGGTAGGGACTGTTGATGTCAAGATACCCCTCTATAGAGAATTAAAGTGTGAAATTTCACCCCTGTGACTCCCGGGTTGGGAAGCTTGCAGTCATATGTAGCACCAGTTAAACTTATTTTTTTTGTAACGTTCATTTTCATATGAATTATAATAAATCTTTCTAAGCTCGTTTGTTGAGTATGAGTTGCATACTCACCCTTGTTTCTTAATTATTTTGCAGCACCTGAATAATGGAATAAACCAAACGGGAAGTGGGAACGACTAGTGTGTAGAGACTATTTTATTGTAGTTGGACATCTATGTTAAAATACAATAAGCATGTATACCTTGTATTTGGTTCGTACCCCTTGTAAAATCCTCATAATATATCAATAAAGAGAAAATAAAAGAGTTGTGATCCACTTCATGTCTACACTTAATTTTAGCCTTGCAGGGTTATAAATTGGCTTTTATAACCGTGCGGCGGCTGTTACGTTTAAGCCTAGTTTGGGGCGTGACAACCAGACTACCAGAGGACATTGTCATTGATGCGGTCACAAAAGTTCTTCGTTATTGATGCAATGTTAGGAATAAACTCGTCATAACATACTGAGCAGAATAGCGACATATGTATGGTGACATGGCAAGTGATGTAGCAAATTCAAATTAATTACATTCTGACATTACGATTCAGTCCCCGTGGGCCAGACCTATATAATAATCACAGATTATAAACCATATAAGTGAATATATAATTATAATAATCAGCCTATACAACTGAATATATCACAGCCATATATAATATTCCAATCCATACAAAAGTGTGCATATGTTCTAAAATACATGTTCCATACACAAAAACATTCCATCCAGATTCCAGCCACTAAATTAAACTACATGTACCAGGCACTACCCAAAAGTACCAGCTAGTAGCTGGCAGCCACATTCCAGCAACATGGGACTTTTGGGTCACAAATAAAACCATCTCTTACTTGGTCACATAACAAAGTGTGAGATATATCTGTTTTGGCATAGTAAATGATTTTGGGACAACAAACAATTTCAAACAAAAAAGTAGTCAACAAGAAAGTTGAAGAACTCAATGTTATCTAGAAATTTAATTTTATCCAATTCTCCATCCGATTTTGTTTAAATAATTTGAATTTTAAAATTCGATAACTTCAAATGGAACTTTGAGGTAATAAATGATTTAAAATAAAAAAGTCATCAATAACAAAACTATAGAACTCATCGAGATCTACAACTTTTATTTTGGTCATTTCTCTCGCTGACTTTTTTGAACAATTCAAAATTTGAATTTCAAAATATAAGAGGTTAAAAAAAATTAGGATAGTAAATCATTTCAAATGAAAATGTTGACAACAACAAAGTTGTATAACTCATTGAGATGTACAACTCTTATTTTGGTCATTTATCCATCCAAATTTGTTTGAACAAATCAAAATTTGAATTTTAAAAATGAGAGCTTCAAATAGAATTTTGGGATAAAATGATTTTGGATGAAAAAGTCATCAATAATAAAATGGTAGAACTGATCGAGGTGTGGAACTTTTGTTTTGATCATATCTTGATCCTACTTTGTTTGAACAATTAAAAAATTGAATTCCAAAATATGAGAACTTTGAATAGAATTGTGGTTGAGTAAATGATTCCAAATGAAAAAGTCTTCATAACTCATCAGTAGCTACACATTTGGTTTTGATCATTTGTTTATCCAAGTTTCTTTGAGTAAAAGATTATAATACATCTATACTTTATAATGATCCACTATTGTCATCGATCTATCATCACAAAGCCCATCCACAATATACTATGACGATGTTTATGATCGAGATACCGTTTGGTTATAAACAGTTATTATCTTGTCAACAATCGTAATAAACAGCCTCTGTTTATAACAAATAGGTGCTCTGCCATCTAGCAGGTGTCATAGAAGCCCAAATTTCTTGTTGCCATCTATAGTTTGCTGCTTTGTATCTTTAGTAATAAATCAGAATCCTCTCCCACCCAACTTTCGTTATCACATTTTTTTGGATTTCACACATTGCAGTACTACCACTCAGTTATTATTTAATATGACATCACAAGGCAACAACTGCCTTCTCAGGTCCCATGCCCTTATATAACAACCTCAACCTTTGATCCGCCTCCACCCACACGCACATACTACATTTGACAAGCATGGGAATGATCCGTTCTCCAGGTTGCTGTCTCCTTCTCTGTTATAGAATCATGCATCAGGCTAGGAGTGAGAGGAATCAGCAGGTTAGTCGGCACATGAGAGACTGAATGTACGAGTAGGCGAAGAAAGGCAACACAAGCTTGCAAGTAAACGATGTCGATCCCATTTAGGTACTCACCTGACTCCATAAACATGTTTGCAGCTGCTAGGCGCAATGCCTAAGACATTGGAGGGAGTTGGTTTCTCCTCATGAAAATTGAGCCTAGGTTGTCCAAAACCAATTTCCTCTACAAAAGCCAGGAATAATTTTCCTGTGTTAGACTCTAGTTCCAATCGGCTAGCGTGTTGATAACAACATGGAATATGGTGAGATGGAGCCTGCAAATATTATACAGTTTGTGCACATTGAGGAATGGAGTTCAAGAACCTGTGGAAAATGTTGTAACAATAAGCCACAAGAAACAAATATGCATGTGGACGGATTACGCTTGTCAAGGATATAGCAATCTGAGCATTGTAAGATTAGTATTGGGTGATTGACTCCAGGGCGATCTACGCAAGAGATACTAATTTTTGGCACAAATTTTGCATTATCCGCCTCAGCTTTTGCACACAAATGTGCCCGTACTTATATTCATGCATCTCCTGTAATGGTGGGTCTGATAATAACCAGCACAGCTAAAAATTAGGAGCTGGTACTAATGAACACTGTTGTCCAGTACTAGTGACACAATATTTGTCGTATTTGACTTTGTTAACATAGTTGACGTAGATGGGATATTCAATGATATTCTGCAGTGTGTGTGACCAAGGTATCTAGTTTTCATTTGTCTTCCATCTTTAATCAATGAGTCTAAGTCATCTCTACTGACCAAACCAACTCCAGTTGTCACATACTATTGGATTTTCATTGTCCCATAGGACTCTTGGTTATTATTTACTTTCTCTGTCCTGTAATATAGTGTATTCTATTTTAAAATAATTTAAGACAGAATATAAAAGGCGTATGTATCCTCATTTTATTTCCTAATCCGACAATACGATCAACATAATTAATGATGATCAGTTGATAAATAGAAAGTATTTAATGCAATATTGTTTTTTGTCCTCTAGAATGCCTTGTAGTTGAGGATGGATTTTTAGTGCTATAATGTACTTCACTAGGTTCATGCCCGTGCGTTGCTACGGGTTTAAAAATCTATATTTTCTAGTATTTCAAGAGATCAAGTGATGACTCTAATTGTAAAATATAAATTACTGATGTAATCTCATAACTATTTTCAAAAGCTACTTATATATTTTGCCATTTTTTAAGCAAGCAAGAAACAAAAACAGCTTTGCAAATCTGTAGCATGCATGGTGCTTGTCATGCTTCCACCCAAGTTTTTGCTTTCATCTTGCAATCACAAACATAGGGAGCTTGGCTTCTCAAACTACTGATGTCACCCTCCTCCAGAAGCCATATGCTATGGCCCCTCTCCCTTTCTCCCACACTTGTGTGGCAGTTGTGGCCTTGCTAGCAGCGGTTTACATCCCTCCCGGGGCCCATCGAATCAAGAGCTCTCTTACTGTAAGCTCACATTGATATTTTCTAAAACCTGCTAATAGATAATCAGTTACAAGCCAAGTCATAATAAGGCCATTTTATTTGCTCGTGCAATAAATAATTTGACTGTCGTAGTTTTCTTGACAGGCTTGATGCTTGCAATTTGCTGACACAGAAAAGACCTTATAGATAAGAATATTCACTCGTCTTGTTTGTTTGGCTGATAAGTTGCAAAAGTTGCATTCAGGTGGATTCACTAACTGCAGTGTTCGATGCATGCAGTGAGTTGGGTGCAGGTAAAAAAAAACAGATTGCATACTACACTCAATAGTCTATATCTATGAAGTAAGAGCATGAATAAAGGAGGGTTTTCCTAAATACATACCTAATCTAGCTAGTACATGTAAAACTATAGAATCACTTTTCTGAATGTAAAATAATTATTCACAATTGGCTACAAAAGTGAATCCAAGAGATAGAGACTGAGATAACAATGCAAACCTAAGCTGAATTTAAGAGAACTGCTTTTGTAATA